>JAEEGG010001574.1_pt1 | contig 61088 bp, 49 predicted proteins | sample 9134161 | NCBI WGS metagenome assembly JAEEGG01 (sample SAMN16246543, study PRJNA631951) | gut metagenome | biome: gut microbiome; feature: rumen; material: CR-attached | host: Bos | place: Iran: Karaj | collected 2018-10
CGCCCATTTGCACATACATGATGTCGGGATTGTCCTTTGCTACGCTCCAGTCATATTCCCTATGGCAATAGTTGTTCACACCCTCAAAAGCCGTTTCTTTCGTAATGGTTCTTAGCGTATCTTCCGATTGCACATCAGAGGACAGTGTATCATTCACCTTGATATTATTGCATGAGCATAAAAACAAGGCTACAAATATGAATATAAAGGCGATGTACTTCATTGGATTTCTTCTAATGCTCCTGTCTCTGAGTCAATGATAAACCCACGAACCACGATATCCTTGGGAACAAGCGGATGAGTCTTGATGGTCTCGACAGTCTTGCGGACAGATTCTGGCGTATCCTTGAAGCCTTCCAACCAATGATCCAGGTTGATGCCGCATTTGCGGATGGTATCAAGTGTTTCATCCGTCACACCACGGGCAATCATCTCGTGGTGGAAGTGGTCATAACTCATGTGGCAGGCTCCGCAGTGAGAGTGTGCCACCACCATAATCTCCTGCACGCCCAGCTCGTAAATGGCCACAATCAGGCTACGCATGGCAGAGTCGAAGGCAGAAATAACCAGGCCGCCAGCGTTCTTGATAATCTTCGCATCACCGTTTTTCAGGCCCAAAGCTGCAGGCAAAAGTTCTGTCAGTCTGGTGTCCATACACGACAGTACCGCCAGTTTCTTGTCGGGATACTTGTCGGTCAGATACTTCTCGTAGCCTTTTTGCTCTACGAAACTCTTATTGAAGTCGATAATCTGGTCTATCATATCACAAAACACATTAAATTTGCGTGTAAAGTTACGAAAAATCAATGAATAAGTGCTACCTTTGTACCCAATTATTACGATACTTTAAGAAGAATGATAAAAATTGGTCTTAAACATACGAGTGAATTGACGGTTACTGATGCCGTTACTGCTATTCAGATGGGGTCTGGTGACATGCCTGTACTGGCTACTCCTGCCATGATGGCATTGATGGAGAATGCTGCCATGCTTGCTGTCGCTGATGAACTGCCAGAAGGTTGCACGACCGTTGGCGGTCATATTGAATCTTCACATCTGAAACCCTCAAAGATTGGCGATAATGTATCTGCTACAGCCGAGGTGACCAAGATTGAGGGCAAGAAGATAGAGTTTAAGGTGTCTGCTTTCTCTGGCGACATTCTTCTTGGTGAGGGTACACACCTGAGATTCATTGTTGACAGAGAACGGTTTCTGTCGAAGCTTGGTTAAGTGAATTATCAGGAGCTTAATCCATAATGCAAAAAGAGGAACCTCATTGCTGAGATTCCCCGCAAGTCCTCTTTCAAGGCATAGAGAGAGTTTACGAAGTTACCTGCGTCCGAAGTGACCACCGTTACCGCGACTTGTGTTCATTGCCATGTGACGGTCTGAGCCGTGACGGTCATTGTGTGCAACTGCGGGCTTTCCGTGATGCGGAGCCGGAGCTGGTGCATGGCGATGCACTGGAGGTGCAGGATGATGCACAGCGGGCTTCGGCATGTGACGTCCGGCATAGAAGCGAGGGTCACGATGGTTGTTGCCGCCCCTGTAGGTAACGAAAACCTTCGGGTGAGCGTTGAAGAAACGGCCTCTGTCATAGTGGGAGTACACTGCGAATGTCCAGCCACCTGCATGCCAAGCTACAGGACGATAGAAGTGAGCCAGGCTCATATACTTGTCGAACTGCCAGCTGTTCAGCACGAAGCGGAGGTCTGCATTACGACGATCCCACCAGATGCCGAAGACATCAGCGTGTCCGTTCAGGCCCATCAGGTAGTCGAGGTTAATCTCATAGACAGCCTCATACTGTGCAGCAGTGAGGTTCAGCTCGTAAGCCATCTTGTCGCTCAGGAACAGAGCCTCGTGCTTTGCTGCGTTATAACTCATTGCATTGGCCGAGATAGTCATGACCATCATCATTGCCAGAATCATCATCTTCTTCATATCTTAATCTCCTATCTTTAAAGAGTTAAACATTTTGTTTCTTGTTCACGGTGCAAAGTACGACATTTTTCCTGGCATTTACAAAGGAAAAATCATAATTTGGAAGGGGATTTTCCCGAAAAGATTATAGGGAAATCTCCTCTATCAAAAAACATAAATATTGTCTATGCGTCGTCCTAATGATCGTTTTGGGTTTAACCTAACAACCTACCATGATCCTTCGGGAACCCTTTATTTACAGGGGATGAGGCATGGTAGGTCCGCCGTCAGAGACCTACCATCCAACCTACCATCCAACCTACCATCTCTCCTCCATCAGCCTTCTTCCATCAGACATCGTTAGTGCCAGTCTCCTGTTCCTTGACACGTTGACATATAGTCTTAATACTATCATGCCATATGTATCACAACAAACTATTTATCTCATTCAGCATATTCTGATAGTCGGTAACTTCATGATAGCGCACATTGCTCGTTGACAATTCATTGAAGAGCTTCTTGGCACATTCTATCTTGGCACGTTCTGCGCCCTTCAAATCCATTGACTGAAGGCTACCTTTTGTTTCTGCTACAAAGAAGATATGCTTCACGCCCATGTTGTCATGGAAAGCAACTGCCCAGTCTGGTGCATAATGTCCTACAGGTGTGGGAATCTTAAAAGTACGAGGCAGACGGGCATAGACGCATACTTCATTAGCAGAGTCCATATCTTCTGCAAATTTCCGTTCTCCCTTGCTGTCAATGAAGACATAGTCAAGAATATGTTTTTTGGCTTCGTATGCATTATCCACGCTTTGGCGACTCTTCTCATTCGTAAATATGCTCGTATCGTATTGTTGCTCTGTGCGATTATACGAAATATGTTCCACTATCATGGTTGCCTTTTCATCCTTGATTAGACGAATAACATTACGTATAAACTCCTCTGGATTGTTCTTGAACAAATAGAGCTTTGCCTGGTTGATACCCTTCAGGATACGAACCACGGTCTTACGAGTCAACGTAGCACCACGTGCTATATCACCTACCAAGTCGTATGCCACATCACTGGTCGAAACTTCACGAAGTTCCTTTGTCCTCGTTAGCTGCTTACCTGTAAAGTCAACATCATCCTCACCTTGTTCGCCTGTAGTGACAATGTATTTCAGTTTCGTGACAGTTAGGTTCTTATCTATTGAGGCGATAGCCTTCTTAATCAGTTCCTCGCTGTCATAGTGAACGGTATAGACATAACGATGATTGATTTGTTCCCAAAGACGTTTGAACTCTTCCTTGGCGGCATTCTCATTTAGACGGTCATTCACCACCTCCGCCTTTTTGTTGGCATCCTCTATCATATCGTCAAAGGCTGACGGGTCGAAGATACTCTGCACGAGTTTATGAATCTGTTCACCCATAGGCTCCAACTTCTTGCTCAGTGGTGCTAATGTACCATTGCGCAAATCCTCATGATACGCCTGCTGGATATTACCCTTGTCATCCACATAGTCATTCTCGTAGAGATAATTGATGATGGCTGTGGCCTCCATCTGTGAGACAACATGTTCCTCTTCACCAATCTTGAACTTACGTCCTTCAAAGTAAGCGACATTTGCCAAAGACGGACGTTCACGCAAGGCATCACGTGTTTCTTTCTGCAAAGCATCGGCAAAGGTGCTATAACTCTCATTAGCAATCACCGTCAGGCGATTGATGTCATGAACAGCATCACCCAACAGTTCTTTATCCATACGGACACCTTGCTGGTCCACACAGATACGCAGTCCTCGTCCCACCTCCTGACGTTTGGCAGTATTGCTATTTGCATGACGAAGCGTACAGATTTGGAAAACGTTGGGATTGTCCCAGCCTTCACGCAATGCGGAGTGTGAGAAGATAAAACGTGTAGGCTCTTCGAAACTTAACAGTCGCTCTTTGTCCTTCAGAATCAGGTCGTATGCAGAAATATCATTCGAAGTATCCTCTCCTCTGGCTATCGTACTATTGACAGCATGTCCTTTCTTGTCAATAGAGAAATATCCATTATGCACCTCGCTGGCAGAGAATCGTTTCAAGTAGCGCTGATAGTCATCCTCGAAGAGCGACAGATGCTCATTAAGATAGAGCATATACTCTTCCTCGAATATCTTCCACAGGTCACCTTTCACCACCTCACCCTGTTCATCGTAGCCCTTGTAGTTGACCACCTCGTCGATAAAGAACAGCGAAAGCGTCTTGATGCCTTGTTTGAAGAGCATCGCTTCTTTCTCAAAATGCGACTTAATCGTTTCTCTTACTTGTATGCGCTGAAGCTGTTTCTCTGACACATCGCCCATCACCTCACCTTTATGCAGCGAGTCACCATTCATGAAATAGATCATGTTGGTAAGTGGGTTGATGTCTGTAATCACAAAGTCCTTATAGGCTTGCAAGTGGCTCGCATCGAAAAGCGAATCACCCTGACAGAACTTGCATATCTGCCTACGAGTGCTGCTTGCCCCTTTTACCTCTATCTCCAGTTTCACCTCTGGAGCCTTGTTCTTTGAAAGCACAATACTGTCAAAGTAGATATAGCTTTGATTGCCCAAGAGGTTCTGTAGGGTGATACCCTTCACTTGTATTTTCTTCACCAGTCGCTGGCGATAGGCATCAAGGGCATCCAATACATAAACACAGTTGTGAGAAGTTTTATGGGTAGCCGAATAGTTCAGCACAAACAGCGGTTTGAAGTTCTTTAGAGCCTTTTGTGTAGCCACACCTTCCATCTTCTGAGGTTCATCCATAATGATGACAGGTCTGTTAGCTGCTATTACATCGATAGGTCTGCGACTCTGGAAGTCGTCACGACGCGTATAGATGATACGTGCTGCTGCGTCACCCTTACGTCCTTCTACGTTCTTTGCCTCATTAAACGAGGAGTTGAAAGCCTGCGTATTGATAATCATCACACGGATATCTGCACTACTCGAGAAATCATCAATGGCATTCAGGTTGCTACTATTATATATAAAAGGTATAGCCTGCTTACCATAGTGCTCCTGGAAGTGCTCTGCCAACATCGCAAAACTCTTGGCAACACCCTCACGAATAGCGATGCTGGGCACTACCACGATAAACTTACTCCAGCCATAGCGCTTATTCAGTTCAAACATCGTCTTGATATAGACGTAGGTCTTTCCAGTACCTGTCTCCATCTCGATGTCAAGTGAACATGCGCCCAACCCGTCTGGCTGACTTAGCCTCATTGACTTAGGAATATTATAGTAGGCTTGTTGCTGCTGGATATTAGCAAACAACTGAGGTCCTTGCAGTTCTACGTCGTTATTCTTATAGCCCACATATTCCTCATCAAAGACTATGCGTCCTTTCGTCTTACCCAAGTCACGACGATACTGCGCACTCGTCTTCGAAGGCTGCCCTGCAAACACATTCACAGTAGCCTCAACAGCATCCGTCTGGTATTGTTGTATCTTAAATTTAAACTTCATACACCTAATTGTCAATTGTCAATTATCAACTGTCAATTTTATAAAATTCTGCGTACTGTATCTTTGCTATACTCACTCCAAATCTGCTCGAAGTTGTCTGCCACGTTGTCTGTAGCCATACTGCTGTCGCGCATCACGAAGTAGAATGGCTGTGACTTGGCAATCTCCTTGATGGTCGTCTCGTTCACATCCTTGTCGAAACAAACCATCAGGTAGCCATCGCTCACGCTCCATACCGTCTTGCCAGCAATACTCTTCTTCTCAATCTTTGCCGATAGTTCAATTCCAAGTTCTATCATCGTTTGGAACAGCAAATCTTCATCTGTACGATCTCTCTTGATATTATCTTCAAACAGGTCTCGCTCAGTAAATGCCTCAGGGGTATAGAACACATCGTTCATGTTCGACGAATCCAACTTCAGCACACGGAATCCTGTATCAAGGTCCTGTGTTATCAATGGACTTTCTTCCTTGATTTTCTTACCTGCACGACGAATACGCTCTTTGCCGATTTCGCAGATGTTCTTATATCCAGCTTTATAGGCCTCGCTCTTCTCATCTGTAGCTTCAGGCAGTTGTACCATGATAAATTTGCGATTGCCGCCATCCTCTGCATTGAGTTGCATTACAGCATGGGCGGTGGATGCTGATCCTGAGAAGAAATCAAGAATAAGAGAATCAGATTTTGAAGCAAGTTCCCCTAAACACCTAATTAAAGTTGAGGGCTTAGGATAGTCAAAGAGCATTTTGCCAAATAATGCAATTTGCTCATCACAGGCAGTTTTGTTTGTTCCGACATCAGTAAGCATGGAGCGAAGAACCTGACCACCTTTTAAATACACCTTGTGATGCAAACTCCATCCATTTGAGGTTTTCGTGAACTTTACAGTTCCATCCTTTAATCCACTTTCTACGCGCTCTTGAGACCATTGGGAATTAAGCGTGATTAACTTTCCTTCAGGAGTAGTCAATGACACAATTATTGGATTCTGAAGTCCATTCCTAACTAATGTATCCCAGTAATAACGCTGTCCATTAGGTTCTACAAGGTTATATCGTTTTTGATACTCTTCTGATTGTGAGACTCTCCATTTTTCAGATTGACAAAGGACATTCCTAGTATATACTAATACATATTCATGGTCACTCGCAACAAATCGAGAATCGTTACCTCCACCTTTTCTTTGTTGCCAAATGAGTTGAGTGATGAAATTGCTACCGCCAAAAATATCGTCACAAATGTTTCTGAGATTCTTTTGTTCACAGTCATTCATAGATATGAATATCACTCCATCCTCACTCAACAGATCTTTTGCCACCTTCAATCGTGGATAAATCATATTCAGCCAATCAGTATGGAATCGACCATTGCTTTCGGTATTGGCTACGAGACGATTGCCTTCTTCATCTTCTTGGCCACTATTATGAACATACTCACCCGCAGACTGAGCGAAGTCGTCGTTATACACGAAGTCATTACCTGTGTTGTATGGCGGATCAATGTAAATCATCTTTACCTTACCCAAGTAGTTCTGACGCAGGAGTTTCAATACTTCAAGGTTATCGCCCTCAATATAAAGGTTTTGGGTGTTGTCAAAATCCACACTCTCTTCTCTGCAAGGACGAAGTGTATCTGTTGTAGGAGCATTTGCTAGACGAATAGCATTGCGCTTATCTGGCCAAGTGAACTGATAGCGTTCTTCTGGACCTTCCACAATATCCTTTGACAATTCCTGGCGCAGTTGGTCAAAGTCAATTGCAGTTTGAGGACGACCATTTTCATCCAACGTTTCCGTCAAGCAATTAGGAAACAGTTCCCCAATCTTCTTGATATTCTCATCTACCACATTCGTGGTTTGCATTTTCAGTTTTTCCATTATTTATTTTGTTTTTTCGGTTATTATTTTTATCTTTGCAGCGTGAAGTGAATAAAATGGCGAAGTATGAATACTATGACTGGTACAATTCCAATGGACGCGATACTGACGATGCTTAATCGTCTGAGCCGCCACGATCGTCGCTGGTTGGTGGAGCAGATGGCAGCACAGGTTGAGCGCGAAGATGCGGAAGCAAAACATAATCTGAAAAAAATGACAGGAAGTGTTCCTACATGGAAAGAAGAGTCAGATGCAAGACTAGATGCTGCCCTTGCGCGATTCCACAAAGATTGGGGAGGTGACAAAAGTCCTATGGAAATCGCAAATGAATTGCGACAGGGTGCTGAAATGGTTACGGACGTAGAAGCTTGGTAAGTATGCGGTTGCTGACACATGGAACATATTTGCTCGATACATGCACTTGTATTGCTCTTATTAAGAAAAAACCTCATGTAATAGAGCATATCAGGCAAGTGGGTATTGATGAATGCAAAGTTTCGGACATTACATTGGCCGAATTGTATTTTGGTGCATTCAAATCGGAAAGAAAAGAACATTTTGAGGATGTCATAGATATCATGAACCTGTTTGAACAATATCCTATCAAAGCTTTGAGAAAATACGGAGAGATACGATGGGAACTCGAGAAACAAGGTCTTCGTATTGGTGATATGGATATATTCATCGCAGCTACTGCTCTTGAAGAAAATCTCATCTTGGTAACTGGCAACGTCAAGCATTTTGAACGGATACCTGGCCTGAAAATTGAGAATTGGATGGAACGCTAACTGCTTATTAATATTGATAGATATGGAAACTACAAATCTTGTCTCGTAATGTTTAACCGAGTGGCGCAGCGAGAGTCTGCGATCTCTCATAGCATTACAGACATTATGGGAAAAAGTAAAAAGAGAACGCCAGTATGCACATGGTGCTGCTGTAAGTCGCAAAAGCGAGGTAAACAAATCTGCCACCGTAAATTTCGCAGATTGGAACAGGTTCTTGTCCATTCTGAAAAGATTGATATTCTTCCCTATCGTCAATGGGAGATTGTTGAGCAATGGGATCTTGGAGGAGATGGCAAACATTATTGTGGCCACCATATTTCCGAAGAATGGTACATTCGACTGATGAGAAAATAGTATATCGTTGTTCATCCCGCTAATTGAGTTTTGAGTTTCAACAATTGTTGGTGCAACTCGTATTTCTTGCGAGTCTGCTTTTCTGTGCAGCAACGTTTTTCAAGAACTTCGATTTGATGAAGCAACTTTTCTCGTTCTTCACGATTGATGATTTGTTGTTCGAGTGTCTCCTCTGCAGTATTGTCGAGACTGCCAATCTCTGCAACAATGTTATTCCAGACATCATCGAAGGTCAAGCCTTTCAGAGGAATCTCAGCATCGGAAGCATGTTTCCACTCCGACTGTTGTAATCGTGTGTGAAAAACACAGAATTGAACTTCTTCGTCATATTCCAGAGCAAAGACAATCTTTTGAGGTATGAGTTTTTGGAGCAAAAGGATGTTCTTCGTATCATAGTCCCTCTGCTTGAGTTGTACTTGCAGCACATAAAACTCCTTTACCTCTTGCCCTGGGTGTAGGGCTGGAATCTTCGCAGAAGAAAGGTAGGCAACAATAGCCATACGACTGACATCTGCATCGAAACGGTCACGCTCCGCTGCTTTGAGATTATATTTCTCAAAGACAGCCTTTTTATAGAGTGGCCTATTAACGAGGGAAGATGCAGGTAATCCGTACATAGGCTACTTGATTACTAAGAAACAAATGAGTTCGAAATCATCAAGGCCCACATAGTGCTCTTCGAAGAGTTCACCGGCGTAGCCCTCCAAGAAGCTATCAATGCTTGATTGCTCCTTGACGGATATGATAGAGTTGATGGCTTTGCTAAGCAAGTCGGAGTATTTACCCATACGCAAGCCATCGCGTGTTTCCTTATTGAACTGGGCACATAGCTTGACATCAGGCTTGGTCATAGGCTTGCAGAGCAAGCGCATCTTATCCAGCAGGTCTTTAGGATGTAAATGGTCAACCACCACTTCTCCTTCATCGGAGATATAAACCATATAGAAGGGATGCAGCTGATTCTTATGGTCGATATTCACTCCTGCCGTACGATTCTTCAAGACAAAGACAGTACCTGCTGGGGCTTGCGATGAGGCTGATACAACAGCATGAAGGCCGAAAGGAGTATGTTCCACATCATGGTTGCTGTTCATGAATTCCAACAGGTCAAGGCGGAACTCATTAAGTCCTAAATCCATGATGCTGACGCCACTATTCATTTCCTCCAAATCGACTACATCTTCTTGCAGGCGTTTGAGCTGCTGGCGACGATACTCCAAATCATCCTTTTCTTCTGGAGAAAGGATGTTATCATCGCCTGTGGCAGTCATTACCGTCACTTTCATACGAGCCTCTACCCTCCCCTTCAAATTGATATACTCATCAAGCGTCATATCTGGCCAGTAATTAACCAACTGGATTTGAGCATTCTTTGAACCTATTCTATCAATTCGTCCAAAACGCTGGATAATGCGAACAGGGTTCCAGTGGATGTCGTAATTCAGAAGATAATCACAATCTTGCAAGTTCTGACCTTCGCTAATACAATCAGTTGCTATCAACACATCTATATCTTCATGCAAATGGGGATAGATGGCTTCACGCTCTTTTGATATAGGCGAGAAGAGCGTAAGCACTTTGTTGAAGTCGAGCTTTTCCTTTAGTTTCATAGTGCTTCTGGCCTCCACGTCACCAGTAACCAGCGCAACATTCAGTTCGTACTTGCTCTTGATCTTATCTGCCAAACAGTTGTAGAGATATTCTGCTGTGTCAGAGAAGGCGGTGAAGATTATCACCTTCTTATTATTTCCATTGATAGGATGAGTAACCTTATACTGCAAATCTGCAACAAGTTGTTGCAATTTTGAATCATGCTCAGGTGTGATACTTTCCAGCATAGTCAGCAAGAGACGAATGATTTCCAGGTCACCTTTGATTTCATCCTGCCATGATATATAGTCCATATCCTCCAAGAGAATACGGTTTTTCTTCTTACCAATGGTGAAGTCCTGCTCATCTTCATCTACATCAGCACTCTCGTAATCATCTACAGAGATTCGACGCTCACCATTTTGGAATCGCGCAATAGCATCAAGCGTTTCCTGCATATAGTCACGAATACGTCCCAACGTCAGACGGAAAGAATTGACAGATGATTCCAGGCGTTTTAGCAGTTGTATGTTCATGAGTCGCTGAATACCCTGTTCGCGTTCCTCAATGCTCAGGCGGTGACCTGTCGTACTCTCCTCCTCTTTATATTTATAGAGCTGACTAGGCAGGATGAATGCTGAGGGCGCATAAATAGCCAGTCGGAGCATCTGTAACTGCTCAAATATCTCGTTGTAGTTGATAGCTGTATCAAGGTCGGTCAGATGAGGCTGACGGGAAATGGGCTTCAGGCGTTCAGGGAAGGTGCCAATATCCGAAGTGTCGTAGTATTGCTGAATGTGTTTACGACTACGGGCAATGGTGACAGCATCGAGTAGTTTAAAGAAGTCGAAATCGAGCATACGAAGCAAACGCTCTGTGGTGCGTTCTTCAGGTGGAAAGTTGGCCCACAGATTATAGGCTGCTTGTGCCTGACGGAAGATGTCATCAATTCCTTTGTTGGTAGGCAATAGTTCATCGAAAGCCTTGGCCTTACCTTCGTATGCCAACTGCAACTGGTTCTTCAAGTCACCAAAACGATTGTTGACTGGTGTGGCTGAAAGCATCAGTACTTTTGTCTTTACGCCAGCTTTGATGACCTTATTCATTAGTCGAAGATAGCGGTTCTCCTTGGGATTCTCACCGTTCTCGTCTGTTGACACCTTGCCCCCATTACGGAAGTTGTGGCTCTCGTCAATCACCACTAAGTCATAGTTACCCCAATTGACACGATCTAAATCCAAGTCATTGCTGTGGCCATGTTCTCTACTGAGGTCTGTATGATAGAGAATGTCGTAGTTCAAACGGTCCTTTGCCAACGGATTGTTGACATAGTTCTGGCGATAGGTATTCCAATTCTCATAGAGTTTCTTTGGACAAAGCACCAAAACCGTTCTATTGCGACTTTCAAAATACTTGATAACCGCAAGGGCAGAGAATGTCTTTCCTAAACCTACGCTATCCGCAAGAATGCAACCATTGTATTTCTCCAATTTGTTGATGACAGCCAAGGCAGCGTCACGCTGGAAATTATAGAGCTTGTTCCAGATGGCAGAATTCTTGAAACCTGTTGCTTCGTTAGGTAGTTCGTCCTCGCTAATATCCTCTAAGAATTCATTGAAGATATTGTAGAGAGCAACGAAATAGAGGAAGTCTGGTGCATTCTCCCTATAGGCATTGCTTATGCTGTCGATGACTTCATCAGTCACAATCTGTAGGCGACTGCTATCGTTCCAAAGTTGGTTGAAGAGGTCGATAAAACCTTTCGATGTTGGAGCCTCAAACTTGTTAATCATCGTATAGGCATTATTGCCTTTCTCGCAACCCAGTTCTACGGTAGTGAAGCCTTCTATTGGATAATAACTGACATCATCAAGATTAATGATACCATTCATCTTCTCATTAGTCTTGTTAGACTTGAAGCAGGCTTTTTCGCGAATCCACTCTGCACACTCTCGGGCAATAGCCTTTTGTGTCAATTCATTGCGGAGCTTTACTTCAAACTCAGAACCATATAATGTTCGTTCTCGATCCAGTCTTGGAATATAGAACTCTCGCTGTTGTTTAGGCGTTTTCTCTGTGGTAAAGGTGGGTGAGGTGAAGATGAAACGCAGTTCTTTTATGTCCTTCAAGGCATCTTTTAGTTCCTGAAAGGCATAAATGGAGAAGCAGGAGGCCGCTATTGACAGCCGGCTTCCAGCCCTCATCTGCGCTGTGAAATCGTCGCGCAGCGTTTTGTTGATATTGTTAATCAGTTCCACTTATTACCGCACGATAGTTTAGGAGCAATCAGACTATATCTTCAGGCTTGCTTTCAGATAAATCCAAACGACCTCAAGACACAAAAGAAGCGCGAGTCATGGCTCTTCTCTCGTATCATGAGGTCGTAGGAAATACCCGAAATGCTAGATATAAGTCATGCCCGCGCCTATCGCACGGGCATCGGCTGACTTACTCAAAGCATTTCTATCATTGAAATTTCCTACGTTTCATGATACTCTGAATAAATAGCAGATGCTATTATTGGTTCCACTAAAGTCATACCAGCCACCTCCGCTAAGGCTCATGAGCCGATACTTGTCTGCAAAGATACGAAAAAAACTTAATACACCAAAGGATTCTTGGGAAATTTGTTCATTGTGCTATACAGTACACCTCAAACCCTGAATATGATTGAACGGTTACAGCTGTAATCATGTAACCGTTTCTCTTTGGAAGTTACGAAAAAATCTAACGTCTCTATATAAATATTAGAATATCTCAACCATCTGACTCCTATATCTGATAATCAGCAAGTTACGTCAGAAATAACTGACCCCTTAACCGACCCCTGATTGCAAAATTGCGTAGAAAAGTAGAACTTTTCCACGTGATTTCTTCAAGAAGTTGCCGTGATTTCTTCAAGAAGTTGCCGCGATTTCCGCAAGAAGTTGCCGTGATTTCCTTAACTTTTCTACGTGATTTCTGCAACTTATCCTTAGGATAACTGAAGGAAATCCTAAGGATAACTGACGGAAAAGTACTGGATTTCTGCAACTTTTCTACGTTATTTTTGCTACTTTTCTGTGTGATTTGCAATCAGGGGTCAGTTCGGGGGTCAGTTCGGGGTTGAGATAAATTTTATGTAACCTATTGGTTTTCAGTAGCAGGGGTCAGATGGGTCAGATAAACACTCACTACATATCTCCACTAAAGCGAATCTTACTAAAAGTAAGAATTAATACCACCAAAATACATGTCACAACAAATGGCAGACTATAAATCAGGGAATCGAAAAAGGACATCTTGTAGACATACAAGAACACATTCATTGGCACGTATATGCTCAGGAACCCTGCAAATACACAATACTTGAAAGGTATCGGCTCTTTTGCCAACTTGACACTTCTGTTGCAATGGTTGCAGACGGTTGTATAATTGGTGCCTCGGTAAATGTATTTAAAACATCTCTTTAAAGAAATTATCTCGTGACAGTATGGGCATTCTCTGACCTTGGGTCTGAGTGTGGCGTCGCAATCTCTTATTTTCATAATTTGTCTTTTTTGTTTATTCGTCTCTGTATTCGAGGATGTCGCCGGGTTGGCAACCTAACTCGCGCTGATGGCTTCCAGGGTGGTGAAGCGCACAGCTTTAGCTTTACCGGTCTTTAGGATAGAAAGATTTGCCATTGAGCAAAGGCTCACCCTCTGAGTGTCTTCATGTAGTCGTCGTAGGTAATGTGGCGGCCGCCCATTGACTTGAAGAGCGGGGTCTCGAACTGACAGTCGATGAAGCGGCCGCCAATGCTTGCCATCGCTTTTGCCAGATGGATCAGGGCTATCTTGGAGGCATTGGGAACGAGCGAGAACATGCTCTCGCCGAAAAAAGCGTTGCGCAGGGTGACGCCATAGAGTCCGCCAACAAGGCGTCTGGAGGGTTGAAGGGCTGCATGGTCAGACGTTGGGGAGGAGGGTCCCCAGACTTCGACGCTGGCGGCGTAGCCGTGGTGATGGAGGCGGGTGAATGCCTCGATGATGTCTGGGCCAAGCCATGCCCCACCCTCTTCGTTGCGGCCCTGGGCTGTGGAGCATCCGTGGATGACGCCCTCGAAGTCTTCATTGACGGTGACTTGGTATTTCCGTTGTCGCAGCAGCTGGCGCATGGAGTGGCTGACATGGATCTCGTCAGGAAAGATGACGTAGCGGTCGAGAGGACAATACCAATGTGGCTCGCGCTCCATCTGGTAGGCATACCAGGGGAAGAAGCCATTGCTATAGGCTAGCACGAGACGCTCTACGGAGAGGTCGCCGCCTATGGCTACCAATCCGTCGTCCTCACCCCAACGGGGGTTGGGGAACCACAAGTCGTCATCCAATTCCCAAACAGCCATCCTTTACACTAACTGTGACTTCGCCGCCGGCTTTCAGCGAGCCGAAGAGGATTTCGCGCATCAAGAGGGGCTTGAGTTGCTGGGCGATGACGCGGTCCATCTCGCGGGCACCATACTCTGGCGTAAAGCCTTCTTTCAGCAGGTGGTCGAAGGCCTCTGGGGTGAGCGTCATCCTGACGTTCTTCGCCTGGAGCTTGGCGTCCAGTTCGCGCAGCTTCTTCTGCAGGATGAGTGTCGCCATCTCGTGGTCCATGTCGCGGAAGACGACGGCGCCTGAGAGTCGGTTGAGGAACTCGGGCTTGAAGGTGCGCTTCACCTGCTTCATCATGGCCTCGCCACGGCTGACGCTGTTGTTGAAGCCGATGCCCTGGCCTGCAAACTGCGCCCCTGCGTTGGAGGTCATAATGAGCACCACGTTGCGGAAGTCGGCCTTGCGACCTTTGTTGTCCGTCAGTCGGGCGTAGTCCATCACCTGCAACAGGATGTTGTAGATGTCCTGATGGGCCTTCTCTATCTCGTCGAGCAGCAGGACGGCGTTGGGCGACTTGCGGATGGCATCGGTCAGCAGTCCGCCATCCTCGTAGCCCACATATCCCGCTGGCGAACCGATGAGTTTGGCAACGGTATGTTTCTCGGTATATTCGCTCATGTCGAAGCGTATCAGTTCGATGCCCAGCTCCTTGGCCAGCACCTTAGCCACCTCGGTCTTTCCCACTCCCGTAGGGCCGACGAAAAGCAGCGATGCCAACGGCTTGTTGTCGTCGAGCAATCCGGCACGTGACATCTGTACGGCTTCGACCACCTGGCGGATGGCCTCGTCCTGACCATAGATCTGGGCGAGCATCCTGGGTGCCAGAGTCTCCAGGCGCTGGAAGTCTTCGTCCTCGGCTACGGCTAAGGCATCCACCTTGCACGTCTTCGCCAGCACGTCGGCGATATGAGCCTTGGTGATGGTGCTGACGGCAAAACCGTCAGCCACACTTTGGGCGGCGGCGGCTTCGGCTGCTGCGCCGGCTTCGTCGATGAGGTCGATGGCCTTGTCGGGCAGGAAGCGGTCGTTGACGTGTTTGGCACTGGCTTCTACGGCGAAGTCGATGGCCTCGTCGTCGTACTTCACGTGGTGGAACTCCTCGTATCTGGGCTGCAACTGCCGCAGGATATGCTTCGCCTCGTCGATGGTAGGCTCGGCAATGTCTATCTGCTGGAAACGGCGTATCATGCCCTTCGACCGCGAGAAGTGACGGTTGTACTCCTCATATGTGGTAGAGCCGATGAAGCGGATGTTGCCCGCCTCAAGATAGGGTTTCAGCATGTTCGACGCATCCATCGCGCTGTCGCTGGTTGCCCCTGCGCCGACAAGTGTATGAATCTCGTCGATGTACACGATGTTGGGCTTGGGGTTAGCGGGGTTTTCCTGCTCGGCAGCCACGCCGTCCATAATCATCTTGATGCGGTTCTCGAAGTCGCCACGGTATTGTGTCCCAGCCAGCAGTGTTCCCATGTCCAGTTGATAGACCTTGCAGCCCTTCAGTCGCTCAGGCATCCTACCCGAAGAGCCTTGCTCACGGTCTTCTTCTATCATGCGCACCAGTCCCCAGACCAGCGCCGTCTTGCCGACGCCAGGCTCACCGACGTGCAGTGGATTGTTCTTGTCGCGCCGACACAGCACCTGGATGGTGCGTTGCAACTCCTGCTCACGGCCTATTAGCGGGTTCTGCTGCTTGTAGAGGTCGTTCATGCAAGTGACGAGACGCTTCCAGGCGGCCTTGTCCTTCGTGCTGGATTCGTCATCCTTTTCGCCGCCATCCTTCTCCTGTTCGTCATCGAAGTCGTAGAAGTTAATCAGCTGACTCATGAAGTTGGCTTCCTGCCCATCCAGGCTATCTTTCAAGAGGTATGCCGCCCAGGAATCTTCGAGCGCCAGGATGCCTTTTGTCAAGTGTGGTATGTCGAGCGCCTGAGCACTACTTGACACCACGGAATGCACAGCCAGCTCCAACACTTTCGACATCTGTGCCGAAGTCTCAGGAACGTATTCCGTGTCCTCGGGCAATGATTCCACGCTATCCAGATAGTCCTTGACGCGGTCCTCCAACTGGAAGGGGCTATAGAAAATGTTGAGCGCCGCGTTGAAGTTAAAGTCCTCTATCAACGCCAGCAACAGATGTTCAGGCATGATGAACTCATGTCTGTAGCCTTTGCTGCACTCGTAGGCCTTGTTCAGCATCCTCGAGGCGCGAAGCGTCTGTTTGATCTCTCCCATTCTAACCTTTTTACTTTTTGACCCTTTTACTTATTTACCCTTTTACCCTTTTACCTTTTTACCTTTCATCTTTAACTCTCCTCCGGTTCCACGGTCAACCGCAACGGAAAGTTCTGTTCCCTCGCCATGTCCGTAGCCTTGCGAGCTTTCGACACGGCAATGTCATAGCTATAGATGCCCACCACGGCCTTGTCCGAGTGGTGCACCTGCAACATCAGCGCCTGGGCCTCCTCCTCACTCTTCAGGAAGACCTGAACCAGTATCATCACGACAAACTCCATCGACGTGAAGTCGTCGTTATAGATGATAACCTTATAACGTCGCGGCTCCTTCAGGTTTGTCCGCTCCCGCTCCCTTAACTGTGATTGTTCTTTTGCCATAAATACTTCAATCAAAGAACTTCAATTCTTCAATTCTTTCTGTTTCGCTTGATGATGCTGTAGGCTGAGTAAAGCCCCAGCTCGCCAGCTTTCGAGAGGTCGCTGATAGCTTCTTGCTGCTGCTTGTTGGCCAGATAGGTCAGTCCGCGGTTGTACCAGGCTTCAGCCAAGTTCGGGTCTTTCTCGATAGCACGGGTGTAGTCCTCGATGGCATGCTGGTAGTCGTGGCGCTCGACATAGACGTTGCCACGATTATAATAGAGGTAGGAACTTTCCGCCAGGCGTAGCGCCTCCGTCAGGTCGTTGAGCACGTTAGCCGTCTTCATCTTCACGTCGGTACCCTGCGAGGCATTGAAGGCATTGAGTCGCGACTGGCATACGGCACGCTGCCAATAGGCTATGACGGAAGTCGAGTCGGTCTGAAGATAGGTTGTCAGGTCGTCGATGGCGGCATCATAGTTCTGGATGACGCTATAGGCAATGGCCCTGCGCAACAGGAGCGGCTGCACGTCGCTGATAGACGGCGACTTGTTAATCTGTGTGGAGAGACTGTCGATGCGTGAGAAATAGCGCTTGGTAGAAGCTTCGCTGAGTGTTGTCGGCTGGCAGACGATATGGAGTTTATATCCTTTCGGCTGGCGAGCGTTGACCGTTTCCACCAAGGCGTCGTAGGCCACATAGGAGCGCACGGCATTGCGGAACTCCTCGGTAGAGAGTCCAAACATCGGCATATAGTCCATATCGACCCGATGGTTCTGCACCCGACCGCGATAGTCGCTCTGGTATTCGGGCTCCACCTCCTGTTCGTCGGCCACGGCTAACTGATTGTATTTCTCGATGTCTTCATCGCTACGCTTACGCATCTGGTTCTTGGAGAGTCGCGGCTGCTTGCCGAAGCGCTTGTCTATCTGTGCTTTCAGGATGCGGAATTCGTCCAGCTCGGCCTGCTTCGTCATGCCTAACTTGCGGTAGCACTTGGCACGTTGTTGCAGACCAGTCCAGAAATTCGGATACTGTTCAATGACCTTGGAGTAGTCGCGGATAGCTCCACGAGGGTTACCTGTCTGTTCTAACAATAAAGCTCTGTTATACAGAGCCATAAGATTGTCTGGCTCCAGTTTCAGGACAAAGTCAAAATCAGTAATGGCACGATTGTCGTCACCCACCTGTGCGCGCAAAAGACCGCGGTTGTAATGGCCTAAGAAGTTGTTGGGCTCGAAGTCGAGCGCCGTATCATAGTCGGCCATTGCACCACGCAGGTTGTTCTGGTTAAAACGAGCCAAGGCACGGTTGATGTAAAGCCCGCCCTGTTTCGGCAGCAGGTGGATGGCTTTGTCGAGATACGACTCGGCATCCTTCCATTCGTCGCGCGCCAGACTGATGACGGCACGCTGCGCCCATACATTGCCGTTATAGGCATCAAGCTTGATACTCTCGTCAAGCGCGGCAATAGCCTGCGTTGTATCCTTATTCATCAGATAGGCTTCAGCCTTCATGGCAGGAATGCGGGCGTTCTTGCTCCAGCGTACGGACATGGTGTCGAGTTCCGCCAGCGCCTTGTCGAACTCCTTCTGCTGGATGCGGCACAAGGCACGGTTATGCCAGAGGCTGACATTCTCAGGATCGTAGCGCAACGCGGTATTGTAGTCGTCGACGGCATTGGAGAAGTTTTTCTGCTGGATGCGGCAAAGTCCCCGCAGTTCATAGATACCCACCACGTAGGGGTTGCGGCCGATGGCCTCGGAACAGTCTTGCTCGGCGCCGATGTAGTCGTCCAGATAGTATTTCGCCACAGCACGGTAGAACCACGGCTCGTAGAGATAGGGCTTGACGGAGATGACCTGGTTAAAATACTGGATGGAGAGAACGTAGTCCTCGTAATAAAGTGCCGAACGGCCAGTCATCAGCAGCCGGTCGGTATTGAACTGGGCTTTTAAAGGTAAAAAGGCAAAAAGGTAAAAAAGTAAAAGACAACAAAGCCTCTTACCTTTCATGTCGAAGATTTGAACCCTATTCTGCATTTTATCCCTTTTTACTTTTTACCTTTTTACCTTCTTACCTTTTTAACCTTTTACCTTTTTACTTTTTTACCTTTTAAGATTTTACCTTTTTACGGGTTTTGTCTTGTACCCACAACGGTAACGGCCAAGGGTAAGAGACTTCAACTTGCCCTTAATGAGCTGTTTGCGAAGCGGAGAAATGCGGTCGATGAACATTTTGCCATCCAAGTGGTCGAACTCGTGCTGCATAACACGGGCCAGATAGCCTTCTATCCACTCGTCGTGATGCTGGAATGCCTCGTCGTCCCACTCCACATGGATACGTGTGGGGCGCACCACCTTCTCGTGGATGGCAGGCAGCGACAGACAGCCCTCCTCAGAAGTGTCCGTCTTGGAATCGTCGTACTCAACAATATGGGGATTGATATACACCTGACGGAAACCCTTGTACTCAGGCATGTCTTCGCTGAGCACGTCGAGGTCGATGACCGACAGGCGTATGGCCTTGCCTATCTGCGGAGCAGCCAGTCCGATGCCTTCGCTCTCGGCCAGCGTCTCCCACATGTCGGCGATGAGTTGTTTCAGTTCAGGATAGTCGGCCGTAATGTCTTCCGCCTCTTTGCGGAGCACAGGCTGACCATATATATAAATAGGTAGGATCATTTACAATTTGAGAATTTACAATTTACAATTTGGCTGCGCCATTCACTTTTCACTTTCTCGATCGCATGTAGTCCTGTAGGATGATAGTGGCACTAATTTCATCGACCAGCGCCTTGTTCTGGCGGGCTTTCTTTCCCAGTCCGCCGTCAATCATAGCCTGATGGGCCAGCACAGACGTGAAGCGTTCGTCGTAATACTCAATGGGAATCTGTGGCATAGCCTTACGCCAACGGTTCACAAACTGCTGCACACGCGGCAGGTTCTCGCTGGGCTGACCGTTAGGCTGGCGCGGTTCGCCAATGACGATGCGCTCTACCTCCTCACGGGCCACATAGTTCACCAGATAGTCGTATAGCTCAGAAGTGGTGACAGTCGCCAACCCGCCAGCAATAATCTGTAGCGGGTCGGTGACTGCCAGTCCTGTACGCTTCTTACCGTAATCGATAGAAAGAATGCGTGCCACGCTTCGACCTTAAGGTTGAAGAATCCGTGCCGCTGCCTTATTTAGCGTAAAGCAGCCAAGCACCTTGATACTGGCCGGACAAAGCGTCACGGCTTGCGGCAGCGTCAACCTTAGAATCATAGGTGGCAGCAACCACGCGATACATTGGCGGAGTGACGGCTGAGTTCAGAACGATCTGAGCATTGTAGCCAGCATTCTTCAAGGTCTGCTGCAGTCCCTCAGCATTGGCAATCAGCGAGAACGAACCTACGACAACGCTGAAGTTCTTCAGACCAGTACCGTTGACAATCGTCACAGCCTCCTGACGAACCTTGATGTTATCACCATTGTCTACCACGCGCGTGTTAGAGGAAGAAACCTCCTGCATGGGAACGACAACACTCTGCTGCTGAGCCACGGGCTGCTGATAGGTAGTCTGGTTCTGAGCCTGAGCTTCCTCCTGAGCCTTAGCCTTCAGATAAGCCTGCTTGTAGGCACTCTCACTTGATTTGCAACTTGTAAAAGCCATAGCTGCGCAAAGACCTGCGCAAATGACAGCATACTTCTTCATAATACTTGTTTCTTATTTAAAATTAGACGTAATATACCTTTTATGACCGCGAAATTACAAAATATCGGGCAAATGACATGAAAAATGCTGCATAAAGTTTGTTAATTTGGAAAACTTTCCGTAAATTTGCCTGCGAAAAGACATATATTTCAATAAAATCATTAAGACATTATGAAAAGTTTAGGTTATTTAGGTGCATTCTTCGGCGGTGCTATTGCCGGAGCAGTTCTTGGTCTTTTATTGGCTCCCGAGAAGGGTGAAGACACCCGCGGAAAGATTACGGATGCCGTTGACGGGTTTATGAAGAAACACAACATCAAGCTGAGCCGCAAGGAAGTCAGCGACCTGGTAGACGACATTGCAGATGCTGCCCCCGAAGTAGAGGCATAAGAAGTGAAAAGTTAGATGCTGAGTAGCGACAAGAACGTTGAAACGATTGCCCAACTGGCAGAGATCGTCAAGCATTACATCGGGCTTCAAGGCGAATACTTGAAGCTCGACGTTATTGACAAACTCGTACGCCTACTGACGGCCACGGCCCTGGCAGTAGTATTCTTCCTACTACTGGTGGCCGTAGCCATGCATTTCTCTATAGCCTTTGCCTTATGGCTCGCCATATACACCGGTATGCCATGGGCGTTCTTCATTGTCGGAGGAATACACTTCCTACTGCTGATACTCTTTATCATTTACCGCAAGTCACTCATCGAGCGCCCATTGGTGCGTTTCTTGGCTAATCTTCTAATGAGCAAATAACTATGCATTCAGCAAAAGTCCCTGAGAAAACCTATCATACGCTGGACGACATCCGAGCTCGCAAAGAACAGCTCGCTGCCGATATCCAGGCCGACAACGAACGCTTTGGCGCTTTGTGGAACGGACTGGTCACCCCGCATAAGGCCAATACCAAGGGAGAATGGGTTTCCGCACTCATCTCGAACAGCATCACAGCCATCGACGCCTTTCTGCTGGTGCGCAAGCTGATGAGGAACTACGGACATCTGTTTGGCAGGAGAAAGAGAAGATTCTGACATGTTCATGACCCCTTATATATAATAAGGTACGCGAATGAATGACTACATCGAGATAAAAGGAGCAAGGGTCAACAACCTGAAAAACATAGACGTCAAGATTCCGCGTAACCAATTAGTCGTCATTGCCGGTGTTTCAGGCAGTGGCAAGTCGTCGCTGGCTTTCGACACGCTCTATGCCGAAGGACAGCGACGCTATGTGGAAAGCCTTTCCAGCTATGCGCGCCAGTTCCTGGGACGCATGAACAAGCCCGAGTGTGACTACATTCGCGGCATACCGCCCGCCATTGCCATCGAGCAGAAAGTCATCTCGCGTAATCCACGAAGTACCGTAGGCACGACGACGGAGATCTACGAATACCTGCGACTGCTGTATGCCCGCATCGGACGCACCTACTCGCCCATCTCAGGGCAAGAGGTCAGGAAGCACACTACCGACGACATCCTGCAATGTGTCCGCCAGTTCCAAAGTGGCACTAAGTTCATCATCATGGCGCCCATCCACCCTGGGGAAGGACGCACGCTCGAGAAACAGTTGCAGATGTACCTGAAGAACGGATATGCCCGCATGGCTGTCGACAGCAACATCGTCCGCATCGACGACTTCCTGGCTAATCAGTCATCCCTCCCCTTGGAGGGGAAGGGGGAGGCTCTCTATCTTGTCATCGACCGCCTGTCTGTAGATGATAGCAAGGACAGCATATCACGTCTGACAGACTCTGCCGAGACGGCTTTCTATGAAGGCAACGGCGAACTGCGCCTCATGGTGCTGCCAGCCGGGCTGACCTACGACTTCTCCACGAAGTTTGAGGCCGACGGCATGACGTTCGAAGAACCATCCGACCAAATGTTCTCCTTCAACTCGCCGGCTGGAGCCTGTCCGGAATGTCAGGGCTTTGGCAAGGTGATTGGCATTGACGAACACCTGGTCATCCCCAACACGACACTTTCCGTTTACGACGGTTGCGTGGTTTGCTGGCACGGAGAGAAGATGAAGATGTGGCAGGATGAGTTCTGCCGACGGGCTGCAAAGGATGACTTCCCCATTTTCGAACCCTATTACAACCTGACACAGAAACAGAAAGACCAGCTGTGGCACGGACTGCCGTCAGACAAGTATCGCGACAAGTACGACCAAGTTTCCATCGACTCATTCTTCCGCATGGTCAGCGAAAACCAGTACAAGATTCAGTACCGCGTCATGCTGGCACGCTATCGAGGCAAGACAAACTGCCCGAAATGTCACGGGACACGCCTGAAACCTGAGGCAGAGTATGTCAAGATTGGCGGACGAAGCATTACCGACCTGGTGCAGATGCCCATCGTGCGTCTGAAGCAATGGTTCGACATGCTGGAACTGACTGAACAGGAACAGCAAATCGGCAAGCGCCTGCTTACCGAAATCAACTCACGCCTGCAGTTCCTTTTAGATGTTGGATTGGGATACTTGACGCTAAACCGCATGTCCAACTCGCTTAGCGGCGGCGAGAGCCAGCGCATCAACCTCACGACGTCACTGGGAAGTTCACTCGTCGGTTCGCTCTACATCCTTGACGAACCCAGTATCGGCCTGCACTCTCGTGACACCAACCGCCTGATAAAGGTATTGAAAGAACTGCGCGACCTCGGCAATACCGTCGTCATCGTCGAGCACGACGAGGAAATCATGCGAGCCTCCGACTACCTCATCGACGTCGGACCAGACGCCGGCCGCCTCGGTGGCGAAATCATGTACACCGGCCCTGTACCGCCCGCTACCGTTCCTCTGTCAACGTCCGCTACCATTCCCCAATCAGCGCCAGTCACCGTTTCACAGTCAGCGCCCAGCGGCTTCCCCGCCGGGAACAGCTACACCCTCCGCTACCTCTCCGGCCTCGACACCATACCCATTCCCACATCACGTCGTCCCTGGAACAGGGTTATCACCATCAAAGGGGCTCGCATGAACAACCTGCAAGGGTTCGATGTCGATTTCCCGCTCAACGTGATGACTGTCGTCACAGGCGTCAGCGGCTCCGGCAAGTCAAGCCTCGTCAAAGGCATCCTCTACCCTGCCCTCAAGCGTCACCTCGGCGAAGTCTATGATGCACCAGGCGAATACATGGGACTCGCTGGCGACTATATGGCTGTCAAGCACGTCGAGTTCGTCGACCAGAATCCTATCGGCAAGTCCACACGTTCCAATCCTGCCACATACGTCAAGGCCTACGATGCCATACGTGACCTCTTTGCCGACCAGCCTCTGGCCAAGCAGATGGGCTTCACGCCACAATACTTCTCGTTCAATGCCGACGGCGGACGCTGCGACGAGTGTAAAGGTGCCGGCGTCATCACCGTCGAGATGCAGTTCATGGCCGACCTCGTACTGACCTGTGAGGCCTGTCACGGCCACCGTTTCAAGCACGACATCCTCGATGTCCGATACAAAGGCAAGAACATCGACGACGTACTGAACATGACCATATCAGAGGCCATACAGTTCTTCGACGGGTGCAAGAGCATTGTCAACCGACTCAAGCCACTCGACGACGTCGGACTCGGATACATCAAGCTCGGACAGAACTCCTCCACCCTTTCCGGCGGCGAGAACCAGCGTGTCAAGCTGGCCTATTTCATCGGACAGGAGAAACAGGAACCCACATTGTTTATCTTCGACGAGCCTACAACAGGACTCCACTTCCACGACATTGAGCGACTGCTGACATCGTTGAATGCACTCATCGAGCGCGGACACAGCATCCTCATCATCGAGCACAACATGGAGATCATCAAGTGCGCCGACCACATCATCGACATAGGCCCAGACGGTGGTGACCGTGGCGGTCAGCTCGTAGCCTGCGGAACACCGGAGGAAATAGCCGCCTGCGAACAAAGCATCACAGGAAAATTCCTGAAAGAGAAACTTGGAAAGTAACTACATCATCACACGCCCTGGAGTAGTTACCCATGCAACCAACAAACGTTAACAAATCATAAAGTTCAAAGCTCAAAGTTCAAAGTTCAAAGAATAATAATTACCTTTGCACTCGCTTTTGAGAAACGAGGCTCAAGAGGCCCTGTAGAAAGAGCAAAAAAGAGATCTTTGGAAGACTGCCGATATGGCTCAGTTGGTAGAGCAACGCATTCGTAATGCGTGGGTCGCCGGTTCGAGTCCGGCTATCGGCTCACTTTCCTCGGGAGTCACGATAAAAGTCGATGACTCCTTTTCTTTTGCGAATAATACAACTTTCGCAGAACAGGCGGAATTAGCTCAGTTGGTAGAGCATTGGCTTCCCAAGCCGAGGGTCGCGGGTTCGAGTCCCGTATTCCGCTCGAGAAAAAGGAAAAAATAAAGGAAAAGTGAAAAAAGTCGCTGAAAAATTTGCAGGGTTCAAATAAAAGCATTACCTTTGCACCCGCAATCAAGGAGATAACCCCAAGGTTTCTGACTCCAAGGTCCTCAAGGAAGGATGGGTGAGTGGCTGAAACCAGCAGTTTGCTAAACTGCCGTACGGGTTCCCGTACCGGGGGTTCGAATCCCCCTCCTTCCGCACCGAGGGGATTTCTCTGCGAGAGCTTCTTTGACAAGTTGGTCGATTCATCTAATGGTTAGGATACAAGATTCTCAATCTTGGCATAGGGGTTCGATTCCCCTATCGACTACGCTAAAGCCCCTATTTAGGGGCTTTTTTGCGTTTTTACACGCAGTTTTACACGCAGTTTTCGCAAAAATATTATTGGGTCAGCGAGGTTCCCCGATATTTAAAAAAACACACAAATAATAAATTAGGTGTTTATGGGGAGGGCTTCACTGTCCTTTACTGTTGCATTGGGACAAGCAGCTCTACGAACTGTCTCTGTAGATAATAACTGAAAAGAATACCACTATAATAATCGAAAAGGTTACTACGTAGACCAGAGTTTTACGTTATATATAAGGTGACTCATAAGAGCACTGTAAGGTATAATTAGTTAAAACATGGTAGACATGGACAAGAAAGAACAAATTCTCCATTACCATCGCATTGATGGTTTCGTATAGCGGAAGGCATTTTCCGGTACTTCATCAGGGTCGGTGATGCTGTAGGTGTTTAGCACGCCGTCTGTTTCCCTTTGGAAATAGACGTCATCACTGGGCACGAAATTCACGCCTTCGATGTCAAGTGCGGTCAGTACACCGCCGGTGTTGCCGTTCTTCTCGTCCCGTCCTGCCAGCCGTCGCAGTGTCAGAACGTCGACACCATTCAACTTGCCGGAGACCTTCAGAAACGTGGCAAGGGAAGCGCCACTCTCGTCAACCAGCTGCTGCAGCGTTCCTGGTATAGTAACAACGATATGGGGTTGATCCGTGTCATTCGCCATAGGGCTTGAATTGACGGGGTGAGCATATAAGCCGCCGAAAGTCATTGACAGTAGCAGGAAGAGTAATATCTGGTATGATATATGGTATCTCAGGATTTTCATCTCGACTATTGGATTACTATTTAACGTACCAAGTTATTATTTAACGGTTACTAAATTACAAAACGCACCAAGTTATTATTTTAGGATTCTTAGACCTGACAAATTGTACTTCAAGCCGTTGCGCTCGATGACTATCCGATGTCCCTTCAATACTTTCCGTGCACTTCCGCGACTATGGAGGTGTTCTGCTTCAACGATGCCTGTCAGTGTCACCTCCTCAGACGAAATGTCTTGGGTGATGTTCATCGTTTCACTCGTATTCGTCCAATACCAGTAACGGAAGTTTTGGAGGATATTGAAGTTCTTCATGCCAAGTGAGTATGTAGGATAGTCCATGGCGACGCCTCTCTGGACGACAATCCACTTGCCGTCGTATCTGCCAAAGTAATTGCCCTGTGGGTCATAATGTGTCTTGATGGAAACATCGACAGGCACCCATCCGAAGTCCTGGATATAGAACTCTGACCATACATGATTTCCTCCGATAGCTATCACATGGCGGGCAGGAATGCCCTTGGATCTCAATAACGAGACATAGATGGATGAGAGGTTGCCACAATCTCCGCCACCTTCGGCCAGAATCTTTTCCAGCGTGTTAAGTCCTGTAGAATAAAGGTAATTGTAATGGCTGGCCACATAATCGCAACATTTCTCAGCGTATGCCAGGCGGTTGCCCCCGCACTCTGCGTACAGCTGGTCGGCAATGGCCTTTATAGTGCCGTTGTCGGGAACGACATAGTCCCCACTCTGCTTGGTATTGTCAATGTAATCTTGCTGAGTAGTGTCGTACTGGGGCATTTCCTTCCAGCTGCCATCAGCATTCTTAAATGACGAGAAGTCTATGAAGAATGATTTGTGCGAGAGCACTATTTTGTATCCCACGCTGAAATCCTGACTTCTGTTTTTCAGTTCATCACCGCTCATATCCAGTTCCAGGAACTTGTTCTGGTTCTCCGCAACGTCACCCTGTTTCCAGACACCGTTTGACGTGATATCCAACACATGGACATCCTGGTATTCGTTCGTCTGCGGACACGGAGCCAGCACAACGAGTCTGTTGAAAGCTGTCTGGCTACTCCTCGTGATGTTAAACGCAATATTGTACTGATACTTCTCTTCCTCCTGGGGAACATTTGGCAGGTCTTCGACGATGGTGCCGAACTGCTGCCAGCCAGTTGACTCTGAGTAAGCGTAGCGGCAGCCTTCGGGTACGTGGAGCGTTGAATGGCTGAGGTCGGTCAGGTCGAAGACGTACTGGCTTAGGCGTAGGGGAACGATGGAGTGGCTGTACACGTCGGAAATGTTCTCGCATCCGTAGATCACATAGTTGCCGATTTTTTCCACACCATCCTCTATGTCCAAGCGAGTGAGATTCTTGCAGCTTAGGAAGGCATAGTTACCGATCTGTCTGACATTCGACGGCACGCGTATCTCCTCCAGTCTGGTACAATAAAAGAATGCGTATGGGCCGATGCTTTCTATTGACGGTGGTATGACAGCCTCAGCGCGAGCCTCGGGATAGGAAACCAACGTATGCTGAGCGGCATCAGTCAGTATACCGTCAATGGTGGAAAAGTGGGTATTTCCGCTCTCCACGAAGAAATCAGTGAGGCTGACACATCCACCAAAAGGCGCCAGTCCCAGCGAAGTCAATGACTGGGGTAATGTGAGCGTTGGTATGCTGTTGCAGTTGAGGAATGCACAGTCGCCGATGTCGGTGATACTGGACGGAAGGGGAAGGACTCTCAGCGAGAAACAGTTACGGAAGGCCCCCACACCGATATGCTTCAGATTGACAGGCAGTACAAGGTATAACAGTTGCCTGGCATCGAAGAATGCCGAGTCAGGGAGTAAGTCGTTCGGCAGCGTAGCTCCGCTCAAGTCCAAGTGAGTCACCTCTGCAGTGATGCGCTCGTCGCCATCCTTGACGCCGCTTCCCAGCTGGCGCAGGGTGGAAAGGTCGGTTTCATCCAGTATCCCCGTAATCTTCAGGCGCAGGCTGCGCCCAGCAGGAATCAGACCAGCCAATGAGCCGGGCGTGGTCACGTTCAGTTCCTGCATGTCAATGGGTTTTCCTTCAGGACGGGCGTTTACGAGCATTACCTGACTGGCAGAGAAATGGGTATCGTAATAATTGGGGTGAAGATAGTTCATGTCGAAATAGCCGTCATAATAGGAATTCCAGCTCCAGCCCCAGTTGACGTGAACCAGCCCGTCAGCATCATATCCGTCAAGAACGAATACATGGCTTCTATCACCAGAGGGAGACAGGCCGGCATAATAGACAGGACGATCATTGCTGAGTTCCTTAAAAATGATATGCATCCATGTCTCATCCGAGTAATTGTGACGTTCTGCCCAGCGAGTGTCTGTGCTATAGCCGAAATGGTTACACAGGACATCTTTCATGCCTACCCCCGCCGAACTGCCCCCTTTCCTAAAAACCATCTTACGTGCAGTACATATTGACCGGCACAGACGTGCGACCTCCTCGTTGGCAACAGCGTCATCACTTCTTGCATGATGATATTGGACTGCCATTTTATCCCAGCCATAGGATATTGTATCGAAATGACAAGCCACACCTATCTCATGGCCATCAGCCTCTGATGGATAGGTATAGGTCACCTCGCCGCGTCCAACATCAGGATAATTATAATAGTACATCAGTTGTGCAGCAGCAATAGTGCTACAATCTGTCGCATAATGACGTTCGTTGTCCTGGTCATCCACATATGTTGGAAGCCAGTCGTTAAACGGCGTGCCTTGATACCAGTCGGTTTCAATCAACGGCTCCACGAAAGGCTTCTCATCGTCGCCAGGTCTGATGCCTGCAGGTGTCCACTCATAGTTGTTGTCGGCCAGCTCTTGCAGACTGTTGTCCAGAGCCTGCAGATACCATTCCAGACCGCAGGGCAGGTTGTCAAAACTGGCATCATCATGCAGGGAACTGCCTCCCGCCAGACTATAGCCCAGCACAGGCTTTACATGGTCATCATGGCTTACCAGCACAAAACCCGTCTCTTGTGTTCCCACCATTGACAGCATCGGCAGGCGGCGCAGCACACGGAGCCGCTCACAGCTGCCGTCGGATGCCGACCGTCTTGACGCTTGCCATCCCGTTTGCCTTCCAGGCTGCTGATATCCTGCCGTTTGCCATCCCTTTTGATTTCCAGACTGCAGATAAAGCACCTGGCCTGCTATCCGCATCAGCTCCTCCTCGCTACGTTCCCTGCTGAACGCCAGAACGCCCACCATCATGGTGAGCATAAGTAATATAACCCTTCTAACCAATATATTCATCCAACAACACCTTATTATATATATAGTACATAAAGTACAGGAAAGCAACGGTCGTTTTACGTTTATACACACACGTCGTTTTTGTAGATTAGTCACTACTCTGTGCAAAGGTACGGAATTAAAACTGATTCTACAACTTTTTTCGGGTAAAAACGTACCTTTTCGCTATGCGAGAAGGTTCTTTGACCTAAAGGTGCAAAGTGTGGCGTTGCAATCTTCCGCTCAACAGAAAAAAAATTTGTTTTTTGTTTTGTTCTTTCCTCGCTTAATCGTACCTTTTCGACAAATCGAGATGTTACTCCCGCTCGAGAATGCAAAGATTAAATTATTTTCTTTGGCATTCTGCTCACTTATTCGTACCTTTGTAGCTCCATTGGAATAATAGTATTAAGCGATGAAGAAAATCATCATGACATTAACCGTATGTTGCGGTGTCACCGCAATGATGGCGCAACAGTACCAGGTTCCCGTATCAGAGCAGCATGAGAAGATGCAGACGGGTCACTATCAACCTACGTGGCAGTCGTTGGAAACTCACCAGACGCCCGAATGGTTCCGCGATGCCAAGTTTGGTATCTGGGCGCACTGGGGTCCTCAGTGTGTGGAAGGCTCTGGCGACTGGATGGCTCGCGGGATGTATATCGAGGGCAACGGCCAGTATCAGTACCATCTGGAGCACTATGGCCACCCTTCGGAGGTCGGTTTCAAGGACATCCTGCCGCTTTTTAAGGCTGAGAAATGGGATCCCGAGGCACTGGTGGAGCGCTATAAGCGTTGCGGGGCGCAGTATTTCTTCGTACTGGGCAACCATCATGACAACTATGACCTGTGGGACTCGAAGTATCAGGAGTGGAATTCCAAGAACATCGGTCCGCAAAAGGATATTCTGGATGGCTGGGCAAGAGCCGCCAGGAAAGCCGGCCTGCCGCTGGGCATCTCGTTCCACGCCGACCATGCCTGGCTGTGGTATGAGCCTGCCCAGCGTTACGACCAGAATGGACCGAAGGCTGGTGTCTACTACGACGGCAAGCTGACGAAGGAAGACGGCAAGGGCAAATGGTGGGAAGGCTACGACCCTCAGAAGCTCTATGTACAGAACCACCCGATGAGCGACCGCTCATGGGCCAACGAACGTATCCACTGGCAATGGGGCTGGGGCAATGGGGCTTGTCCGCCGTCAGAGGAGTTCGTCACCAACTTCTACGACCGTACACTCGATGCCATCAACCGCTATAATCCCGACCTGATCTATTTCGATGTGACGGTACTGCCTTTCTATCCCGTCAGCGACTGTGGCCTGAAGATTGCCGCACATCTTTACAACAGGAATCCGCGTGGCGTGGTGTTCGGCAATATCCTGAATGACGAGCAGAAGAAAGCCCTGACATGGGATGTAGAGCGCGGTGCACCCAATACCATCATTGCAGAACCTTGGCAGACGTGCAACTGCATTGGTGACTGGCACTATAACACCAAAACCTATGAAAACGGCTATCGCACATCCGAGAACATGGTTAAACAACTGGTCGACATCGTTTCAAAGAACGGCAACCTGCTGCTCAACATCCCCCTGCGTGCCGATGGCACCTATGACGAGAAGGCCGCTCAGTTCCTTGATGAACTGGAGGCATGGATGACTCCTAACGGCGAGAGCATCTTCGGCACACGTCCTTGGGTGAAGTTCGGCGAAGGTCCTGTGGCCGAGAAGACCATAGAGATTAATGCCCAGGGCTTCAACGAAAACCAGTACAACGGCATGGACTATCGTGACATCCGCTTCAACCAGACCAGGAAGTTCCTGTATGCCACAGCTATGGGCTGGCCTCAGGACGGCAAGCTCGTCATCAAGTCCCTGGCCAAGGGGAATCCCGATTTCAAGAAATCTATCACCAGCGTCTATCTGCTGGGCTATGGCAAGCTGAAGGCTGTACAAACTGCCGAAGGATTAACAGTCTCTCTCCCACTCCCGTGCAATAAGATTGCTCCCGTGTTACGAATCAAGAAATAGTACATCATTATGAAAAACGTCATTCTTTCATTCCTCCCGCAAATAACGACTAAACATTTAACGATGATTGCATTATGTATGATCTCCTTGGCAGCATTTGCAGGCAAAGGTCCCAAGGGGAAGTTGATTAGCTATTCCCACACGCAAGTTAATCCGGAGATGCCACTCACCTCCGAATTCAGCCTCAACTGGCAGGACGGGAAAGGGATTCTGACTATTTACGAGCTGTTCTTGACAAACGAGAACAAATTCACCGCTGAGGTCAGTGAGGAAGTATTCCGTCAAGTTACTGACATCATCAAGCAGAAGGAACTCTATGCCATCGGTAAGAAAAAAAGAAGGAAGGCAGAGCCGGTGCCTGTTTCCGACCCTGGTCAGGAAGTCTTCTCAATCAAGTTTGAGGACAAAAGCATCGACTGCGATGCCAAGTCTCTAAGAGACGAACAGCGCGAGGCTTTGTCTGAGATTGAGACTATTATCAGATATTCCGTTAAAAGCGTGATGCCTCCAGAGGGCGAGTTGGTTGAATGCAGCTGGTCGTGCCAGCCAACGCTTCCTGGGAGAGAGGGCGAGTACGGTTTCCTCTCTATCAAGGAGGACGGGACTCCCGTACTATCAATCGGCAAAGACACTTCGACGCCTGAAGGCAAAATAGAAAAGAAGTACAATGTCACAGACGCAGATGTTAAGGAGTTGGGGAAACTTATCTTAGAGACAGAAGCATACAAAATGAACGGTTATCAGGGAAGGGACCGAAGCGGTGAGTCGCCAGAGTTCCGCCTTTTCCTGAAATATGATGACGGTGCCGTCTATCAGGCCAGGTGGAGTCACCAATATCCGCCAGATGAGGTAAAGAATGCCCTGGGAGTCATTGCAGGGTTCTTAACAACGCTCACCAAGAAGTATCAGCCTATACAAAGCTTCCCTGAAGGCAGGATGACATATTGCAGCTGTGCCTATACCAACAATGGCCTTCCTGTCGGAGAAATCCAGCACTGTTATTACGAGTTAGTTGCCGACGAGGGTACAAAGCCCAAGGTCATCTACTGCGAAGACAGGGGAAGTGACAAAAAGAAGAAAGAATACCCTGCAACCGAGCAGGACATCAGTGAGCTGACCAATCTGCTCAAGGAGATAAATGCATTCGAACTCGACGGCTATCATGTCGAGGAGCGGATGACCGGGGGTAGATCGTATCGCATCTATATGGAATTCTCCGGTGGAGAGAAGCTGAACGCCACATGGTTTACTCACAGTCCCAGGGCATTGGCAGAGGAAGCATACGGCACTATCCTGCGAAGCCTGAAGGCCGTGACAGAACGCGCCAAGCCGTAGCCCACACCCTTTCACCTCTACATCATGGATATATTAGATAAGATCAAACAGAATTGGCTATGATTAAGAATATCGCATTTGACCTTGGTGGCGTAGTGTTGGCGCTGAGTTACGAACAGGCCGTAGAAAGGTTTGAGAAAATCGGCCTGAAAGACGCCAGAAGCCGGCTGGATGCCTTTGAACAAACAGGCATCTTTGGCGAGTTAGAGTCAGGAAGCATCACGGCAGAGGATTTCCGCCGCGAGCTGAGTATCCTTGTGGGCAGGGAGCTGAGGATGGACGAGTGCTGCTGGGCATGGCACGGATACGTGGATTATGTCCCCAAACACAATCTGGAGACGATTCTCAGCCTAAGAGCCAGAGGATATAAGGTATGCCTGCTCTCGAACACGAATCCTTTTATCATGCAATGGGCCAATAAGGATTTCGACGGCGAGGGGCATCCCATCGGCTATTACTTCGATGCCCTGTATCTGAGTTTCGAATGTAAGGTAATGAAACCTCGGCGAGAGATCTTCGAGATGATGCTGAATGGACTGCAATCGCTGCCTGAGGAAACGGTCTTCATTGATGACGGTCCCCGCAATGTGGCAACAGCAGCAGCAATGGGCATGCATACCCTTTGTCCTCATAACAACGAGGACTGGACAGAAGCCTTGGAAGCTTTCCTTCACCGTCAGAATGAAGGGGAAGACATAGTGCGTCAATCATCTGAGTAAAATCTTTCTGCTGGCATATTTGTAACTTACATGCTTACAAATCTTGTTATGGTTTCAGCGGATTGATTGGAGCAACATACACTCCATGCAAAAAAATGCTAAAAATTTGAAATTCTATAGGGGTTTCTTCATTTATGTAGCCAAAAGGCAGAGAATCGCTATCAACTCCCTGCCTTTTCAATTGTAACTTATATCTCTTCCTGTTTTACGTAATAGAGGATGGGACACACAATTCACCGTTTAATGGCACAAAGACACACTAATTCCGGCAGAACGGCTCACATTCGCCCACTTTTTGTTAGTTTAACGGGGAAAACGAACAATAATTGAAAAAATATATAGTCTTTTACAACTACGAAAACAATGCTATAGTCTGCTTGATGCCTTCCGTCAAAGTTAGAAAGCCTCCGATGCTCCAGCATCAACTGGTAGGAAGACACCATTGACATAGCTACCGGCTGGTGAAGAGAGGTAGAGTGCGGCATAACCGATGTCCTCGGGCTTGCCGAAGGTCTTCATCGGAATACGGCGCAGGATGGCTGCCTTACGCTGCGGGTCATTGTCCGTAGCCTTGTGGAACATCGGCGTATCTATCCATCCTGGAGCAATGGTATTCACACGGATGCCCTTTGGCGACAGCTCGGCAACGAGATAATGACAACGTCGGCTCCTGCCTCGACAAATACCCTTGCAATGCCAAGACCCAGCCCGCTACCACCGCCTGTCACGACGGCACGCTGACCGTCAATTCTAAATACATCCATTATCATATCCACTTTCTAAGACTATCTTTTTAAGCATAACAACTTACTGTTTAAAACGCATGCGTGTTTTTTCTCCTTTATCTTGCCGCAGGAGGGACTTATCGTATTATTGGGGGTCAAGCAGAATTCCATTAAAGTTATAGTGCTGGACGTCTTTGCTCTGGGAGCGAGTCTGTTCACTATCGGCAGAGCGGATGTAGGCATCACTCTGCTCTCGCTTACTCAGAGTTTTCAGTATGATGAGCTGACCGCCGCAGAAAACTTTCTGGACTTTAGCTTGGCAATTCCCAGTATGTGTAACAATGTTAGTAGCCCCACTACGGTCGGGTACACGGACGTACATGTCGTAGATGCGTACCTCACCCTTCGAGTTATTGTTGCGCAAGGTGAGTGAGCGCAGCTGTGTGCCGTCGCTGACGCCGGCATTCTCCAGCACGTTCCAGTTACAGTAGGTGCCCTTCTGCATGGTGGAGATATTCACCGACTTCTGGGTGCCGTCTACAAGCGTGTAGTCGATAATGAAGGCGCGACTGCCGGTGAAGTGGAGGTTGATGAGCAGCTGAAGTACGCCATTGTTGCCGAAGGTCCAGCGTGCACCACCCTTGTTGCGACCCATGACGAGGGCTCCCTGTGTGCAGCCGCCAGGAACAGTACCGTCACTCTCAGTATACTGCGGGTCAATGCGCGATGGATAGCTGGCATCGGCAGTAACTGTCTCGATGACGCCATGCAGGTCGGCAGGCAGCGCGTCGGCAGCATCCTGGAAGTGATACCAGTCGCCAGTGAGTACACGGAAGGGTACGACGCGAGTGATGATGCCAGTCGTGGTAACGGGTTTTACACCTTCTGCACCCGTAATGGTGACAGTGAACGTGCAGCTGCCCTGGGGCGTGCCACTGATGGTCAGCCGTCTGGTCTCTAGTGTAGCCGTCAGCCCTTCGGCCAAGCCCTCGACGACAGCAGTGGTGCCGACTTCGTTCCACTCATAGACGATGGCGTCGATGGATTGTCCCTCAATCACCTCCTGCGAAGAGTTGGCCGTGACACAGAAAAGTTCTATTTCCTCGGGCACGACGAAATCATAGGGTGTGCCGTCGATTTCGAATGCACCAAATTCCGGGGCCTCGTCATTATAGGGGATGTAAAGATCGGCGGCAGTGATATACTCCAGTCCTGCTGCGGCACATTGTTCCTCAGTCATCTTGCGAGTAGGCGTGAAGCCGATGATGGGTGTGCCTTTGTCTTTGAAAACGCTGCCAGGCTTCAGCCGTGCGAAGTTGTTGTTGGGCAACGATCCGTCAGCCTCGCGGGGAGCCATGAAGTCGCTGACGTCGAGCGAGAGGAACTCACCGCTGTAGTCCTTCGTCACAGGCTTGCTGCCATCGGCCACCTTCTGTCCCTCCTTGTAGGGGTTGCAGCCGTCAAGCGTGGTCCACGAGTTGAAGTCGGTATCAGGCAACTGCGAGCCGGGCTTGTCCTCAGAAAGAAACTCGTGGTTCTGCTTCAGGGCACCCCATCCTATGCAGTTGCGGATGGTCATCGTGCCATACTTAAATTCAGTAGGGAAACGGTAGTTGAACTCGTTGCCCCAGCCAGTGCAGTTGATGACATACATGCCCTCGTAGGCATTGTTCTGGTCGTAGCCTTTATGCAGGTTGTCGAAACTCACACAGTTGGTCAGCACGTGTGCACCGACACTCTGGTCGAAGGCTGCGCCCCCAGAGGTTCCACCGCCGCCCAGTTTGAATCCATTGCCATTGCCTACAGCATTACCCGCAGGCGTATAACCGGCATGATAGGCCCAGCATTGGTCGATGACCACGGGGTGATAGACCATGTAGAGGTCCCAGTTGTCGTCACTGTTATTCCATGCGCGGCAGCCGTGGAACTCAGTGCCAGGACCAGGGAACAGCTTGCAGGCGAAGCCGTCGGCATCGCCGCCGTCGTCGGTGCCATTATAGGTGCGGGCGTCGTAGTTGTTATATGAGTCGCAGTTGATGACCTTGTTACCCCGGCAGAACTGGTAGCCAGGGTTAAACTGCGGCTGGCCCGGCGGCAGCGACTTCGTTTCCTCGATGGAGAAGTCCTTGTACATGCCTATCTGCAGGCCGGTGTCGTTGTTGTCGCGGAAAGTGCAGCGTTCGATGATATTGTACGAGCCCTCCACCTTCATGCCGTTGTCCTCGGCATTACAGAGCACAAGGCCGTAGAACGTCCAGTAGTTGGCCAAATGGTTGACGTAGATGCAGCGGCCCATTTTGAAGTCGCTCATCGTAGTGTGGTGCATGGCAGAGCCATCAACGATGACCTTACCCACAGCCTCCTCAGGCCAGGCACGCAGCTCACAAGGCATGTCGGGCGTGGTGTTGAGAGCGGGAATTTTGATACGCTCGCTGATGGTGTAAGTACCCTCATGAACGAGGATGCGGTCGCCGGGCTGTACCAACTCCATCGCCTTGTGGATGGTGAGCAGCGGAGCCTGCTCCGTGCCTGTGTTAGCATCGCTGCCGTTGGTCGCCACATGGATGTCGGTAGCCGTCGCAGTAACACTGCATAGGGCCATGATACCTGCCACAGCCCTGCTTCTTGATTTCAATAGTTTCATCGTATTCATTTAGTAGCTTATTTTGTTGGGGTAATGTTGCGATTACTTATACGAAGGTTAATACCCTGGATTCTGCGTGAGATTCTGATTAAGTGCCCGCACGTCGGCAGGGATGGGGAAGACAGTGGTGTGGCCGTCGGACTCGTCGATGGCACCAGACCCCTCATATAGCGACTTGTAGCGGTGGAAGCGTATAAGGTCTGGTCGGCGCCAGCCTTCCCAGCAGAGTTCCAGCAGGCGCTCGTCAAGGATGTTGTCGAGGGTACACTCGCGAGGTTCTGCTCCTGCACGTGCCCTGACGGCATTGAAGTCGGCGCTGCCGTCACGTCCTAAACGCTCCTTTGCCTCGGCACGCATCAGCAGCACATCGGCATATCGGAAGAGTACGATGTCGTTGTCGATGAGTTTGCCGTCCTTGATGGCGTTCTTGTCGAACTGATATTTGTACATGCGCGCTCCTGCTGTTTCGACATACGGCGAACCGCTGAGGTCGAGTTGCACTTTGTCGGGCTCGTAATACAAGGGCTTTCCTGTTCGGTCGGTGACGGTTTTTCCGTCTGGGCCATAAACTTTCGTGTAGTGGTAGCAGTCTGCAAAGCGGGGATCCATATTGTCTGGATAGCCAAACACCTGCAGCGTCTTCAGCGTAGCGCAAGTACCGTTCTCGCCGCCATATCCGTAGGCCGCAGCATGACGGTAGTGCAGGGATCGGATGATGTTCTGCTGCTGGTTGGAGAAGAGGTTCTTGTCCATCGGAATGGTGAAGATGTTCTCCTTGGAGTTCTGGTTATAGACGAGGAAGTTGGAGCTATAGAAAGGTTCGAGGCTGTAACCCTGCTCTTCTACGTCGTCGCAATAGCTGATGCAATCTCCCCATCGGGGTTCACCAGTATATACCTCCGACTGCAGCATCAGTTTAGACAGAACGAAGTATGCGACGGGTTGTGTGATGCGTCCGTAGTAGTCGCCCTCGCGGGTGCTGTTCCTGTCAGACAGGAAGCTGACAACGGCAAGGAGTTCGTCTTCGCAGAATTTGAACACTACGGCGCGCTTTTCGCGCTTCACCTCGTTCATCGACACACTGCTGTTGGTCACAAGGGGCACATCACCAAAAAGGTCGATGAGATACCAGTAATACATGGCTCGGAGCGCCCTCACCTCGGCATTCCAGGCGAAATAATAGTCGGCGGCAAGGTCTCTGTGGGCGTCAAGGGTCTCCAGCGACCTGTTGCACAGCGTGATGACCTTATAGAGGTACAGCCACGAGTTTTTCATCAGGTCATGGCCAGCGGTCCACGAGTGCTTGTACATGGCCTCCCACAGGCCACCGTCGTACCAGTCGCCGCCACGCAGGGGTATCATGGCTTCGTCGCTGCCAAAGGTCTGTAGGTCGTAGATGCCTCTGTTGGTACCTTGTAGTCCCTGACCGTCTTCGTATCCTCCTACATAATTATATAAGGTGGCGACGGTGTTGAGATAGAGGGTTTCCTTGGATGTGTAGGCTGCGCTCTCGGGCAGTTCGCTGCGTGGTGTCTCGTCGAGCGAGCAAGACGTCAGCGCGAGGGCGATAATAATGAGGGTGATATGATGAACTTTCATCCTTTAATTCTTAAATATTTTAATTCTTAATTCCTAATTCTTAATCGCAGCGAAGCGAGAATAACTCAAAATTCTTAATTCAAAATTCTTAATTCTTCAAAACTGTATGCTCAGTGCGAGTGAATAGGTGCGGTAGGGAGGAATAGTGCGCTTGTCGTCAACACCAAGTGTCGAATCGACTACCGTTGAGTTAATCATGGGTGTAAGACCCGAATAAGAGGTGATGGTGGCGAGATTGTTGACGGAACATGCCACGCGCAGCTTGCTGATATATCGCGAGCTGACGGGTACGTTCCAGCCCAGCGTGACATAGTCGATGTTCACGTAGTCGCCAGACTCCAGCCAGTAGTCGCTGATGTCCTGGTCTTGGATATTCATTTCGGGTGCTCCCTGCATCACGTTGTAGTTGGGCAGCGACGCCATGTTCATGTATGCCAGCGACGTACCGTTATAAATCTTGTGGCCGAAGGCTCCATTCACCTGCATCGTGATGTCCAGCTGCTTATAGCGGAAGGCGAAGTTGGAACCCATCGTCGCCTTTGGCGTTGCCTGTCCGCAGATGTATCGCTCTGAGGTCAGGTCGTAGCGCTTCGAGCCGTCTTCTGCTATTGTGAAGCCCTTACAGTGGGGCAGATAGAACACGCCCAGGATTTCACCAACTATCTGGAAGCACACATCGCTGGCTCCATGATAGCCTGCTCCATAGAGTCCGCTGATGCCCTGCACATCGGGTGCCGTCAGGTATTGTCCTTGGTATTCTCCGTTGAGAGTTACGAGTTTGTTGCGCTCGAAAGTCCAGTTCATGTTGATGTTCAGCTCCATGTCCTTCTGGCGCAGTGGCGTTATGCCGAAGCCAATCTCCAAACCGTGATTGTGCATCTTGCCGAGGTTGGCCAGCAGATGGTCGTAGGTGAAGGGTGGCACGGGCACGGTGTAGTTAAAGAGCATGTCTGACGTGCGCGAGGTGTAGAAGTCGGCTGTCAATACAATTCTGTTATCCCAGAAGGCCATGTCCAGTCCAATGTTGAAGGTGCGCTTGATTTCCCATCCCAGGTCGGGATTGGCGTTGCGAATGATGCCCAGAGTGGTTGTAGGCATACCGCCCACGCTCACCACTCCGTTAGGGCGGATGAGCTGTTGCGACAGGAAGGCATCGATGCCTCCGAGGTTACCACTCTTACCGTAGCCCACACGCAGGTTGAGCTTTGAGACATATCGCTTCATAGATGCCATCCATTGCTCCTTCGAAACATTCCACACGGCACTGACAGAGGGGAAGAACTCCCAGCGATTGTTCGCGCCCACCTTCGAAGAACCGTCAAGACGAGTGCTGACGTTCAGCGTATAGCGGTCGTCGAAGGTATATTGCGCCTTCAACAGATAGGACCTCATGCTCGAACTGTAATTGAAGGAGTTGGTGCCTTCCCAAGGTCTGATGGCTCCTGCTGAAAGGTTGTCGTAGCCGAAGTCGTTGGTATTGAAGTTCGACGAGGTGGCATAGAAACCTTTATCCGTATCCCTTCCGCCCTCTATCAGTCCTAACAGCTCCAGCTGGTGGCGCTCTGCTATCAGTCCCCTCCAGTTCAGGGCTATATTGCCCAACAGCTCCATGACTTTTCTGTCGCCCTGATAGGCTTCTCCGTGACTCCACACGTAGGTGGGGTAATAGTGGGCGTTGCCGATGTCAGTATATGAATAGCTGCCAAAGGCGGTTAGCGTCAGGCCAAAGCCCAAGTCGACCATAGCCTTCGCGTGGACATTGATATGTGCGTTGTCCTCATCCTCCTTCATGGTGAGCAAGGCATAGGGATTATTGATCCACCAGGCCTCTGTCACGTCGTCGTAGCCGCCAGAGTCATTGGCACCTGCAGGGAATGTGGGATTGAAGGTGGCAGCAGAATAGAACAGCTTCTGCCTGAGGGGGATGACGTTGTTGTCCTGCAAGGAGCCCAACACGCCGAGGTCAACCGTTAGACGATTGTCGAAGGCCTTCTGGTGCAGGTCGAGCTTGGCAATGTAGTTACGCAGGTTATAGTTCTCGACGGTTGTCTTGTGGTCAGTCATACCAACGGAAGCACGATAGTTGGCCGTCTCAGAACCGCCTCCGAATGCCAAGTGGTGATTCTGCACAAAACCAGTTCGGAGGGGCGCTTCCGTGAAGTCGGTATCAGCACCTTTATCGATGATACTCATACCCAGACTGCTGGCTGCCTGACGGAACTCGTTTGCGTTGAGCATGTGGAGGTTCTTGTAGGTGCTCTCGAAACCCACGCTGCCGTCGTAGGCTATGTGGAACTGTCCTGCCCTACCCTTTCTCGTCACGACCTGTATGACACCAGCAGCTCCGCGGCTACCATATTGCGACGTCTCTGAGGCGTCCTTCAGGATGGTGAAGCTCTCGATGTCGGCAGGGTAGATGGTGCTCAGCGTGACGATGTCTGACTGTACGCCGTCAATCACCACCAGCGGGTCGTTGCCACCCGTGAGCGATGTTGTACCACGCACGCGCACAGCTGACAGCATGGCCTCGTGGTTGCCGCCCGTTTGCACCTGCACACCTGCCGCCTGACCGCTGAGAGCGTCGAGCGAGTTGGTTATCATACCTTTGTTCATCCTCTCGCGGGTCACAGTATTTGGATCGTCTGCCTTCGTAGGGCTGTCGCCATAATAGTTGTTGATACTCACCTTAGTGGTGTCGCCCTGATACTGAGCAGTCGTGGCTGACGGGTTCTGTGCCCATGCGGCTGTTGACGGCAACCAGCATTCCAGCAGCGCCAAGCATAGTGTCCGCAGTAGTAGCGATATTGATAGTCTAGTGGATGCGCACTCTTCCTCAGTGCGACTTGGGTCTTTTCTCAATTGCTCTTCAAAGCTCTCCATTTCACAAATACTATTAAAATCTCTGGCAAAGGTACACAAAAATGGGCTTTTTTTCGTACTTTTGCACAAATTATTAACATAAGTTGAATTTTGTCGTGACTAGATTATGAGCATCCAACTGGGAATTTAAAAAATTAGAGAGATACCACATGAAAAGAATCGCTTTATTCGGCTTCCTCGGTTTCTCGGCTGGTGGCGGTGTGGCTATCGCTGCCACGATGTTGGCTGACAGCATGGAACGTCCCGATTTTCTCTGCACCAACTTCGGTCCCTCGCTGATGCCTGTCACTGTTCCACAGGATGCCCCTCCCCTACTCATTATGACTCGTGCTGACGCTATCCAAAAATAATAACAAGCGTATGAAAACAAAACATATCACATATCAGACACATGGCACCTGTTCACAGCTGATTGACGTGACAGCCGATGAAAACAACATCATCCAACAGGTATTCTTCCTTGGCGGTTGCAACGGCAACCTTCAAGGCATCAGCCAACTGGTGAGAGGGCAGAAGATTGACGACGTTATCCACAAGCTCGACGGCATCCGCTGTGGCATCAAACGAACTTCCTGCCCAGACCAACTGTGCCGCGCACTCGAACAGCTGAAGAACACTCCGGCAAACGAAGAGTAACATATGTAATTTATAACAGCATAAGATTTTTAAAATAAATAAGCTTATTTCACTACCAGTTTCCGTCCGTTTCTAATGACGAGGCCCTTGTAGTTAGGAGCAACTTTCAATCCCATCATGTTGAAAGTAGCATCTGACGAAGGATGCGTCGGACTGACAATGCTATAGTCTATGCCAGTAATGATGGGACTTGGAATATGACTCATCAGGAAGTCATACATGATTTGTAGGGCGCTCTCAGTCTGCGGCACAACATGACCAGAACCGTAATCGACAAGGGTCGCAGTGGGTGTTCCAACTGCATCGAGACTCGATTTCATCATTGTGGCCTGCGTGGCATACAGTCCTTGAGGATTTTGGTTACTGTCTTTATAGTAATCGTCGGTATTGTGGAAGAAAAGCGTCGGTGCCGAAAGATTGGTCTGAATGGTGGCCAGCGCTCCCTGCATGTCCCATGTACAGTCAGGGTTGGCAGTGACGAAACTATTCATGTGAATATATTCGTTGGACGTAGTCAAGGCATGCTCATAGTCGAACATGCCGGAGCCTAAAAGGGCACATTGTACCAGACTGCTCTCCTCAGGGTAACGGCCTCGTGTGGCATCCTCGTATGCATCCACCCTTCCGTCGCCAACAGCCAAGGCTGCGGCCGTAGAGCCACGTGAAAAGCCCGTTACAGCCACTTGTCCGTTCAACCCCAACGATCTACCCATGGCACGGACGGTACGGATGGCAGATTTCACCTTACGGGCTGCATCGGGATTCACCTCAATGGCACCCAAGCTTTTGTTGGCTCCACCCGTATAGCGTCCCTGCCCCCAGTCGCAGTATTTAGGATGGTCACATACCGCCCATGCAAAACCAACAGCAGACGCACCCTCCACGAAACTATCCTTGAAAGCCCCCCAGAAGTAAGGCAGATACATACGCTTGTGTTTGTTGGCATCTGTCAGCTTGCCACCCGAGTTGGTGGCAAAGCTATTACTATAGGAAAAGGTGACCACCACGGGAACATCGACCGACGGATTGGCGGGATACACCAAGTCAAGATAAAGCCAGTCGCCCTCGCTGTCCTTATAGACATCGGGGTAGTTATAAACGGTGGGGTCGTCATGATAATAAGGGATGTCGCGCTGTATGCGATAACCCTCCATCAGGATATATGAACGGCCTGGTGAACAATTCTGTCCGCAGAACTTACCACTCTGAAGACTACTGTTGATAGCGATGATGTCGGCGTTCAGCATCGGTGATATGGCTCTCACGTGATGACCGTAGTCCAGTTCTATCACCTGATAGCCCTCGCTGCGCAACCATGCCACATCATCGGCATTGCTGTTTTGACCAATCTTCTGGAAACCGAGGTTTTCCAGATAGACAACAGTCATCGCCTTCCCGTTCACGTCCTTGGCGGCCACGCCTGTTGCCGACGAGGTCTTGTAGGTAAGGCTACTCCCCGTAGCAGTACTATGCCACGTCCCCGTAGCAGCCCTCGCTGCCGAAACAACAGCTGACACCAAGAATACTAATAACATACGTTGGAATTTCATCTCAGAAGTTCGCTCTTATTCATGTCTCGGATTTCCCATCACCCCTTGTCACCCTTAAAACAAATGACGCGAGGATTTGCACCATCGAACCTAAAACTCGAAGCGCTCTTGGTTGTGTTCAGGTGAATGGTTTTCAGACTAGTACAGCCATAAAAGGCATTTGCCGAAAAAGACCAGCCTTTGCCACCGAAGATGACCTGTCTGAGTTTTTTACAGTCCTTGAAAGCCCACTCTTTCACCTTGACATTGCCTGGGAGGAAAATTGTTTCGAGATTAGACTCCAAGAAGGCTTTCGGCCCAACATACTGTATTTTCGGAGGCAGGATGACCTCAGTCATTTTCACTTCTCTTGACAATGCGCCCTTGCCTATGCCGATGACATAATATTTCACCTTGTTATGGGTCACATACGAGGGTATAATGACACGCTTGTCGCGTATGCTGGTCACGAGGTTAGTCACCTCACAGGTATTGTTACCAACAATTCTGTAATGCAGGTTACCCACCTTGAAGATGATGTTCTTCTTGCCCGTAGCACCAGTCGACTTCTTGGTAGTGCTCTTCGAAGACTTCTTGGTCGTATTCTTCGTAGACTTCTTGGTTGTTTTTTTAGTAGTCTTCTTAGTTATCTTCTTGGTTGTCTTCTTAGTCGATTTCTTAGTAGTATTGGCAGGCTGCCATCCTTTGGGATATTGCCCGCTGGACAATAGAAGCCCACTGAACGTTGAATGTTGGACGTTGCTTCGCGCTGTGCCCATCATGATCAGGGCCACAAGCAGCATAAGGGTAAACAATGTTCTTTTCATAGTTGTCAATATTTGGTTGTTTTTGCCTCCTCATTTTTAGAGAGTATGGCGGGGTTCATGCTGCAAAGATAGTAATAAATCTGTAAAGATGCAAATGAAAGGCAAGTTTTTTTAACTATGACTATCAAAACATAATTATTGTCTATGCGTCGTCCTAATGACCGTTTTGGATTTAACCTAACAACCTACCATGATCCTTCGGAAAACCTTTATTTACAGGGCCTGAGGCATGGCAGGTCCGCCGTCAGAGACCTACCATCCACCCTACCATTGAACCTAACATCCCTCCTCCATCAGCCTTCTTCCATCAGACATCGATAGTGCCAGCACCTGTCCCATGTCCTCGTTCTTACATAGATGTCCAACGCGCTTTTAACAGCGTATTGAATATTGTTATAGACTTGTCAGATATTACTCCACCAGGACTAGTAATAAGGTAATCCGGGTCACAAACGACAATGAGTTTATGCCTTGCTCGGCTTATAGCGACATTGAGTAGTTGTTCTCCCTGCTCTCCAGCATATATTTTGCCGAAGTATGGATTCTTACCTTTTTCAAATTTTGAACAGTCAACCATATCAAATATGATTACGTCACATTCTGAGCCTTGAAAGGTATGTACCGTACCAATTTTGTTCATTGTGCTATACAGTACACCCAAACCCTGAATATGATTGAACGGTCATGGTCACAGCTGTGACCGTGACCGTTTCTCGTTGGAATAGACAGTGGCTCCCGAAAATGAACGAAAAGCCAAAAAAGACTAAGACGCCAAACAAAACGCCAGAAAAGTGAAGAAAAGACAGAAAATAACCTCATCTCTCCCGTCACCCTCATGCTGCCCCTTCAGAGGGATGGTGGAGTCGACGGGAGAGATGAATGGAATTAAGGTGCATTGCGAAGCCTATTATGGCGTCATTTTTCTCATTTTATCTTGTTTTTATTTGTTTATTCGAAAAATATACTTAACTTTGCAGCAGAAACATATTTTATGTTATTATGAATGCAACAATAGATATCAGCTACAACCAAATACTGTACCTAATACAGCAGATGCCCGTTCGCTCACAATTGCGGTTGGGTAAAGCCTTGACACGCCAGAACATCCGTGCAGAACTGAATCAATTTCTTGAAACGTTCCGTACAGACGAAATTTCTGAAGAGGACATAATGGCCGAAGTGAAGGCAGTAAGACATAAGCGCTATGCCAAGAAAGTCTAAGATTCGTGTCATTGTTGACACAAACTGCTGGACCACTATTTTTTAGCAAATCACAATAAGGATTATTCCGTTGTGAAAACATTAGGTCCCAGGTCATCGTCCTTTAACGGTGACCTTTTTAGTTTGTTTCTATGGACAGAGGTGAGTGGCACAAGGTGGATGACGACCTCTGTTTTACGGGAAGTCGCTATGTCTGGTCAAGCGGGCAGATGATGGCGATTGTGTTTGCTGGCCTAAAGGTTGGTAAGGTAGAACTCAATCCAGAGGACGACGAAGCCGATGATCCAGCCGAGGAGGACTTTCGGCGTGAGGTGCTTGACGTACCAGCCAAGACGGACATGTTCCATCTTCATCAGGGCGATGCCGCTGATGCTGCCCACGGAGAGCAGACAACCGCCGACGGCTGTGGTGTAGGCGATGACGCTCCAAAAGACGCCGTTGACGGCAACGTCGCCCACGCCGACCTGATAGAGGGAGATGTTGCTGATGGCGATGGTGAAGGTATCTACCAAGCTGCTGAGCAGGCCTGCGCCAATGCCCATGAGCCAGACGTCGTGGATGTAGGTGTCAAACCAATCGGCGACGTCTGCCCAGACGCCAGTCTCAGTAATGACGCCCATGCCGAGCATGATGCCCATGATGAAGAGCATCTGCTGTAAGGCGCCGTATTGCAGCGACATGGGGATGCGCCGCTGCGTCATTTGGCCACTCTGGAAGAGACGGTGGTTGAAGGCTTCGTTGACAACCCAGAGTACGGAGAGTACGCAGAGTGCGCCAAGGAAGGGTGCCAGCTTGGTGATGTTATGGAAGGTGGGAATAAACCATAGGCCGCCAATGCCGACGATGAGCATGACGATGCGCTGCCAGCGATTCAGCAAGGTGTCGTCGCCGCGATAGGGCGAGGGGCTCCAGGCGGTGTCTAAACGATCGGGCAACTCGCGGTTAATCATGATGGTCGGTATGACCCAGGCCAGTATGGCGGGAATGGCAAGGAATGCCGAGAAGTGGCTTGCCGTGACAGCGCCGTCGCCCCAGAGGATGAGTCCCGTAGGGTCACCAATGACGGTGAAGCTGCCACCGCAGTTGGCTGCCAGTACGATGGCGGCTCCGACGTACATGCGCTGTCGCGAGTTCTGGAGGATGTTATGCATGATGACAAGCATGGTCATCGTCGTCGTCAGGTTGTCAAGGTTGGCCGAGAGGATGAAGGTGGCAAACGTGATGGTCCACAACAGGCGCTTGGAGTTGCGGGTGCGAATCCACTCGCTGATGAAGTCGAAACAGCCGTTGTTGTTCAACAGTTCGACGATGGACATCGTAGCCAGCAGGAACATGACGATGGCTGCTGCCTTGCCGACATAGGTGAGGAATACGTGGTTGTAGATGAACTGCTTTACCGTATCGCTGGTGGGCGTTGTGCCACCGAGCCATTCCAGATAGTCACTCGGGTGCTGAGCCATCACAAAGTCTTCGCCCCAACAGACGTAGACCACCCACCCCACGGTTCCGAGGAACATGGCGATAGCAGCTTTGTTGACGCCTGTCAGGTGACCTGTTGCTATAAGCAGATAGGCCAGAATCAGCATGGTTACGATGATTGCTGTCATTGTCTTTGGTTTTTAATTTCGCGGCAAAGTTACGAAAAAACGAGAGAAATGCAAAAGAAAAGCGTGCTTTTCTTTTGCATTTCCGAGTGCATTGTAACTTCTGCGTAGCAAAAGTTACGAAAAGTAGAAGGAAAAGCCAAATTTATTTGAGCTTTTCTGAGACCATGGCTTAATAAAACTTGAAATAGTTCCTTGCGTTGTTGTAGGAGATGTCCTCCACCATGCGACCCAGCAGTTCGCGGTCGTCGGGCAGAAGTCCCTTCTCGACATCGTTGCCTAACAGGTTGCAGAGAATGCGGCGGAAGTACTCGTGACGCGGATAGCTGAGGAACGAGCGTGAGTCGGTCAGCATGCCCACGAAACGGCTCAGCAGACCAAGAACGGAGAGGGCGTTCATCTGACGGATCATGCCATCCATCTGATCGTTAAACCACCAGCCTGAGCCGAACTGAATCTTGCCAGGCTCACCGCCCTGGAAGTTACCCAGCATGGTGGCAATAACCTCGTTGGCGCAAGGGTTCAGCGTATATAATATGGTACGCGTGAGCTTTCCCTTCATGTTCAGCTTGTTCAGGAACTTCGACATAGCCTTGGCGGTATTGAACTCGCCGATGGAGTCAAAGCCAGTGTCCGGGCCAAGCTGGTTATACATGGCGGTATTGTTGTCACGGATGGCGCCATAGTGGAACTGCTGCGTCCAGCCGGCATCGGCATCCATCTCGGCCATCACCGTCAGGAAACAGTTCTTGAACTGGCGAATCTCCATGTTAGACAGCTGCTGGCCGCGCATGGCTTTCTCGAAGATGGTCTCAATCTGCGAGTCGGTATATTCCTCGTCGTAGAACTCCTCGATACCGTGGTCGGAGAGCTTCGAGCCCTGAGCCTCGAAGAACTCGTGGCGATTCTTCAGGGCGTCAATCATGTCGGCAAACTTGGTGATGGTCACACCAGAGACGTCCTCCAGCTTGTGGACATAGTCGGCAAACTCGGGCTTCTCGATGTTCATAGCCTTGTCAGGACGCCAGGCAGGAATCATCATCGGGTCGTCATCAGCCTTGTGCTTGGCATACTCGATGTGGTTGTGCAAGTCGTCGATGGGATCGTCAGTGGTACAAACGCACTCCACGTTGTAGTGCTTCATCAGGCCGCGGGCAGAGAACTCGGGCTGCTTCAGCTTCTCGTTACACTCGTCGAAAATCTCGCGGGCAGTCTTGGGCGACAGCAGCTTCTCGATGCCGAAGGCGGTCTTCAGCTCAAGGTGCGTCCAGTGGTACAGCGGGTTGCGCAGGGTGTAGGGAACTGTCTCAGCCCATTTCTCAAACTTCTCCCAGTCGCTGGTGTCCTTGCCAGTACAGTATTTCTCGTCCACACCGTTAGTACGCATAGCGCGCCATTTATAATGGTCACCACCAAGCCAAAGCTCGGTAATGCTCTTGAAACGATGGTCGTTGGCCACCATCTCAGGAATCAAGTGACAATGGTAGTCGATAATAGGCATCTTGGCGGCATGATTGTGGTACAAATCCTGAGCCACCTCGGTCTCCAGAACAAAGTTCTTGTCGTTGAATTGTTTCATGATGTAATTGCTCGTTTTAGTTTTATAAGTAATTATTTGTCTGCAAAAGTAAGCATTTTAATCCGTTCCTCCAAAAACGCTGACATTTATTTCCTGAAAACCTACGTAAACGATTTAGGACGCGACGGGGGAAGCGTCGCGCTCTTCCGACTTTGCCATAAGCATTCAGCTGAACGATAGCTCAAAGACTTCTGTCGTTGTCTCGGAAACAGCCACTCGGGCGTCAGTACGCAATCCAACGGCCCAAACCAGCTGCCCCTTGCCATCGACAACCACCAACTGGCGGCGCTTCTCGAATACCGACATCTTACGGTCAGTCATCAGGTCGCTCAACAGCTTGCGGCCTGTCATGCCGTAGGGTATCAGCCAGTCGCCTTCCTCAGCCCTGCGTACCGTCAGCGGGAAAGTAACCTTCGCGGCATCTATCATAGCTCGGAGTGGCTCTTTGGAAATCTGTACCTGACGCCTTCGGACAGAAAATTTCTTGTCGTCCTCCAATATATAAGTACCCTCCTCAGGCACTTTGAAAGGTTTAAAGGGTAAAAGCGCCGGTTCCACCACAAGTTGTCCGCGGTTTACCAGCAGGTCAAAGCCTTGTGCTGACGTAAACACGCTACCTGTCTCAGCCTGAAGTGCCTGACGAACCTGAGAGCCGTTGAAACCGTAGTTTTTAAGCCATTCGAACGTCAAATATTCAATAGAACCATAAGGTTTTAACTCTTCTAAATCCAATGCCTTACGGTCTTTAAAATGACCAGAAACAGCATCCAACACTTCTTGTGCCTCAGACAGGTGCTCCGACATGTGCTGGATGTTGTCCGCAATGGCAGGACTTAGCTCTCTGAGCATAGGGAGAAGTTGCAGGCGAATCTTGTTCCGCATGACGTCGGTCTCTAAGTTTGTGCTGTCCGTCACATACGCCTGTCCACGCTTCTTCAAGAAATCTTCTATCTCCTGGCGGGCCACGCCAAGCAGCGGACGGAGAACAAAGCCGTTTCTTGGCAGGATGCCCGTAAGACCGCGCAGGCCAGTCCCCCTAATCATGTTCAGTAGAACAGTCTCTACGGAGTCGTCACGATGGTGGGCTACACAAATGCCTGACGCCCCAATGTCCTGCCGCAGCTGTTCGAACCAGCGGTAGCGCAGTTCGCGAGCCGCCATCTCGATGCTTACATGATGCCCTTCGGCATAGGCCGTCGTATCGAAATGTGCCCGATGGAAAGGAACGCCCATCTGTTGGCAGAGCGTCTCACAAAAGGCCTCGTCGCGGTTGCTTTCCTCGCCCCTAAGACGGAAATTGCAATGGGCTGCATGTACCAGATAGCCCAGTTCCTTTAAGACAAGCAGCAGACAAACACTATCCGCACCACCACTTAAAGCAACAAGATATAAATCTTTATCATTAAGCAGGTTATTCCTTTTAATATATCTCCTGACAGTCTCTAACACGCTCTTTCAATTTTCATTGCAACGCCACACTTTGCACCATTAGGTCAAAGCATTTTCAATTTCATTCCACGTAGAGCACTAAGCCCTTCAGGTATTCCCCTTCCGGATGGTAAATGTTGATAGGATGGTCGGCAGGCTGATGCAGCTGATGCAGGATACGGACCTTACGGCGGGCTAAGGCTGCTGCGGTAAAGACGGCATTACGGAAGTGGTCCTTCGTCACCACCTGCGAACAGGAGAAAGTAAAGAGTATGCCGCCACGCTCAATCTTCTCGAAAGCCTTCTGATTGAGGCGGGTATAGCCCTTCAGCGCGTTATGCAAAGCGCCACGATGCTTGGCGAAAGCCGGCGGATCAAGGATAATGAGGTTATACTGTGAATCGACACCCTCCAAGAACTTAAAGGCATCTTCGCAGAAGGCCTCGTGACGTGGATCGCCAGGGAAGTTCATTTCGACGTTCTGGCGTGTCAACTCAATGGCTTTGGCACTGCTGTCCACGCTATGCACCAGCTCTGCCCCACCCCTCATGGCGAATACTGAGAAGCCGCCCGTATAGCAGAACATGTTCAGAACACGCTTGCCGTGGGCATAATGCTCCAACAGCAGGCGGTTCTCGCGCTGGTCGACAAAGAAACCCGTCTTCTGACCCTTCAACCAATCGACACGGAACTTCAGTCCGTTCTCTATAGCCACATTGTCGTCGCTGCCGCCAACCAGAAAACCACTCATATCGTCTGCCGTCATAAAGGGCAACGTAGTCTCGCTCTTATAATAGATGTGCTCGACTCTGGCCTGCATAACATCTTTAAGCGCATGAGCTATTTGCTTACGGCACAGATGCATACCGATAGAGTGAGCCTGCATAACTGCCGTCTTATCATAGACGTCAACGATGAGGCCAGGCAGGTTGTCGCCCTCACCATGAACCAGGCGATAGGTGTTATTCTGAGGATTGTCGGCGATGCCAATAGTCTGGCGCATCTGCAAAGCTGACGACAATCGTGAATTCCAGAAGTTATCATCAATATCCACATCGTTAAATGTCAGCACACGTACGGCAATAGAGCCTTGCTGATAGTGTCCGACAGCGATGAAATCGCCAGAATTTGTCACTACACGCACCACTTCTCCCTCATCGATGCCATCATCCATACGCAGGATAGCTCCTGAGAACACCCACGGATGGAATCTTTGCAGACTCTCTTCCTTACCACGTTTTAGCCGAATTTCCTTATATCTTACCATATCAATAGCTGATTCTACACCCTACAATTATCACCTTTCACTATTCACTTTTATCTATTCACTCTTAACTAAACAATACTCCCCCGTCTCTTTCAGCCACGTCAGTTCCTCATAGAGCATGATGCACGCCCAGGCGTCGGTTGCCGCATAGAGTTTCTGCTTTTCAGTAAGCACATCAGCCTCCCAGTTTGACAGCTGTTCGCGCTTCGAGATGCGTTGTCCAAAGAGGTTGGCATATAGTTTCTGCAGGCTCATATCCTCAATGCCGATCTCCCTCACACAGTCTTGCAGGTCGATGAAACGTCCCGTTTCAAAGTCGCCCAATCGTTTCAGTTGATGCATGTCGTCTGTCAAAGAAAGGCCAATCTTCGGCACCTTCTTGTCTTCCAACAACCGTTGGACAGACGGCGACAGACCCAGGTAGTTCATTCGGAACAGGAAGCACACATCGTGGCTGGCTACCTGTAGCAATGCCACCTGGTGCATAGGGCCTTTGTGGAAGTTCGGACGCGTCTCAGTGTCCACTCCTAAAATGTCCTGCGACAACAGATAACGCACGGCTTTCCAGGCTTCATCCTCGCTCAACACGACGAATATCCGTCCTTCGAAAAGCACACGGGGTAAGGTGCCTATCCTGCTCTTATCGTATTTGCTGAAAATTGTTTTCTTCATCTGGACTGCAAAGGTAATGCAAAATAATTAAAAAAACGATGAAATTATGATGAAATCTAAGTTTTTCTTTGTAATTTTGCAATTTGTAATCAAAACGAAGGATATATGGCTAAGAAAAAGAACACCAGCAAAGCGTCTCGCGAAACGACGGCAAAGTCGTTCAAAGAGGCTCTCGGCATAGACAAAATATTCCACAACGAACGTATCAATTTCGTACTCGGCTTCTGTCTGCTGTTCATAGCAGGCTATTTGATTTGGGCTTTTTCATCCTATTTCGCAACGGGAGCCGCCGACCAGAGCATGATAGAACTGCCTCAGGAAGGCGAGGTGCTCAACCAGAACGGCGAGTTCAAGAATGCCTGCGGTTCCATCGGAGCATACGCATCGTACTTTTTCATCAAGCGCAGCTTCGGCCTGGCAGCATTCCTCATACCCCTGTTCCTGCTGCTGGTATCGGTCAACCTGATGCGGGCTTACAAGGTAAACCTGCTGAAATGGTTCATGTGTCTGGTGATTCTCATGATCTGGGGCTCGGTGACAATGTCCAAGTTCCTGGCGCCCTTCTTCGAGAATGCTTGCTTCAATCCAGGAGGCGATCATGGATTGGCAGTATGTCAGTATATTGAAGGCTTCATCGGCTCACCTGGCTTGATAGCCCTGCTGGCACTTGCAGCAATCTGTTTCCTGACCTACCTCAGCATGGAGACCATCATCATCCTGCGTAAGCTGTTCAACCCGTTACACTACCTGAAGAAGATTCCTATGGAGATTCACGTCGGGCGAGGCGATAGTGAGGACTCCCCCATAGGCATCAACACGCTGGAAGACCCTGAGGTGTTTGACAACCCCGAGGCAGAACAGATAGAATTCGACCTGGACGACAATGACCGCCAGCCAGCCAAGCCTGTCAAAGTGGTTATCGACACCCCGACAACCCCTGAAGAGACCGACTTGGAGATGACGATCGAGACTGGTCGCAAGGAGGAAAGTGCCGACGAGAAGACTGTTGCCGACAACTACGGCGACCTCTCGACGCCCTACGACCCCAAGCGCGACCTGGAGAACTACCACTATCCTACCCTCGACCTGCTGAAGAAATACGAAACGGACGGCAAGCCCTACATTGACATGCAGGAGCAGAACACCAACAAGAACCGAATTGTTGATGTCTTGCGCAACTTCGGCGTGGAGATCAGCAGTATCAAGGCTACCGTAGGTCCCACCATTACGCTCTACGAGATTACGCCTGCCCCTGGTGTGCGCATTTCGAAAATCCGTAATTTGGAGGACGACATCGCCCTGAGTCTTTCGGCCCTCGGCATCCGTATCATCGCCCCCATTCCCGGCAAGGGTACCATCGGTATTGAGGTGCCTAACGCCAAGCCTGCCATCGTCTCGATGGAGTCTATCCTGAACTCGAAGAAGTTCCAGGAGACGACGATGGAACTGCCCTGTGCGCTGGGTAAGACCATCACCAACGAGGTCTTCATGTTCGACCTGGCGAAGGCTCCCCACCTGCTCGTCGCTGGTGCCACCGGCCAGGGTAAGTCTGTCGGTCTGAACGCCATCATCACCTCTTTATTATATAAGAAGCACCCCGCCGAGCTGAAGATAGTCCTTGTCGACCCGAAGAAGGTGGAGTTCAGCATCTACTCAACCATCGAGAAGCACTTCCTGGCGAAGGTTCCCGACGACGATGCCGACCCCATCATCACCGACGTCACGAAGGTGGTACGCACCCTGAACTCGCTTTGCAAGGAGATGGACACCCGCTACGACCTGCTGAAGATTGCCGGAGCGCGTAACCTCAAGGAGTATAACAAGAAGTTCATCAACCGCGAGTTGAACCCAGAGAACGGTCATAAGTTCATGCCTTATATCGTCGTCGTCATAGACGAGTTCGGCGACCTCATCATGACGGCAGGCAAGGAGGTTGAGCTGCCCATCGCACGTATTGCCCAGCTGGCTCGTGCCGTCGGCATACACATGATTATCGCCACCCAGCGTCCTACGACAAACATCATTACGGGTACCATCAAGGCCAACTTCCCAAGCCGTATCGCCTTCAAGGTAAGTGCCATGATTGACTCGCGCACCATTCTGGATCGTCCTGGCGCCCAACAGTTAGTTGGTCGTGGCGACATGCTCTACTTAGGTGGCGGTGAACCTATCCGCGTACAATGTGCCTTTGTCGATACGCCTGAGGTGGAGCACGTCAATCAGTTTATCGCCCAGCAGCAGGGCTATGGCTCCGCCTTCGAACTGCCAGAGCCCGATACCGACGACGGCGAGGGTGGCGAAAGTCGCGACGTCGATATGCAGCACCTGGATCCGATGTTTGAGGACGCCGCACGTCTGATAGTCCGCGAACAAAGTGGAAGCACCAGTCTCATCCAGCGCAAGTTTGCCATTGGCTACAACCGCGCAGGCCGCCTGATGGATCAGCTGGAGAAAGCCGGCATCGTGGGGCAAGCCCACGGCTCGAAACCTCGCGAAGTGTTAATCATGGACGAAATGAGTCTCGAAAATCTTTTATCACAATGGAGAAATTAAGGATAACAATCATCATGCTGCTCTTGGCAGCAACATGCTATGGCCAGACGGCCAAGGAAGTATTGGACAAGACGGCTGCTGCCGTTTCCAACAAGTCAGGTATTACCTGCGCGTTCACCCTCAAGGGAGGTCAGATGAACGACAGTGGTACCATCAGCATCAAGGGTCGTAAGTTTACAGCTACTACGCCCGACGCCATCATCTGGTTCGACGGCAAGACGCAATGGACCTACATGAAGAAGAACGACGAGGTGAACGTCGCCAATCCCTCAGAAGCCGAGATTCAGGCCATCAACCCCTACAACTTCATCTACTCCTACAAGAACGGCTATAACTATACGATGGAGAAGAAAGGTGGCAACTACGAGATTCACCTCACAGCTACCGCGAAGAAAGGACTGCGCGAGATGTATGTTACCGTGAACCCCAAGACTTATATCCCGTCGCAGATTCGCATCCACCACAAGAAAGGCTGGAACACCATCGAGATTCGCGACTTCAAGAAGGCCAAGCTTTCCGATGGAATCTTCACTTTTAATGCCAAAGACTTCCCCAAGGCCGAAGTCATTGACCTGCGGTAGTTGTGAGGTAAGATGTAAGAAGTAAGAAGTAAGAGGTAAGACGTAAGATCATGAACAAGTTACGACTTTTTTTCCTGCTGCGGAAGAACACCAAACTGAGCGAGAAACGCAATCCGATGTTCGAGGCAAACCAGTACGGCAAGCTCTTCGGATATATCATGGTAGGCATCTTAGCCATCGAGTTTTTAGCCCTCGGCACGTTCCTCGGATGGGTGGGCGCCAAAGAGGATGAACCCCAGCTGGTGCTCTACACCATGCCTTTCATACTGATTGTTGACTTCGGTATGCGGTTCATGACGCAGCAGACGCCGATGATGCTTGTGAAACCCTACTTGCTGACGCCCATCAGCAAGTTTGCCGCCATCGACTGTTTCCTCATCCAACAGGTGCTCGATCTGGGAAATCTCGTCTGGATGACGTTCTTCCTCCCCTACGTCTTCATCGTCTGGTGCGGCGGAATGACCACATGGGCAGCCTTGGGCATGCTGGTTCTACTTCACCTCATGATAGTGGTCAATAGCCAGTGGTACCTGCTGGTGCGCACGCTCATCAACCAGAGCATGTGGTGGTGGTTCCTCCCCGGCGTCTTCTACGCATCGCTGATACTGCCACTTTTCCTCCTACCCGACAGCATTAGCGACAAAGTCTTCGATTTCATCGAGGAAAACATCCTTCAGCCCTACGCATTCTCGTGGTGGACGTTCCTCATCTTCGCAGGACTGTTTATCATCCTGTTTCTGATCAACAGACATCTGCAGATGCACCTCATCTATGATGAAATCGGCAAAAAAGAGAGCACCAAGCTGAAACACGTCTCAGAGTTCAAGGCACTTGAGCGTTTCGGACAAATAGGCGAATACCTGAAACTGGAAGTGAAGAGCACCCTGCGCAACAAGGCCATTCGCGCCCGTTTCATCCAGGGCGTCTGCTTCATCACCTTCTTCTCGCTGATGATAGCCTTCACCAGCGTCTACGACTCCAGCTTCCAGCGTAACTTCTGGTGCTTCTACGCCTTCGTCTTCTTCGGATGCGTCAACCTAACCAAGGTGATGTGTCCCGAGGGCAACTACATCGACCTGCTGATGGTCCACGAGGAGAATATCCTCACCCTGCTCCGCGCAAAGTACTACTACTATTGCGGCATTCTGGTGCTACCCTTCGCCATCACCCTGATTCCTGTGTTTACAGGCAAGTTCTCCATCGTCATGGTGCTCGCCTACCTCTTCACCACCACAGGACCCATCTATTTCCTCCTCTTCCAGATGGCCGTTTACAACAGTCAGACCCTGCCCCTGAACGACAAGATCACAGGCAAGAACCAGATGGAGAACAAGTGGCAGATGATAGTATCCTTCTCATCCCTGCTTCTCCCCATCGTCGTCGTCATGCTGCTGCGGGCCATCTTCGACGAGACCATCGCCTACTGGATAGTCACCGTCATCGGACTGGCCTTTACGCTCACCGAGAGCTACTGGCTCCGTAACATCTACAACCGCATGATGGTACGCCGCTACCAGAACTTGGAAGGGTTCCACGCAACGAGGTAAAAGTAAAAAGGTAAAAAGGTAAAAAGTTAAAAAGCGACCAAGGTCGATGACAAAGTTCAAAGATCAAAGATCAAAGTTCAAAGTTCAAGGTGAAGACGGTTCTGTTACAGGTTGGAAAGACGGTAAACAAGCACTTCGTGGCCGGCATTAACGACTACGTGGAGCGCATAGGCCACTATATGCCCTTCGAAGTCGTGACCATCCCCGAACTGAAAAACGCGAAGAACCTCAGCGAAGACCAACAGAAGCAGGCCGAAGGCGAACTCATCCTCAAACAGCTGCAACCCTCTGACACCGTTGTACTTCTCGACGAACACGGGCGAGAGTTCCGCAGCATCGAGTTTGCACGCTGGCTGGAACAGAAACATCAGACCGCTCGACGCCTTGTCTTCGTCATTGGAGGCCCATACGGTTTCTCCCCCGCTGTCTATCAGCGCGCCAACGAGCAGCTCTCACTCTCGCGAATGACCTTCTCTCACCAGATGATTCGCCTCACATTCACAGAACAAATCTACCGCGCCTGCACCATCATCAAGGGCGAACCCTACCACCACGAATAGCCTCATAAAGGTCATCTATACACACCTCATTATTTGCAAGCCTGTTCTTCTGATTTGCGAATCTTCATCACTTTACATATAAAATAATGAATATTAAAGCTTTAAGTCGGTGACCACAATTTGTTTGTAATCACCTTTTTGTGATGTTTTTGAAAGTATTTAGGTAAATTACTTGCAAATCTGACAAAAAAGTTGTAACTTTGCGTTGTCAAGGACATGCGAAACTGCTCTTTGACAACGCAACAATACATCAGTAACTAAAACCCTGTCATGATATGAGAATAACCATTGTCAATAGTGAAAAGAATGAAAAGAGGTACACGCGCATGGAGCTTGATGGGTTCGTCGCACAGCTAAAGGATGGCACCTTCTTCCAGCAGAACCCTCACAACATCAAGAAAGAGGTTTGCTTTGCAGCTGAATGGGTGAAACAGAACAACGAGACGAAGGTCAAGAGTGTCAACATGCTCGTGCTGCTTTCGCTGGAAAACCTGCGCGACCTCACCACCGTAGGGGAGTATCGCCGCTTGGCTGTCCAACTGCCATACACGCTGCTCTGCTTCATCGGCCACGACGGCCACTCACTCCATATCGTCTGTCCGTTCACCGTCACCAACCCTGGCTCAGACACCGCAAGAAACAACGCTTTCCTCAAATACCATCACATCTACTCCTCACAGCTCGGCACGCCGCTGTCTGAACAGGAGCCTACCTTGGAGAGCGCCTGTAAGGTCAGCTACGACCCCGAACCCTACTATAACCCAGCAGCCATCGCCCTCTCCGTGAGTGCAGAACCTGAGGACACACCAGAGTATCGGAGCATACAGGAAGACATCAGCGACTACAACTATCCGGAAGAGATTCCAGGCCTCAGCGTGCGCGAGAGCCGCATGCGCCGCTTCCACGATTGTCTCGACGCTGCCATAGAGGCTCACCACGATATGGAGGACGACGAACTGTTTGCCACCGCCGTACTCGAACAGTTGGCTGACGGCTGTCGGCAGATGGGACTGCCGCAGGCCTGGTGTGCCCGCGTGGCATCATTCATTCCGCTCCTTGGAGGCGTTGTCAACCGCGAGACCATAGAAAGCATCTTCAAGACGGCCTACCTCCGCAACACGCTGAAGACCATACCAACGAAGTTCACCCGCCCCTCTGCCTTGCTGGCCTACAAGACCGAGGCATACATGAAGGAACACTATACGCTGCGCCTGAACGTCATGACTGGCACGCCGGAATACCGGCCAAACGCTACAGGCCACGGATTCCTGCCCCTCGACCAGGCCGCCCGCAACACGATGGCCATCAAGGCCCTCAAGGCCGGCGTCGACTCGTGGGACAAGGACCTCGCCCGCTACATCGACTCTAACCTCATCCCCAAGTATTATCCTATGGAAGACTATATCAGGCACCTGCCCAAGTGGGACGGCCAGCATGACTACGTGGGCGAGATGGCCCGCCGCGTCAAGACCGTCAATGCCTACTGGGAGGAGGACTTCCACAAATGGATGCTCTCCATGGTGGCACAGTGGATTGGCAAGGACCGCCAGCACGGCAACGCCATCGTCCCCCTGCTCATCGGACCACAAGGTTCAGGCAAGACCACCTTCTGCAGACGCCTGCTGCCAGGATGGCTACAGACCTATTACAACGACCGCATCTCGATGAAGAACGACAACGACATCTTCCTCGCCATGTCTGGCTACGCGCTCATCAACATCGACGAGTTCGACGCCATGAAGAAGTCGCAGCAGCCACTACTGAAGTACCTTCTCTCGAAACATGACGTGAAGTTCCGCCCGCCCTACGGCAAGACGATGGAGGAACGCCGCCGCTTCGCCTCATTCATCGCCACCACCAACAACCTCCGCCCGCTCGTCGACCCCACAGGCTCGCGCCGCTTCGTCTGCGTCTATGCCGACGACATCGACAACACTGGCATCATCCACCACGACAGGCTCTACGCCCAGCTCTATGCCGAGTTGCAAGAGGGACGCCGCTACTGGTTCGACGACGACGAGACCGCCCGCCTCATCAGTCAGAACCAAGACTACCAGCAGGTCTATGACTACGGCAGGATGATAGAACTCAACTATCTGTCCCCCGAAGATACGCCCGACGATGCCAAGTTCATCCTCGTGAAAGACATCATGAAGCGCTTCGAGAAGGAATTTCCTACCTTTACGATTAAGAAAAATACCGACAAAGAACTCGGTCACAAGCTCACTGACATGGGTTACACCTATAAGAAGTTGAACAAAGGAGCATCCTATCGCATGAAAGAGATATAGATGGCAAAAGTAAAACAAGTTGTTTTACCTCCGAAAAGACCATGTATTCAACAAGAAATCCAGGTAATTTCCAAGGTAAAACAACTTGTTTTACTTGAGTGATGATAAGTGATGGTAAATAAATCACCATCACAGCTATAACCTACTGGCTAACAAAAGAATATAAATAATATGATGTTAAACTTATAATTTTGAATTAAAAATATGGCAGTACATATCAAACTTGTCAGGAACAACATCAAGAGCAGTAGTTCCTATGGAAAATATTTTGCAAAGTCCGTGAGTCAGGGCGAGATAACCCTTGACGAAATCGGTGAGGAGGTATGCAGGAACAGCACCTTTACCGAAGGCACTGTCAAGGGCGTCGTCACCGAGTTGCAGGAAATCCTGAAGCGCAGGCTCTCCGACGGTCAGACCGTCATCCTGCCAGGCATCGGCCGTTTCAGCCTCCGCGTAGAGAGCATCGGCGTCGACGATCCAAAGGCCTTCAACATCCGCCGTCACATCACCCGCATCGTCTGCGGCTTCCTACCCGCCGGTCGCCGCGGCGAGGGCCGCCACATCCTCTACGACTTTTGTGAAGGCGTCAAGACCGTCTGGCAAAAAGGCTTCAAGCCGTAAACATGTCAAGTAAAGTCAGGTCGATTACCTTCATCCAACAATCGCTTCCTTTATACACTCCACGATATACCGCACATTCTCATCCGTCACATACGGACCCGCAGGCAAGCAGAAGCCAACCTTGAACAGCTCTTCCTCGATGCCATTGGTATATATAGGAGCATCGGCATACACAGGCTGCTTGTGCATAGGTTTCCACGTGGGGCGAGCCTCAATCTTCTTGCCCAACATAAACACACGCAGCGCCTCCACGTTCTCGTTGGGCTGACAGTCCGTCGTGGCCGAATCCACCTGATGAATCACGCCTGCAGCGCCGCCCACAGCGGTCTTGATGACCTCTTTGTAAGCGTTTTCCTGTCCCTGAATGCGAACCTCGGGATCAAGTGTAGCTGCACACAACCAGAAGTTGGCGTCATAGCGAGGATCTGCAGGCTGCTTATGGATATGCACGCCCTTCACGTCCTTCAGCAGCTCCTCATACAGCGCCTGCACGTGCTTATGGTGCGCAATATGGTCATTCACCACCTTCATTTGGCCGCGTCCGATACCAGCACAAACATTACTCATACGGTAGTTGTAACCAATGGCCGTATGCTGATAGTACGGATAAGCATCACGAGCCTGAGTGGCATACCACATAATTTCGTTGGCATCCTCCGCACTGCGGCAAATCAGAGCTCCACCACCACTAGTGGTAATCATCTTGTTACCATTAAACGTTAGCACGCCAGTCATTCCGAAATTACCCAAGACCTGACCATTGTAACTATACCTAAATCC
>JAEEGG010001575.1_pt1 | contig 61083 bp, 47 predicted proteins | sample 9134161 | NCBI WGS metagenome assembly JAEEGG01 (sample SAMN16246543, study PRJNA631951) | gut metagenome | biome: gut microbiome; feature: rumen; material: CR-attached | host: Bos | place: Iran: Karaj | collected 2018-10
CTAACTCATTGAGTATTAGCATTACTTGAATGGGTGTGAAGGTGTGGCTGTATTTGTTGTAGCCGTTACGCTCCAAGAGGGTCAAAAGATGCTCGTTTTGTTGAATTTTGCGGTTCAGCCAACGGCGAGCAGCCTCATCGCTAACAGTGTCACAAGGATGATACAGGTGTGCCATTTCGGTCTTGCCGACGCTTCTAAGGTTGGGGGTTAAATTTTCCATGGTGCTTTTGTTTTATATTATATATATATTATATGTAAATTATCTGTTGGTGCGTTCTGTCTTCGTTCATACTTCGATTACATAACGAACTAACAACGAAGCTACAGTGAAAATACATTTGATTTTGGAGATATATTCCGCCTTGTAAAATTATAAACTTTTTGTGACATGGAGTGTTATATTTTTGTTAACGTTTCTTAAAGCCATTAACAGAAGTGAATATAGTGGGATGATTAGACTCATTTATGGCAATGAGTGTCAAATGTCAAATGTCAAATGTCATTAAGGTTTTTCCAAATTTCGGGGGGGTCCACTTTATATATAAATATATATATTTATTTTTATCTATATCAAAGACGCTCCCCAACCCGAAAATTGCTTAATGACACATGACACATGACACATGACACTTAAACGAAGCGCCACCCACTCCCACACAGAAATGTTTATTCAGTCGAAAAATAAGCCAAAAATACTGCATCCCTCGTCGCCTTAAAAATTTTTAACACATAGCATATATCGATGTAAATCAATTAAATGTGAACGCCATTTTACAAAAGTTGAAAAATTGAGTTTGGGCTGTTCAAAAAAACTTGTACTTTTACCAAACCAAAAATCCTGTGGCAGCACAGGAAAAACATGCTTAAAACAACTGGCGTTATGAAACTTAAAGTGCAAAACATTCCTGCATTCTTTTTTTACGGCATGGCCGCATGCGCATTCTTGGCAACTTGTATAGGCGCTAAGCATCACATTTTTATACTGTTAAGTTGCTTATGTTTGGGTTTTGTGGCCCAAAAATCAAATTAAATCAACCCAATTTAATTGCGATTCAATAGACAGAATATCAAACAATTACCATCCCGTAAAAATATGATAAGTAACTTATTGTCAAATGAAAAAATAGTCGTATCTTTGCACCCGTAAACCGATTGTCAAACAACGGTTGTCCGACAGATTAATAGGTTCTGTCTGTTTGGATGACAAAAAAGTGAATAAATAGAACCCACCTTAATTCAAAAAAATATAAATATGAAGAAGTTAAGTAAATTAATGATGGGCTGTTTTATGGCTGCCGTTATGATGATGTCCCTAGGCTGCCATAAAGATTCTATTTCTCCTATTACCCCTTATGGAGATGGAGCGTTGCCCCGCCTGTTTTCGGTGAGTGCAACGCAACAGGTTTATTTCTCGCAGGGCAATCTACAGTACCAAGCAAGCACCAATACTTGGCGATTTGCTGAACACCAGTACGATTATGTAGGTACACAAACACCCGGTCGTAATCATGGATATCACGGAGGTAATGTCAGCGGAAGTGATAACAGCAATATCAGTTCCACCTATAGTGGTTGGATAGACCTCTTCGGTTGGGGCACAGGCGATAACCCCACATTGACATCTAGGGACTATGCTGACTTCAGCACTTTCGTGGACTGGGGCAGCAATCCCATCAGCAATGGTGGCAACGCAGCCCACCCATGGCGTACACTCACCATTGCCGAATGGGATTACCTGCTTGAAAGACGCCCCGATGCCTCCTGCAAATTTGCTGCTGGCAACATTAATGGTGTGGGTGGTTTTATTATTCTGCCTGACAATTGGACGCAGCCTTCGGAGTGTGCGTTCACATCTGGTTTTGCGCCGAATTGGACACTCAACAGCTACACCCTTGCTCAGTGGGAGCAGATGGAGGATGCCGGTGCAGTCTTCCTGCCTGCAGCGGGCCGACGCGACTCCGTTTATGTCGAATATGCAGGTGTATTCGGCTACTATTGGTCGTCCGATCCCCGCGATGAGTTATTCGCGTTCGTAATGAGTTTCCACAGCAGCACTTTCCCCGTGGGTAACCCATTCAACAATCGAAGTATAGGGTTCTCTGTACGCCTCGTTCAGGATAAATAATAAACTTATTAATTTCGTCGGAGGCAGTCTCCGTATCGCCCGCAACAAGTAAATAAAGAGCCCTTGTAGTATAAGGGGAGTTCTATTAATTAAATAACTAAATTTCATTTTGTTACATCAATAAGTTTGCGTATTTTTGCAGTATTAACAGAATAATACAGCATATATGAGATACCGTAAGAATCAAGGTCCTTATAGTATTTTGCGTCAGATTGCAAATCTGCCGCAACGGAAGTATTTTGATTTGACGAATTGTATATTGATAGAAAAGAGAGAATCTCGGGAAGAAGAACCGGAAGATGCTTAAACAAAAGCAAATGAAAAACCCCTAAGGGGATAAATGTTACTGAGGGTAGGCAATGGCCAACCCTCTTTTTTGTGTCAAATGTCAAGTGTCAAGTGTCATTAAGGAATTTTGGGATTTTATAAAACGGCCGTTTTAAGAAAGAGGTTGCTCCCATTCGGTCGCGACCCCTCGCGGGGGGGGTGTGTTCTCCGCTTCGCTATCGCAACAGAAAGAGGTTGCTCCCATTCGGTCGCGACCCCTCGCGGGGGGGTGTGTTCTCCGCTTCGCTATCGCAACAGAAAGAGGTTGCTCCCATTCGGTCGCGACCCCTAAGAAAGAGGTTGCTCCCATACGGTCGCGACAGAAAGAGGTTGCTCCCATACGGTCGCGACCAGAAAGAGGTTGCTCCCATACGGTCGCAACCAGAAAGAGGTTGCTCCCATTCGGTCGCGACAGAAAGAGGTTGCTCCCATACGGTCGCGACAGAAAGAGGTTGCTCCCATACGGTCGCGACCATCCACTGGATGGTTGCTTCACCCCTCTCAACTAAAATCAGAAAAAGGGAAGAAATGGGTAATCGGTGTGACAAAAGAGCCCGGCTTTGGCTGTACACTATTCGGGTGTGCAGTATTTCTCTAAGGCGTGGCGGAGGTCGACGGGGGAGACATTGTGGTGAATCTGACCATCTAAGACATAGGAGATGGCCCCTGTTTCTTCGGAGACGATGACGCTCATGACATCGAGTTGCTCGGAGATGCCGATGGCGCTGCGGTGACGGAGCCCGAGGTTGGGATCAATGTCCATGCGCGAGGTGACGGGCAGGATGCAGCGGGCGGCCAGAATGCGGTTGCCCTGGACAATGACCGCGCCGTCGTGCAGAGGGGAGTTCTTGAAGAAGAGGGCCTCCAGGAGGGCCGAAGAGGTGTCGGCATTGATGCGCTCGCCGGTGTCGATGATTTCTTGCAGGTCGTTGGAGCGCTTGAAGATAATCAGGGCCCCTGTCTTGCTCTGCGACATGTGCATGCAGGCCTGCACGTAGGGGTCGAAATTGGGACCGGATTTCTTGCTGGCATCGTTGCGCCAGAAACGGAACCGCTTGATAAAAGAGTCGCCGGCAAGGCTGGTCTTGGTGCCTACAAAGAGGAGGAACTTGCGTATCTCGGGCTGGAAGACGATGACCAAGGAGATGAGTCCGATGCTGATGATGCCACCAAAGATTTGACTGCAGAGCCGCATGTTGAGCAAGGCAAAAACACGCCAGGCGATGTAGATGACCAGGATGGCCCAGAAGATGCGCATGATGTTGGTGCCGCGTACCAGCCGATAGAGCCAGTAGATGAGGGCGGAGACCATAAGAATGTCGAGAATGTCGACGAACCGGATGGGAGGAAAGGGCATGGGTATTGTTGTTTTTTGAGATTGAGGGGATTTCTATTTATCGAGAATTGGAGAATTGGAGAATTTGATAAGAATGAAAGGCTTTTTATTGCAAGCAATAAATAGCAGTAGCCTTTATTGGGATGAGACGTTTTGGTATAGCAAATCAATGGCGAGGCGGGTGAGGCTGGGCGTGTGGACGCGGAGGAGGCGGGTGCCGGCACGCAGGGCCAGCACGTTGAGTGTGAGGGTGCCGATTTCGGAATCGGGAACCGTGGGGAAGGAGGCCGCCATCGGGGGATGGACGGCTGAGAGCCGTTTGGTTATCATGGATTTGTTGGAGAGGGCTGTGAGCATGGGGTTGTCGGGAAAGTGACGGACGAGCTGGTCGAGGCGGAAAAGAAGTTGGTAGTTCTGGTCGAGGGTCTTGGCGAAGCAGAAGCCCGGGTCGAGCCAGACATCGTTGACTCCTAAGCGATAGAGGTGGTCGAGTTTTTGAGAAAAATAGGCAATGAGGTGGGTGATGATGTCGTGGTATTGGGTGTTGGCGGCTTGCTGCATGACGGAGGGCAGGCCGCGGGTGTGCATGAGGATGTAGGGTACCTTGAGGTGGGCTACGGTGGCAAACATGTCAGGGTCGAACTGTCCGCCCGAGATGTCGTTGATGATGTCGGCACCGGCCTCGACGGCTTTGGCAGCAGGGAGACTGTAGCAGGTGTCGACAGAGAGGATTGCGTGGGATGGGAGCTCCTGACGTAGCAGACGCACCAACGGCACCAGTCGGGAGGACTCCTCCTGAGGGTCGAGCAGTTGGGCACCCGGACGGGATGAGACCACCCCGAGGTCGATGATGTCGGCCCCTTGGGCCAACAGCTGGCGGGCATGGGCAAGAACGGCGGATGGGGTGGTGTATCGGCCGCCATCGTAGAAAGAGTCGGGAGTGGCGTTAAGAATGCCCATAATGACAGGCCGACGGAAGGTGATGCTACGGCCCCGCAGGGTGGTGCTAAAGGGAGAAAAATTCAGCCAACTGTCCATAGTTCAAAAAAAATATGTATCTTTGTATTTTTAAGTAGAAACGATTTTTTGTTTTTTTAATTGTGTGACAGCAAATAAAAAGTGACAATTTTCGTTATTAGTATTTGTAATTAATAAATTATGCCCAATACGAACCAAGAATTTAAGACGGAGATAGCCCGTTGTCGCGATATTTTTGAGAAAAAGACACGCGACTACGGCACGTCATGGCGTGTGCTGAGGCTTCCTTCGCTCACCGACCAGATTTTTATCAAGGCCAACCGCATCCGCAGCATTGAAGAGAGCGGTGAAAGCCGTGTGGGCGATGGCGTGGAGCCCGAGTTTGTAGCCATGGTGAACTACGCTGTAATGGCGCTCATTCAGCAGGAGCTGGGTCCCGACGGCGAGCAGGAGCTGCCGTTGGAGACTGCCATGGCTCTCTACGACAAGCACATCGACCGCGCCACCCATCTGATGCTGGATAAGAATCACGACTATGGCGAGGCCTGGCGGCTGATGCGGGTGAGTTCGATGGTGGACCTGATTCTGATGAAGCTTCGCCGCATCAAACAGATTGAGGACCACCAAGGCAAGACCCTTGTCTCGGAGGGTGTGGAAGGCGGATATATGGACATTATCAACTATTCACTCTTTTGCCTAATAAGAATTGAGAACTAAGGGGACTTATATAAATTGGATGATATGGAGTTAAAAGGGAATTTAAATAGGGAGTTAAATAGGGAGTTAAATAGGACAAATGCTTGGTCCTCAACAGTATTGTCCATTTTTACTTCCGTCCTTACTTCCATTTTAACTTCCATTTTAACTTCCTAATTTTGAATTAATAGAACACACCAAAGAAAACAAACTGAATTATGCAGATTAAAGATACTAAATTAAATTGGTCGCTGAATGTGGTGGCACGCGTCTTCGTGGGACTGGTCTTCCTTTTCTCCAGTTTCGTCAAAGGGGTTGACCCCATGGGCACCGCTTTCAAAATCAACGACTATCTGACAGCATGGCAGTTTGGCGGACTGAGCCTCGAATGGCTTCAACCTGCTGCTCCTTTCCTCTCGATGTTGCTCATCACGTTAGAGTTTTTGGTGGGCGTGCTGCTGTTGGCCGGCTCGTTCCGCCGCGGCACAGCTTGGCTGCTGGCGTTGATGATGATCTTTTTCACCATCACCACCCTCTACGACGCCATCACCAACAAGGTGAGCGACTGCGGCTGCTTTGGCGATGCCATTAAGCTGACCAACTGGCAGACGTTTTGGAAGAATGTCATCCTCGACATACCGACCCTCTGGATTTTCCTCACCCGCTGCCTGCGCCTGAAACGGCGCACAGAGCGCGACACACTGGTGGCCATTTTCGCCATCATGATGATGGTTATTTTCGGCCTCTTCAACATCAACAATGAGCCCTGCATTGACTTCCGCGCCTGGAAGGTGGGCAACCAGATGGTTGAGATGGACGAAGACCTGCAGGTGAAGAGCTACCTCACCTACCGCAATAAGTCTACCGGCGAGACGCAGGAGTTCCCCTCGGAGGAGCTGATGAAGAAAATGGAGGACCCCGCCTGGGAGGAGGCTTGGGAATGGGAGAGCAGCCGCGTGGAGGACCCACACGAGATCAAGGCCGACGGTTTTGCCATGATGGACATGGAGATGAACGACCACGCCCAAGAGCTGATTGCCTCGCAGGACTACCTGATGATGGTGACCCTCTACGACCTGAATAAGATAGATGAGAGAGGCATCACCGCCCTTCATCGAATTAGCGAATACTGCAACGAGAACAATGTGCAGATGGTCGTCCTCACCTGTCTCCTGCCCGAGGAGATACAGCATTTCCTCCACCAGAACCAGCTGGATGACTTGGAATACTACTTTGCCGACGGCACAGCCATCAAGACCGTCATGCGCTCCAATCCCGGCTTTACCCTCTTGAAGGATGGCAAGGTGTTGGGAAAATGGCATTTCCGCAAGGTTCGCGGCATTGCCGATTTCGAGTTAAACTAAATTTATCAAGAATTAGAGAATTGGAGAATTTGTAAATTGCATATTTTGAATTTGACAAGAATTGGAAACTGTAATTGCATGCAAGTAGTAGAAGTTGCTTCTAAACTATGTACTTTACAAATCCACGTATCACGAGTATCACACGGATTATTTATCAACTTTAAACTATCAACTGACTTTAAACTATCAACTCTCAACTCTCAACTATAATATGATTACCCACAAAAAGAACTAACAAAAACAACTGATAATGATACAGAGAAAACAATCTATCTTTTTGCTGCTGGCGGCTATCGCGCTGGTGTTCTGCTTTGCCTTCCCCATTGCCACCTTCAACGCCAAAGCCCCTCTGGGCGTGCCGGTGAGCGGTGCCCTAAATCTCATCCCTAAGGATAATCCCGAGATGATGAACGAAATCCTCAATGGACAGCCTGTCACCATGGGACAGAAGGGTTTCATCAAGACCTGGCCCCTGATGGTGCTGACCCTTGCCACTATTGCCATTGCCCTGGTGAGCATCTTCTGCTATAAGAACCGTCCCACTCAGATGAAGGTGGTCGCCGTGGGTTTTCTGCTCACCGTGGTGGACATTTTCCTCATTTTCATTTGGGCTGTGGACAAATATATCAAGGCTGTGACCACCCCGATGGCCTGCACCGACATACACACCCACTATGCTGTGGGGGCCTTCCTGCCCATCGTGGCCGCCATACTCTTCTTCCTTGCCCAACGTTCCATCAAGGCTGACGAAGAGAAAGTCCGCGCCGCCGACCGGCTGAGATAGTTGCATTGAAACATGAAAAGAACAATCGACAGTATAGCAGCGCTGCCCCAAGTGGCACAGGATTTGTTGGAAACTTTTGCCGACGAGCGTTTCTTTGCCTTTTTTGGTAAGATGGGGGTGGGTAAGACAACCCTCATCAAAGAAATCTGCCACCAACTGGGAGTGGAGGACAATGTGTGCAGTCCCACCTTTGCCATCATCAACTCCTATAGCACCGCCACAGGCGAGCCGGTCTACCACTTCGACTTCTACCGGCTGAAGGACCTCGACGAAGCCTACGACATCGGCTACGAAGAATATTTCTATAGTGGCAACTGGGTGTTTACAGAATGGACTGAGAAGGTGGAAGAACTGCTGCCCAACCACTATGTGCGGGTAGAGATTGAAGAAAACAACACAATAAGAATACTAACAGCAAACGTAATAAATGACTGAATCGGAAGTACTGGCCAAATTGGCCGCACAAGCCCTCGACGAGAAGAAGGGCATTGACGTTCAAATACTTGACTTGCGCGGGCTGCCGTCGGCACCCTGTGCCTTTTTTGTGATTGCTTCGGGCAATGTTCCGTCGCATGTGAGCTCACTCTGCGACCATGTGCATGAGGTGGTGAAGAAAGCCACCGGTCTCAATCCCTCCAAACTGGAGGGGTACAACAATGCCGAATGGATTTTGATGGACTATTTCGACGTGGTGGTCCATATCTTCCAGCAGGAGAAGCGCAATTTCTACCGTCTCGAACAGCTCTGGGCCGATGCTAGCCGACTGGAGTTCACCTCCAAGTAGCTTCCTCGCCCAACACCCCGATGGGGGCCCCAATTAATTCCCGATGGGGGCTTCAATTAATTAATGTTACTATATAATTATATGGCAGAAAATAATCAAAATAATAATCAGCCCAAAGGCAACCCCTTCAAGCCGCAAAACAGCAGCGGTGGGCAGCAGAAACCCAAGCGCAACTGGGTGATGTATGTCGTCTACGGCATCATCATCGTGGCCTTGGGCAGCATGTTACTGACCCAGGACAGCGCAGGGGGTCCCAAAATGATTAAAAAAGATAAATTTGAGTCTATCTTAGTCAAGCAGGACTATGATAAGATTGTCGTGGTCAACCAAGAGTATGCCGAGATTCACATGAAGTCCTCGGCTATTAAAAACGACACCTCCTACCGCGACCTCTATTCCAAGAATATGATGAACCAGTCGGTGCCAACGGGCTATTACGAGTACCGTTTTGTCACCATCGAGGGCTTTGAGAAAGAGATTGAAAAAATAGAGGAACAGACGGGTACATTTATTGACGTAACGCCCGAGAAACGCACCAGCCCTTGGCGCGATATCTTTGTATTCTTTGGTCCCTTCCTCTTGATTATCGTCTTCTTCGTCATCATGAACCGCATGGCTCAGCGACAGATGGGCGGTAATGGCGGTGGCGGCATCTTCGGCGTTGGCAAAAGCAAGGCCAAGATGTACGATGGTAAGACGCCCACCAATGTCACTTTCAAGGATGTGGCCGGCCTGGCAGGTGCCAAGGAGGAGGTGATGGAGGTGGTGGACTTTCTCAAGAACCCCAAACGCTACACCGACCTTGGCGGCAAGATTCCCAAGGGCGTGCTCCTGGTAGGTCCTCCGGGTACCGGTAAGACACTTCTGGCGAAAGCCGTGGCTGGCGAAGCCAACGTGCCTTTCTTCTCCATGTCGGGCTCCGACTTTGTAGAGATGTTCGTGGGCGTGGGCGCTTCGCGTGTCCGCGACCTCTTCGAGGAGGCCAAGAAGAAAGCCCCTTGCATTATCTTTATCGACGAAATCGATGCCGTTGGCCGTGCCCGTGGCCGTGCCGGACTTAGCAATGCCAATGACGAGCGCGAGAACACCCTCAACCAGCTCCTGACCGAAATGGACGGCTTTAGTAGTGGCACCAACGTAATTGTGTTGGCTGCCACAAACCGCGCCGATGTGCTGGACAAAGCGCTCATGCGTGCTGGCCGTTTCGACCGCCAGATTCATGTGGAACTTCCCGACCTCGAAGAGCGCAAGGCCATCTTCGATGTGCACATGCGCAACCTCAAGCTCAACACCGACAAGGAATCAGAAGGCTTTGTCGACCGCGAGTTCTTGGCCAAGCAGACTCCCGGATTCTCGGGTGCCGACATTGCTAATGTATGCAACGAAGCTGCCTTGGTGGCTGCCCGTAAGAATAAAAAACAAATCGACAAACAGGATTTCCTTGATGCCGTCGACCGCATCGTGGGAGGTCTGGAGAAACGCACCAAGGTGCTCACCGACCACGAAAAACGGGTGGTGGCCTTCCATGAGAGCGGCCATGCCTCGGTGAGCTGGCTCCTGCGCTGGGCCGACCCGCTCATCAAGGTAACCATTGTGCCCCGTGGCGAGTCGCTGGGAGCTGCCTGGTACTTGCCCGATGAGCGTCACCTCACCACTACCGAACAAATGAAAGACAAGATGACCAGCCTCATGGCCGGCCGTGCTGCCGAGGAGGTTTTCTTCGGCCAGATAGGCACCGGTGCCCTCAGCGATATTGAGCGTGCCACCAAGATGGCCCAATCGATGGTCGTCTACTACGGCATGAGTCCCGAGGTGGGCAATGTCAGCTTCTACGACTCCACAGGCCAAACTGATTTCGGCTTCACCAAGCCCTTCAGCGAGAAGACTGCCGAGATTATCGACAAGGAGGTTCGCCGCATGGTAGAAGAGGCCTATTTGCGCGCCAAAGAAATCATCATGGCCCACAAGGAGCAGATGACCCAGCTGGCCGGACAGCTCTATGAGAAGGAGGTGCTTTTCCGCGAAGACCTCGAGCGCATCTATGGTCCTCGCCAAGCCGACATTGAAGCCGAAAAGCTCAAACAGGAGGCTGAGGCAAAGGCTACCACGCTGGCCGAAGGCAAGGAAGGCGAACAGAAAGCCCTCACCAACGGCAACTCCAATGCCGAGGCCCATTCCGACAATGCCGACGAGACCCAATCCAACACCGCCTCCCAATCCCCTGCAACCGATAACGTCCGGCCTAAAAACGAATAAAGACACATTTTCAAAAGATGAAAACATTTTGGATTCGCACCGCCAGCGCTACGGTCTATGCCCTGCTGTTTTTAGGTTCTATCTACAGCGGCCGACTGCTGGGCAACAGCAAGGTAGGCATAGCCATCCTGACAGGCTTTGCCCTTTTTGTCTCCTTGGGCTGCGCTTTTGAATATTTCCGCATCGCCAAGCAACAAGACAACCACCCCAACCAGCCACTTGGCTACCTCTTCACCGCACTCATGACGGTGGGACTTGGCCTAAGTTCCATGTATGTCGGCAACGCCCTGGCATCCTTTGGTGTGGTCTCATTGCTGACTCTGTTGGTCATGGCATTGGTAGCATTGGCCGTCCTGCTGGTCGCCACCCCCGTCACCCTTATGGTGGAGCTGTGGCGCAACTCCCAGCGGCCTTTTGCCGACGTGCTGCACACGCTGCTCCCCATGCTCTATTGTGCCATCCCCTTGGGCCTAATGCCTTTTCTCCACTACCGCATGAACATTCTGGTGATGTGCATTATTTTGGTATGGGTCAACGATAGCTTCGCCTATATGGGTGGCTCCCTCGTGGGCAAGCACAAGATGTGGCCCAAGCACTCACCAGGCAAGAGCTGGGAGGGTACCGCCATCGGTGTACTCGTCTGCCTGCTCACCGCCATCTTCGTCGGTCCACTTTTCAAGACCGAACTGGTTTGGACAGAATGGCTTCTGCTGGGCGTAATCTGTAGCGTGATAGGCACGCTGGGCGACCTGGTGGAGTCTATGCTCAAACGCTCCGTCGGCCTCAAGGACTCTGGCAACATCATGCCCGGCCACGGCGGTTTTCTCGACCGTTTCGACAGCCTCATGATGATTCTACCCATGGCCACTTTGGTTTCCATTGTGGTAATTCTGATATAAGGGGATTTCTATTTATCAAGAATTAGAGAATTGGAGAATTTGTAAATTGCATATTTGGAATTTGATAAGAATTAAAGGCTTTTATTGCAAGCAATAAAAAGTAGTTGCCATAATACGAACCATTTGTAACCACGTAAAAAAAGAATTATGTATATCCATCGCGAAGGTAAGAAACTCTTGTTGGGGCTGGGTGCTGTCATCATGCTCATTTATCTGTTGATGATTTTCTTCGTCAACCATTGGACCTTTTTCCATTTTCTTTTCATCACCATTCTGTTAATCTTCTTCATCATGGTGATGATGTTCTTCCGCATTCCACGAAGGATTTTTACCAACGACCCCCAGCGACTTATCTCGCCGGCCGACGGCACCGTGGTAACCATCGAGGAGGCTATGGAGAAAGAATACATCAAGCAGGAATGCATCATGATAAGCATCTTCATGAACGGCACCGATGTTCATGTCAACCGTTATCCCTGCGACGGCGTGGTGGAATACTATAAGTTCCACCGTGGCAATTATTTCGTAGCTTCCTATCCCAAATCGAGCGTCCTCAACGAACGCACCACCGTGGGTTTGCGCCTCCCCGACGGCCAAAAGATTGTCATCCGTCAGGTTGCCGGCACCATGGCCCGCCGCATCGTCTGCTATGCCCACGAGGGCGAGCAGGTCAAGCAGAATCAGGAGATGGGCTTCATCAAGTTCGGCTCGCGCATCGACCTCTTTGTTCCCAAGAATTTCATCCTCGATGTAGACCTCCAGGATGTGGTACGCAATGGCATCTCACCCATCTGCACCCTCTCCCCTACCCCCACCTTAACCCATTCCTCCCATGTCAATTGCTGATCAAATCCTATACGAAGACAACCACTTGATTGCCCTCAACAAGTTGCCCGGCCAGATTGTGCAAGGCGACAAGACCGGCGACACTCCCTTAGTGGAGGAGGTCAAAGCATTCCTCAAAGAACGTGACAACAAACCCGGCAATGTCTTCTGTGGGGTTATCCATCGGCTTGACCGTCCGGTGAGTGGCGTGGTCATATTTGCCAAGACCAGCAAAGCCCTCACACGCATGGATGCCTTGGTGCACGACCGCAATTTCCACAAGACCTACCTTGCCGTGGTCAAGAACCGCCCACCTGCCGAGGAAGGCCATCTGGAGGACTACCTCTTCCGTGTGGAGAAGAGCAACAAAAGCTTCGTCACCGACGACCCCCAAAAGGCAGGTGCCAAGTTGGCCATCCTCGACTATAGGCTGAAGGCCGTTTCTGCTGGCGGTTACCACCTGCTGGAGGTAGCGCTCCACACCGGCCGTCACCACCAGATACGATGTCAGCTGGCCCACATGGGATGCCCCATTAAGGGCGACCTCAAGTATGGAGCCTCTCGCTCCAACCCCGACGGCAGCATCTCGCTCCACGCCTACCGCCTGGAATTCGAACACCCCGTCCGCCACGAGAAGGTGGTCATCACCGCACCCACTCCCTGGAATTATTTCGATTAAACAACATTCTTCCCAGCCAACAAATTTCAAAGAAAAAATAATACAATCAATAAAATGAAAAAAATCATTCAATCATTGCTTCTATTCCTGTTGTTGATGGGGCAGGTTACCCTCATGGCCCAATCCCTCAGCGTCAAGCAAAACAGCTACACCCAGTCATCCTATGCCTTCACAGCTCCTCAGTTCGAGGTGGCCGAAGTGCAGGCCAATGGAACCCCCTTCGTCACCCTCTCTGTCGAAGGGGCAGCTCCTTCCACCCAATTGGGTCGCCCCAACCTGCCAATCATCACCGAAATGATTGAGATTCCGCTCTGCAGCAAGGTCAAGGTTACCCTATCAAATGTCAACCAGCAGAGCTTAAAACCGCTCCCCTTCCCCCTCATGCCTGTCCAACCGGCACCCAGCAAGTCCGACCGCACCCCCCTGCCTTTTGTCATCGACAGCGCATACTACCAAACCGATGCATTCACCGACCAACCAGCCGCCTGGGTTGAGGTGATGGGCGTTGCCCGCGACCGCAATCTGGCCCTGCTACGCGTCTCCCCCTTCTCTTACAATCCCGTCACGGGTGAGCTCAACAGAATCCTTTCCATGGACATCACCCTCACCTTCGAAGATGCCGACATGGCTGCCACCCAACAAATGCACCGCCGCTACTATTCGCCCGACTTCTCCCTTGGCAGTAACCTGCTGAGTGCTCTGCCTGAAGAAAAAGAGGTGCGCAAGGATGCCCCCATCCACTACCTCATTGTCTCCCACAGTAGTTTCCGCGGCCAACTGGACCAGTTCATCCTCTGGAAGAAACGCCAAGGATTCTTGGTTACCGTAGGCTATACCGACGATGCCGCTGTGGGTACCTCCAGTACCGACATAGCCACCTATATAAAGAATTTCTACACCAACGCTACCGACGACCTGCCAGCCCCTACCTATCTGCTTCTTGTCGGCGACAACCAGCAGGTCCCTGCTTTCCGTTCCCGCGCAACCTCTCCTTCCAACCAGCATGTCACCGACCTCTACTTTGCCACCTGGACCGACGGCGACAACATCCCCGACTGCTATCTTGGTCGTTTCTCTGCCGAGTCAGTGGCAGACCTAACTCCCCAACTTGAGAAGTCCATCCTCTATGAGAGCTACTCCTTTGCCAACCCATCCTATCTCGGCAAGGGTATCCTCATTGCCGGTGTTGATGCCGGACAAACGGATGACAATGCCTACAAATATGCCGACCCTGCCATGGACTATGTGGCCAAATATTACGTCAATGCTACCCAAGGGTTTACCGATGTAAAATATTACAAGAACAACACCTCCTTTGCACCCACCGGAGTCACCGTCACGGGCAGCAGTCAGACCACCGCCACCGCCAATACGCTCAAAAACCTCTACAACCAAGGTTATGGCTGGATTAACTACAGCGCCCACGGTAACGACGACTGCTGGGGCGAGCCCTACTTCTCCACCTCCAATGTGGCAGCCATGACCAACAACGGCAAGCCGTCTGTCATGATTGGCAACTGCTGCCTCACGGGCCGTTTCAACAGCTCATCACCCTGCTTTGGTGAGGCCCTCCTGCGCAAGAACAACAACGCTGGAGCTGTGGCCTATTTTGGTTGTACCAATTCCTCCTATTGGCCCCACGACTTCTGTTGGGAAGTGGGTTACCGCACATCCATCTCCAACACGATGAATGCCACCTACAATGCCAACAACCTCGGCATGTACGACCGCCTCTTTCACACCCACAACGAGCCTTACGCAGCCTGGCACACCACCTCGGGTGCCATGATCACCGCCGGCAACATGGCTGTGGAGACCTACGGTTCTTACCAGCAATATTATTGGGAAATATACGAACTCTTTGGCGACCCCTCTCTGATGCCCTGGCTTGCTCCGGCAAACGTCATGTCGGTTACCAATTCCTCCACCATTATTGTGGGTGAAACCAATTATACCGTCACGGCCGCTCCCTATGCCTACGTAGCCCTCACCACCATCAACAACCATGACCTCGTGGCTGCAGCTTATGCCAATGCCTCGGGAGTGGCCACGCTCACCCTCCCGGCTTCGCTCACGCCCGGACAGCTGGAACTGGCCATCTGGGCTCAGAACTACCAGCCCACCTTCAAAAACGTCACCGTCATCATCCCCAATGGACCTTTTGTGATGATTACCGATGTCGTTCCCACCTCCGGAAGCCTCCAACCCGGACAAGTAGCCACCTTCGACATCACCCTCACCAATGTCGGCACAACTGCTCCCACGCAAGACCTTATCGAGTTCACCTCCAGCACCCCCAAAGCCTTGGTCATCCAGCCCGAGACCCACTTCAACGCCTGCGCTCCTGGCGACACCATCACCCTCACGGGAGTCAACGCTGTCTATCTTTCTGAGAGCCTTACCAATGGCGAAAATCTAAGTTTCAGCCTGAATGTCAATTTCGGAGGTGTCGTCCAATCTAACTACACCACCAACTTCTTAGTAAACAGCAGCAGCCTTACATTTTCCGAAGCCCAGCTCAGCTCCGCCCTAACAGCCAACTCCACTAGCACCATCACTTGCACGGTAACCAACACCGGCACTGTTGCCTCCTCCCCCCTAACTTTCAACCTCATCAACAATTACGGTCTGCTCTCACATGAAGCCGACGAGCAAACCTCTGCTCCTTTAAACCCGGGCGAAAGCACCACCCTCTCCTTCAACGTCACCGTGGGACCCAATGTCCCTGATGCCATCATTCCATTCTATCTCTATGTCACCGACGACCATGGCACTACCTTGGCCAAAGAATTCAACATTCCCGTAGGCACCTGCTTCACCGATGACTTCGAAACGGGCACTCTCACCCACCTCGACTGGGTCAATGGCGACAACCCTTGGCAAATCACCAATTCCGTGTCTATGAGCGGCAACTACAGCGCCCGCAGCAAAGCTAACCTCAGCAACCGCGCATCCTCCAAGCTCTCCATCACCGGCACATCCATCCTGCCCGACACCATCAGCTTTAGCTACAAAGTTTCCTCCGAAGAAGACTGGGACAAGTTCACCTTCTCCATCGACGGTGCAATCAAACTGACTGCTTCAGGCGAAGTTGATTGGACTACAGTCTCCTACCCTGTCTTAGCCGGAACACACCAATATGAATTTGCCTACACCAAAGACTTCTCTGCTTCCAATGGCGAAGACTGTGCTTGGATTGACGACGTGAGACTACCCATCATCGGAGGTCGTTGCACATTCACCGTCGACACCATCTGTCAGGGTGCCACATACACCTTTGCAGGCCGAACCATCAACACCGAAACTACCGGCCACTTCGCCTATGTCGATTCCTCAAGTAATACATACCAATACCTATCACTCTACGTGCTTGGTCAACCCCAAGTGGCCATCCAGGTCGAAGATTTCGGCCCCTGCCGACTGCTGAAAGCCTCTGGTGCCAGCTCTTACGAGTGGAGCACCGGCGAAACGGGCAACTGCATCGTTGTATGTCCATCCGGCTCCGTCGACATCTCTGTCAACGGCTACCGCGGTGGTTGCAGCAGCACAGCACAAGTCAACCTCTTATCCATCGCCGACATCTCTACCCTCCCCGAGGTCAAGCTCTACCCCAATCCTGCCCAGAGTAGTGTCACCATCACCGCCAACGACATCCGCAGCGTCCAACTTATCAACCTCATGGGTCAAACCATCCAGCGCAAGCAGGTGGCCGGCGACCAAACACGACTGAACCTCCATGAGTTGCCCTCAGGCATCTATTTCGTCAGAGTCGAAACCGCAAATGCCGTAGTGGTCAAAAAGCTCATCCGCAAATAGTATAAACCTTTCCCATAACGAGAGCCAGCCCATCCGGTTGGCTCTTTTTTTTCTCCATCAACCCACAGTCACTAACCCTGCAACCACTATCCCAGCAACCATTATTTTCGTATAAGCGTGTTTCCCCGATGAAAAATTATCACATCCTAAACTCCTGTATATCAGTTCACGGAACTTAGAAATAAGATTCATTCGAAAAATTTTCTTGTTTTATATACAAAAAAGTGTACCTTTGCAATCCAATCCGAGTGAGTCGGATGCCATTTTTAACAACAAACTATTTTAGTCGGATGAAGAACAAATATTACGATTTAATCGACCAAACATTTGATTTTCCGGTGGACGAATTCCGCACGGAGGAGGGCGAACTTTACTTTCACGACATCCCGTTGATGGAGATTATCAAGCAGTACGGCACCCCGTTAAAGATAACCTACCTGCCCAAAATCTCCTCCCAGATACAACGCGCCAAACGCATGTTCAATGTCGCCATTGCCAAGACCGACTATCAGGGCAGCTATAACTACTGCTATTGTACCAAATCCAGCCACTTCAGTTTCGTCCTTGAGGAGGCACTCAAGAACGATATCAACCTCGAGACCTCCTCGGCCTTCGACATCAATCTGATACAAGAACTTTACAATCAGGGATTGGTTGATAAAGACAAGTTCATCGTATGCAACGGTTATAAACGACTCCCCTATCTGGAGAACATCGTGGGACTTTACAACGACGGATGGCACAACGTCGTGCCCATCTTCGACAACATGAATGAGTACTACCAGCTCGATAAGATGCTGCTGAACCCCGATGTACCCATGAAGGTGGGCATCCGCATCGCCGCCGAGGAGGAGCCCAAATTCGACTTCTACACCTCTCGTCTCGGCATGCGCTACCGCGACATCGTCAGTTTCTACGAGGAGCAGGTCAAGCCCAATCCCAAGTTCAGCTTCAAGATGCTCCATTTCTTTATCAACACCGGCATCCGCGACACCGCCTACTACTGGAACGAACTGTCCAAATGTGTCAACGTCTACTGCGACCTCAAACGAGTCTGTCCCGAGTTGGACTCCCTTAATATCGGTGGCGGATTCCCCTGCAAGACCTCACTTGCAGCCAACTACGACTACGAATACATGGCCGAGGAAGTGCTGGCTCAAATCAAAAACATTTGCACCATCCGTCAAGTCAAAGAACCCAATATCTTCACCGAGTTCGGCAGTTTCACCGTGGGCGAAAGCGGAGCCACCCTATACAGCATCCTCGACGAGAAGCAGCAGAACGACCGCGAGCGGTGGTATATGATCGACAGCTCCTTCATCACCACCCTGCCCGACACCTGGGGCATCAACCAGCGTTTCATCATGCTTCCCATCAACCATTGGGACTGCGAGTACCAGCGTGTCTTCCTGGGGGGCCTGACCTGCGACAGCCAAGACTACTATAATGCTGACTCCCATGCCAACGCCATCTTCTTACCCAAACTACAAAAAGACGAGCCTCTCTACATAGGGTTCTTCCACACTGGCGCCTATCAGGAAAGCCTTGGCGGCTATGGCGGCATTCAACATTGCCTCATCCCCGCGCCCAAACACATCATCATCGACAAAGACGAGAACGGCGAATACGTCACCAAGCTTTTTGCCAAAGAACAGAGCCACAAATCCATGCTCAAAATCCTCGGCTACTAACACATCCCTCATACCTCACCCTCTGCAAACAGCGAACTCCTTAAAAAGCGAGAGAGGATATAAAAGTCGGCCTAATGACCGATTGGGGATTATTTCACATGGCAAAATAATCTTCCATTATCGGTTGAAGATGTCGCTTTGTTTCAGTTTTGAACTCCAAATGCAAAGATACAAACTTTTTGTAATATGCAGATGACAAAATCATAAAAAAATGCAATCTCAAGATTACAAAAAAAGCCTATCTCTCGAAGATGTCGCTCTGTTTCAGCAGGCGGAGGGTGTGGGTCTTGCCGTTGGCGGTGGTGAGGGTGAGCAAGTATGTGGATTGTGGGCGGGAGGTGAGGTCTAAAGTGTATTTGCCGTTGCCTGCGGGGGTGAGGGTCACCTCCTCGCGGCGGCCTTGCATGTCGGTGAGCCACGCGGTGGCAACACCACTTTCAACTTTCAACTCGCCACTTTCAACTTGAATATTGACTTTCTGCCGGAAGGGATTTGGGTAGGCCACGAATGCGTTGCCGTCCTCTACCACCTTGATGCGCACGTCGCCCGTGTCCCGTGGAGACACATAGGGTGTCATGAAAGAGGTGTCAACATACTTGAAGATGTAGGCCATGGTATTGCCAGAAGGATTTAGAGTAGTATCAGCCACAGTCATACTGATTCTTGAGTAGCCACAAATATATAAAACACTGTCATGCAGGGCAAGTGCTGTACCTGGCTCGCTTTGTCTTGATATAGAGTTGAAATCCACATACTGGATAGGATTGCCAGCATAGTCCCAGATGAACAACCCTTTCCCCCATTTGTATTGTTCAATATTGATTTCATTGTTCTGCCACTGAATATTATTCTGAAAAGTTGGCAGGGCAAATACGCGGTTGTTTTTACACACGACATCGGTATTGTGAATTGTTCCGTAAAAATTTGAGTATTTGTTGGTAGGAACAATGCCATGAGAGAGGTAGCGACCCGTGTTTTTGTCGAACCGTAAGAATAGTGCGTTATTATTAGCATCCAGTTGAACCCCGTCAACATACATCGAATCCGTAGGTACATCATTAGCGACAGTGGCAATAACAAATACGGAGTTTGAATCCTCATCAATAGCCATGTCATGGAAATAATAGTTGTAATAGCCATTGTTTGAGGTGCTTTGATAGTCAATCTGCCGAATGTATTGCGGCTCTAAATGGCTGTTATACTTTATTATAAACCCCATGGTGGCTTCCTTACCCTCAAATGCCATGTCCGACGCGCCATTGAGTGAAACCCTGCCACTACCCCTCCTGATGTCATTATAAACCGTTTGGCAGAGATATATGTTGTTATCAGAGTCCATCAACAGTCTCCCTGCAGTTGGCACATCGTCATCCCAAAACGGAGTGTCAGCGAAAACATACTGATATTGAATCAAATTGTCAAAATGTGGAGAGAATTTCAATATCCGATAATTCGACACTGAAGGCCGATTCTCTGGATAAAACGTGAAACGGGAATGCCCGTCCACCATGATTAACACGCCTGATAGTTTTCCGTTCTCGATAGAGTACCAACCGTCAAGGAGTCCGATAATATCCGTTGGAACCTGCCCAATGTAAATATTCCCATCACTGTCAACACCAAAAGGCCCTCCTGGAAAAGCCTGGTTATCAATACGGCTGGTCGATTCTGGATTTATTCCACCCGACCTGTCCATCGTTATCACTACTCCATTACTGTCAATCCATGCGATTTGCAAAAAATGGTGCTCCAAGAAGTTGCCATTCAAATCCATGATAGAGAATGCCGTTGCCACACCACTGACCAAACTATCTACAGGTATCATAAATGACGTATCGTCACTAGTTATAAGCGTATCATAGAAATAAAGGTACGCATCATTGCCCGTCGGAATAATATCGACAAGAGACTCTACATATAATGCCGTATCACCAACAAGATGTATTTCATCAATAGTGCAAGGAAAACCTTGATTTGCATGAAGAACCTTCTTCCAGAGAATCTGACCTTGGGGAGAGAACTTGACAATGGCGGCATTAAGAGTAGTGTTACATTGGCTTCCGTAAGGCGTAAATGGCAACAGGTCTTGACCGTCGATTGTAGCACCCTTGCCGAACTGCCCTGCGACATAGAGATTGCCATGCGAGTCGGTCACAGAACCGACGATGTGGTTATAGGGATAATCTGAGCGACTATAGCCCGAATAGGACTTCGCCCAGTCGAAGTGTTGGGAGAAGGCGGGGAGGGAGGTGGCGAGGAGGATTGAGAGGAGGAGATGTTTAAAAGGGATTTTCTGTTTCATGGTACTGTTTTTTGAGGGTTAGTTGATTCTATAAAATTGATGAATGGGGTCAAAAGAAATAATCGGAATTGTCTACCTGTGGGGCATCTACCGCCATGAACATCACAAGATAGACGGGCATGTAGGTTATCTTGCCGTCTTGGCGAATTTCGCGTTCGTTGGAGATGACAGTGGCTGCCTGGATGTTGTAATCGGGATTCTTCAGAAGGTTATTGAGGGCACTGTGTACGGTATAGTCCTTGCCCGACTTGACTTCAATCGGATGGGCACTCATGGCCGTGTAGTCGTCGACCAGATAGTCTACCTCGCCCTGCTTGCGGTTGTCGTAGTAAAAGAGTTTGTGCCCATCAGACTTTAGATAGTCTTCAATATAGGATGTAATTTTCCTGTACAGCATGGTATATTACACTTTTCAATAGTTTTCGGTGGTTAAAAACTACACTTTTCAATGTGTTTTGACTGTGCAAAATTACACTTTTTTTTCTGATATGGACGTTTTTTTGTGATTTGGGTGGGAGATTACTTTCCAAATAGCTCGGACTGTTTCAGCAGGCGGAGGGTGTGGGTCTTGCCGTTGGCGGTGGTGAGAGTGATGAGAAGAGGACCTCCAGTGGAGGTCCGGGCAGAGCCGCGGGAGGTGAGGTCGAGGATGTATTTGTCGTTGCCTGTGGGGGGTGAGCAGCACCTTTTCGCGGCGACATTGCATGTCGGTGAGCCACGCGGTGGCAACACCACTTTCAACTTTGTAAACCCAAACAGGTGAAGGAGCCGAAAAGTGTAAACCGAATCCGTGATGGTGTAAACCAGATCAGGGATATGGACAAAACAATGTAAACCGATTCAGTTTAACCATCCCAAATCTGTCTACCAATTCCAGGGAAAGTCACCCCTTATGCAGCTGAGAGAGGTGCTGCCCTATCTCAGACACCACCATCACCCTCCCCGTCACCGACCCGCAGCTCACCCTCTCCTTGGCGCCCTACCCCGCCGGCCCCTACTTCCTCACCCTCACCACCCCCCAGGGCTCCAGCACCCAGAAACTGGTGGTCGAGTAGTCCCCCTCCCGCGCCCCTGCCCCTCCCACCTGAGGGGCAGGAGTCGGCGCGAATCCATCAAGTGCAGATTAAGAAATACCTCAGTTGCGGCAGATTTCTGTTTCGTCAAATTTGTAATCTGACGAAAACTATTATGGGAATTTCTATTTATCAAGAATTAGAGAATTGGAGAATTTGTAAATTCCATATTTTGAATTTGATAAGAATTAAAGGCTTTTATTGCAAGCAATAAATAGAAGTTGCCTTATAAGGATTCGCAATCCGCAATACAATAATCCTTTCTGTTTCCGACACAACGAACGAGAAAGGATTGTTGGACGTTGTAGTTATATAATAATGAGAATGATATGAACAAAGCGGATTACAAATCCTGATAATAATAAGTGTCGAATTGCAAATCCGACACAACGAACACCGATTGCAAATCCGACACAACGAAGGTTGGGAAGACCCTTCCTGAGTGGATGGTTGTTCCCATGGCTTAGAACTGCTTGCCATAAACTTGGCAATAGCTTGGGTAGATCATGTTTGTCATAAAATAAAATAGCAAGAAGTAAACAAGAAGTAAGCGGGAAGACAGAGAGAAGGAGGTTGAGCTAGGGTTGAGCTGCCCTTTTTTTATTTTTCGATTTTGTGGTTATGTGTTTTTTTTTATGTATATTTGCAATTTGATTCCGAGCGGATGGAAATCGTTAGGGGTGCTATAAGTGATTATGGCTGAGATTACACCCTTGACCTGATCCGGATAATACCGGCGGAGGAAAATGATTATGTTAAAACACAACAACACCTGTGGCCGCTATCTTTCCCTGACCACCAGCAGTCGCGCCAAGCAGTTGATAGCCTGCTGTGCGCTTTCCATTTCCCTTTTTGGCGTTGCCAACGCCCAAACCCCTCAGCGCGACAGCGTCAAGACCCTCGAAGAGGTCATCATTCGCGATGTGCGCGCCGACAACAAAACACCTCTCACTACCACCACCCTCGACCGTCGCACCCTTGAGGAAAACAAGATTGCCTCGGCGCTTCCCTACATGCTTGAACTTGAGCCCAGTGTGGTCACCTCGTCGGAAAACGGCACCGTGGGCGTTACCAACATGCGCATTCGTGGCGTGGATGCCACCCGCATCAACGTCAACATCAACGGCATCACCCTCAACGATGCCGAGAGCCAGACGGTCTACTGGTACAACATCCCCAACCTTGGCGGCATGAGCCAGAGTGTGCAGTTGCAACGCGGCGTGGGGGCCAGCAACGGTGGTTCGGCTGCCTTTGGCGGAGCCATGAACCTGCAAACCCTCAACACCGCAGCCAAGCCCTATGCCACCGCCGACCTCTCGTGGGGCTCGTGGAACACCCGCCAGTATGGCATTGTGGCCGGCTCGGGCCTGACCAAACACGGCTTCTCGTTCGATGCCGCCTACAACGGTCTTACCTCCGATGGTTTCATCCGCGGCGGACAGACCGACCAGCAGAGCCTCTTCCTCTCGGCCAGCCACTACAGCGACCGCTCTGTGCTCAAACTCATTGCCATCCTTGGCGAACAGCACAGCGGCATCACCTGGGATGGAGCCTCGGCAGAGGACCTTGACGCCGACCCCCGTTTCAACGGTCGCGGCAAAATCAAGGACCAGTTTGGCAATGTGACCTACTACCCCTTTGAGACCGACAACTACAAACAGCAGCACTACCAACTCTACTACTCTTACCTCCTCAGCGACCTCTGGACCCTCAACGCCGCCCTCGACTACACACACGGCTTCGGCTACACCGAGAGCTACAAACGCAACAAGGGTATTGACAGCTACGGGATGGACACTCTGGCCTTTGGTTTCCGCTACAGCGACCTTATCTATCGCAAGCCCATGTCCAACGATGCCTACACCGCCAACCTCTCGGCTCGCTACAACCAGGGGCCCCTTGCCCTTACTTTTGGCGGCAGCTACCTCTACTACGACGGCGAGCACCACGGCGAGGTTATCTGGCTGCAACGAGAGATTGACCATAACGGTACCACCCTCACCGCCGACAACCCCTTTGCCAACTGGTACCTCAACACCTCCAACAAGCACGACGCCGCATTCTTTGCCAAGCTCAACTACGACATCAACAGCCGCCTGAACCTCTATGCCGACCTGCAGGGCCGCTTCATCAAATACACCATCCAGGGCAACGACGACGACTATGGCCCCATTCCCTTCGACACCACCTATCTCTTCTTCAACCCCAAGGTGGGTGCCAACTACCTCATCAGCCCCGAGCAGCGCCTCTATGCTGTGGCCGGCATCTCCAACCGCGAACCCGCCCGTGCCGACATCAAAGAGGCCGTGGGCAACCAGCACCCCATCAATCCCGAGACCATGCTCGACATGGAACTGGGCTATCAGTTGCAGAAACAGGACTTCCACTTCCACGCCAACCTCTACGCCATGCTCTACAAAGACCAGCTGACCCCCAACGGCTTTATTACCGAGAGCGGCTACGCCCTGATGGAGAATGTGGACAAGAGCTACCGCCTCGGCCTCGAACTGGTGGGCGGCTACCGCTTTGACAGCCATTTCTCACTCGACGCCAACCTCACCCTCAGCACCAACAAAGTTGTCGACTATGTGGCCGACCTCTGGCTCACCGACTGGTCCGACCACCAGCAGGTATCCCTCGGCACCACCGACCTCGCCCTCTCGCCCTCGGTGGTGGGAGCAGCCATCTTCACCTACCGTCCCGTCCAGAACGCCAAGGTGCAGCTCATGGGCAAATATGTGGGCAAGCAATATGCCGACAACACCGGCCTTGAAGCCGCCAAGCTCGACCCCTACTTCCTGCTCAATGCCCGCCTCGCCTACACCTTTAACATGCGGCACGGCAATGAACTGGAATGCCAGTTGGCCGTCAACAATATCCTCAACCACAACTACCGCACCAACGCCTGGTGTGGCGCCTACTACGATACAGAGGGGCAGACTGTGGTTACCGACCGCGGCTACTTCCAGCAGCCCGGCATCAACTTCACCGCCCGTGTCATCTATCGCTTCTAATCCGTTCGCATGCTCTCTGCCATCGACATCTTAGGTGCCGCCATCGGGTTGGTCTACATCGTCAGCGAGTACCGTGCCAGCCGTTGGTTCTGGCCCAGCAGCCTCCTCATGTCGGCCTTCTACCTTGTCATCGACCTCCAGGCCCGATACTATGCCAACGCCTCCATCTGCCTGTACAACTTTGCCATGTCGGTCTACGGCCTCCTTGTGTGGCGCGGCCTCCTTGGCCGGGGGCGCAAGGCCGACGCGCCCGAGCGTCCCATCACCTCCTGCCCGCGTCGGCTTTGGCCGCTTCTGGCAGGGGTGGTGGCCCTCCTTACGGTCCTCCTCTGGTGGCTCTTGCGCCTCACGGGCGAAAGCCAGCTCCCTTGGACCGACGGCCTCTCTTCGGCCCTCACCATCGTGGGCATGTGGATGCTTGCGCACAAGTGGTGGCAGCAGTGGTTCTGCTGGCTCCTGGTCGAGCCCCTCATGATTTTCCTCTTCTTGCGTGCTGGGCTTTATGCCTCCGCCCTGCTGTATGTGGTCTACACCGTTTTCTGTATACTGGGACTCATCCGCTGGCGGCGGCTCTGCACCCCGGCAGGTACCCCCTCATAAGGCAAGCCAAAGAGGGCGGCAATGGGAGCCAGAAGCACCCGTTGCCGCCCTCTTCCTATATCAGGCTAAGCCGTAAGCTAAATCATCATTCTCAGGAGGTCTTGCCCTATATCGTGGCGGAAATAAAGCCCCTCCCATTTTATTTTCTCAAGCTCCTGATAGGTGTGCAGCAGGGCTGAAGGCATGCTCTCGGCCAGGGAGGTGACGCAGAGCACGCGGCCGCCATTGGTGAGCACCTGACCTTTGTCGCCCAGCTTGGTGCCGGCATGGAAGACCATGCTGTTGGAGACCTGTTCGATGCCGTGGATTTCTTTGCCTTTCTCGTAGTTGCCCGGGTATCCGTCGGCCACCAGCATCACACAGGCAGCGGCGCGAGGGTCGATGTCGAGGGTGGTTTGCTGCAGGTTGCCCCGCCAGACATGCTCGAAGAGGTCGACCACATCGTTCTTGATGCGGGGGAAGACACTCTCGGTTTCGGGGTCGCCCATGCGGACGTTGTACTCGATGACGTAGGGGTCGAGTTCGCCTTGGTCGTTGGTGACGGCCATGAGGCCGATGAAGATGAATCCTTTGTAGTTGATGCCCTCGTCGCGGAGACCTTTGATGGTGGGGATGACGATGCGTTCCTCGACTTTCTGCATGAAGGGCTTGTCGGCAAAGTGGACGGGGCTGATGGAGCCCATGCCGCCGGTGTTGAGACCGGTGTCGCCCTCGCCGATGCGCTTATAGTCCTTGGCGGTGGGGAGGATGTGATAGTGTTTGCCGTCGGTGAGGACAAAGACGCTGAGTTCCACGCCTTGGAGGAACTGTTCGACAACCACCTTGGAGGAGGCGGTGCCGAATTTGCCTTTGAGCATATTGGAGAGTTCTTTTTCGGCCGTTTTGACATTGTCGATAATCAGCACCCCTTTGCCGGCAGCGAGGCCGTCGGCCTTGAGGACGTAGGGGGATTTGAGAGAGTGGAGGAACTGGGTGCCCTCCTTGAGGGTGTCGAGGGTGAAGGTTTGGTAGGCTGCCGTGGGGATTAGGTGGCGGGACATGAATTCCTTGGCAAAGTCTTTGCTGCCCTCGAGGGTGGCACCTTTCTGGGTAGGTCCGATGACCATGACGTTGCGCAGGGCGGGATGGGAAGCAAAATAGTCGGTGATGCCGGCCACCAGTGGGGCTTCGGGTCCGACGACGACCATCTGTATTTCGTGGGAGAGCACGAAGGCGTGGATGCCGGAGAAGTCAAGAGGGTCGAGGTTGATGTTTTTTGTTTTAATTAGGTTTGCCGTGCCGGCGTTGCCGGGGGCGACGAAAAGGCGGGAGCAGCGTTCGCTGGCAGCAATCTTACAGGCCATGGCATGCTCGCGGCCACCCGAACCAAGGAGTAAAATATTCATATTAAATAGCAATTATTTGGGAATGCAAATTTACACAAAAAACTTGATATATGCATAAGCATATAAAAAATTTTTTTTCGGAGAAGCGCATTATCACATATTTACCAATGCTGGCAAAGGTGGTTTTAGTAGCGGCGGGATGAGCGGGCGGGTTGTGGACGACGGTGGGGGGAGGAATGTTGGATGCGTTTGAGCAGTTTCTGCTTGTTGCTGTTGAAGTTGAGGATGTCGGCAGCGGTGTAGTAGTTTTCGCGGTCGTAGCAGTAGTCGTAGGCATAGAGGAGGAACTCGAGTCGTTTGCTCTCGAAACGGAGGGCTTGGGCAATCTGGATGGCCTGGGGGGTGTTGATATATTTGCCTTTGACGAACGACTTGGCAAGCTGTAGCTTGTCGTTCTCGAAGGTGGTCTTCTTCATGCGTTCGACGATGCCGAGGATGTCGCCTTCGGAGGCCCTGAAGCGCGAGCCGGTGAGTGGTTGCACCACGATCACATCGGTGGTAGGCAGGGGGGTGACGGGGGTGGTAGTGGTGGCAGGCGTGGTGGGCGTGATGGTGGTTGTGGTAGGCAGTTGGACTGCGGGGTCGGTGAGGATGGAGAGGCGGCCGGAGGTGGCATCGTAATAGACGTTGCAGTAGAGGGGTTGCTGCTGGTAGTCGATGGTGATGTGGGCGATGCGGTCGGTGGGACGGATGAGGCGCACGGTGATGTCGTGGATGCCGATGGAGACGTTGGAGAGGGTGACCTGCTGCTGGGTGTTGTTGTAGGACACATTGCCGAGGGGGAGGCCGTCGACATAGACCGCGAAGACCTCGCTGGAGTTGGCCGTGAAGACGATGAGGGCATTGGTTGGCAGGACGGTTTGGGCGAGGGCACCGAAGGGGAGGAGCCAAACCGACAGGAACAGGGAGAGGAAACGTATCTTTTTCATGACGGGTAGAGGTATCTTTTTCATTATAACGGAGAAAAGGTTTATTTATTGTGCGGTGGGGGAGGGAATAAAAAAACATGGCAAATTGGTGAGAAATATAAAATGTTTTTATGCATCTGTGTTTATGTCAGGATTTTTGTGTAAATTTGCAACCTATTTTTATATATATGAACCTATTTAAAAGACTCTTTTCTCGCTGTAAATCAGCCGACATTGAGGAAAATCCTTTGCAGAAGGAGTCCGCTCATCCGGCCTCGAAGACGGAGGATGCTGAGGCTAAACGCTACAGCGAGACAAGATTGTATGACGACACAGATTATAGTATGAAATATCTGATAGTGGGTTTGGGAAATGTGGGTGAGGAGTATGAAGGTACTCGGCACAACGCCGGTTTTATGGTGGTGGAGGCATTGGCCAAGATGGTCGGCACCCCCGACAAACCGGTGAAGTGGACCCTGGAACGCAAGGCCTACCGCACGGAGTTCCGCCTGAAGGGCCGCACGGTGGTGATGATTAAGCCCACCACCTATATGAATCTCAGCGGCGAGGCGGTGCGCTACTGGCTGCAGGCCGAGAAGGTGCCGCAGGAGAACCTGCTGGTGGTGGTGGACGACATTGCTCTGCCTGTGGGTACCTTGCGCATGAAGAAGCAGGGCAGCGGTGGTGGCCACAACGGGCTGGGCAACATAGAGCAGCTGCTGGGAGGCAGCAACTACTGCCGCCTGCGCGTGGGCGTGGGGAGCAATTTCAGCCGTGGGCACCAGATAGACTATGTGTTGGGCGCTTTTGACGACGACGAGCTGGCCGTGCTGCAGCCCAAGATAGAGACCGCCTGCGAGGCGGTGAAATGTTTTGTCACCCAAGGCCCTGACCGCGCAATGAACATGTATAACACAAAAGGCTGACACCGCAAAACATGTACCTGACCATTGATAAAGGAAACACACGCATGAAGTGGGCGCTCTTTGAGGGCGACCAGCTGGTGCGGTTGAGTGAGGAAGGGGAGGGGCTGCCCGATGAGGAGGTGGATGCTGCCATAGTGTGTGCCACGGGTCAGTTGGACATGGACCAATTGCAGCTGAAGACCGACAACATGACGGTGCTTTCCTCGCAGAGTCGGCTGCCCATAACGCTGGATTATGCCACCCCCGAAACCTTGGGGCCCGACCGCATAGCTGCTGCCTGTGGAGCACATAAGCTGTGTGCAGGCAAAGGGTGCGTGATAGTGGATGCCGGAACGTGCATCACCATCGACTATATCGACTCCGACGGTGTCTTCCGTGGGGGTGCCATTCTGCCGGGGATAGAGATTAAGTTTCGTGCCTTGCATACTTTTACGGCAAAATTGCCGTTATTAACCATTGAAGACCCCACTAAAACCCCCATCACGGGTCGCACGACCCAGGAGTCGATGGAGGCCGGTGTGCTGACGGCGACGCGTTATGCGGTGGAGGGTTTTGTTGCCCACTACCGTGAGAAACAACCCGATACGCCAGTGCTGCTGACAGGCGGCGATGCCGACTGGGTGTGGGGCGAAGGGCTGCTGAATGTGAAGGGGTGCGTGTGGGAGCCCTATTTGGTAATGATTGGACTAAACGAGATATTGAAAGAAAATGAGAAAAAATAAACCGATAGTTCTTTTGCTGCTTGCCGTGCTGCTGGGACCGCTCAATGGGGCCGAGGCGCAGAACGGCTTTAACATTCCTTTTTCGCAGTTTGGCATAGGGTCCAGCGACCTGCCCTACAATCTGCCTTCGGCTTATAGTATGGGCGGTGTGGTTTATACCCGTGCATCGCGCAACACCATCAATCCTTTTAATCCCGCCTCCTATGCATCGGTAGAGCCGGAGAGTTTTGTCTTTGACATTGGCGTGAACATCCAGAGCAGTGTGCTGCGCAACGATATCAACAAGCAGACCGATGCCGACGGCAACGTGGCCTACCTGACCGTGGCTTTCCCGCTGACCAAATGGTGGAAGACTTCGGCAGGCATCCTGCCCTACAGCTCGGTCAACTACGAGTCGACCCAGAACAATTATGACCCCCTGACGCTGAGCGACGTGAAGACCATCTATGCCGGCAATGGCGGCGTGGCACAAATCTATTGGGGTCATGCCTTTAATATCGGCAAACGTCTCTCACTGGGTTTCAACGTCGACTACCTCTATGGCTCCATCGTGCGTGCCATCACCTATGATTTTCAGGGTAGCGATAGTACCTTTATGACCGATTCGCGTCGACAGAAGAACACCCTTGTCAGCAACTTGGTTTTCGACTTAGGGTTGCAGTATTTGCAGCCTATCGGTGAACGGTATACCCTGCACATGGGTGTCACCGCCCGATTGCCCCGCAACATGAAATTGCAGGACAAATCGTTGGTTTACACTTTCTTTGCAGGAGGTGCGTCGGAGTATCTTTTCGACACAATTTTCCCAGGCCCCGGAGTGAGCGACACCTATGAAAGCAGTTTGCAGCAGCCCCTGTCGGTAGGTGTAGGCCTCTCTTTGGAGCGCAACGACCTGTGGGAGGTGGCCTTGGATGGCTACTACTCCCCCTACAGCGGAATGAAATATGAAGAGAATGTCGACTACAATATTTTTGGCACCTCGGCGTTGCGTTATGGTAGCAACTACCGCATTGCTTTGGGTGGTGAGTGGAAAGGAGACCAGAATGCCAGCAGCTATTGGTCGCGCATAGGCATTAGTGCCGGTTTCTACTATAACAGCGGCCGCCTGGCTTTGGAGCTGGTGGACGGCACGGGCTACCACCTCAACGAGGTGGGGGGCGGCATGGGCTTTTCCCTGCCGATGCGCAAAGGCAAGTCGGTGCTGCGGTTGAGCTTGGCCTACAGCAGTTTTGGCAATATCGACCTGCTGCGTCGCGATGTCTTTACGGTGGGAATCTCGATAGGTTCCTGCGAGCGTTGGTTCTCCAAGAGAAAGTATAACTAACAGCAGGCTTAAAAGGCAAAACATATTAAAAACTCCTAAAGAGCAACCCTTCAGGGAGTGAAATTAACAAGAAATCAAAAATAAATTATACTAATACGGTAAATAAACCGATACATTATTAGCCATGAAGAAACTGAAAATTGTAATGATCGCAGCCGCCGCACTAAGCATGAGCTTGGCTGCAAATGCACAGAACAAGTATGGTGAAACCCCTGATGACAGTATCGCCTGCATCAGCAACGTGTCGCTGTACCAAGAATTTTACAAACAGAAAGCCTACACTGACTGCTATGAGCCTTGGCGTCAGATTATCAAACACTGCCCCCGTTTCAGCAAGGGTGTCTACCAAAGAGGTGAGAAAATCATGGATGCCATGATTAAGGCAGCTGCTACCGATGAGGAGCGCGAAGCCTACATACAGGAGCTGATGGCCATGTACGACACCCGCATCGCCAATTTCGGCGAGGAGGCCAAGGTGCTCTGCATGAAAGCCACCACCCTGAGCGAGTACAAGCCCCAAGCGGTGAAGGAGATTTACGAAATCTACGATGCCGCCGTCAAGGCCGGTGTCAACGATATCGACGAGAACTACATCACCCTCTTCTTCAAAGCCACCGTCGACTATGTGCAGGCAGGCTTTGCTGAGGCTACCCTGATTATCGACAACTACGATATCGCTATCACCCGTCTGGAGGAGATTGTTGAGCAGGTTGTTGAGGACACCCTCAAGGTGCAGAAGATCAGCGGCTACATCAACAATGTCGATGCCGTCTTCTCGCCCTATGCCAATTGCGACCAGCTGGTCTCCATCTATCAGAACAAGTTTAACGAGAACCCCAACGACCCCTTGCTGCTGCGCAAGATTACCGACATCATGATGAAGAAAGGCTGCACCGAGAGTAAGCTCTTCTTTGATGCCACTGAGAACCTCTACAAGTTGGAGCCTTCGCCCAGCACCGCCATGCGTATGGGTACCATGTGCTACGGTAAGAAGCAGTACGCTGAGGCCGTCCAGTACATTCAGGATGCCGTCAAGGGCCTGACCGAGAAGAAAGACCTCTATCGCGCTTACCTGACCTTGGGTTTGAGCTACAATGGCCAGAACAGCTACAGCGCTGCCCGCAACGCCCTGATGAAGGCTGCCGAAATCGACCGCACCAAGGGTGAGCCCTATATCGCCCTGGCACAGGTCTACGCCTCCAGCTCCCGCAGCATCGACGACGGCATGGGTGGCCGTTCAGCCTACTGGGCTGCTGTCGACGAGTGCCGTCACGCCATGTCTGTCGAGCCCACCGAGCAGATTGCCAACATGGCCAAACGCCTCATTGGCACCTACTCCGCCTACTTCCCCAAAAAGAACGACGCCTTCATGCTCAACCTCATCGACGGTCACGGCTATGTGGTTCCGGGTTGGATTGGAAAATCCACAGTCGTCAGAACCCGCTAAATGTTGGCGCGAAGAATTAAGAATATGACTATTCAGATAAGAAACGGGGCTTTGTCCCTGTTTCTTATCTGTTGTATTGTTGCATGTGGCAATGACATTGAGAAAGTGAAGATGTTTGAGCCACAAGAACTCCCCGACAACGTCATCAAGCAGGCCAGCATCCAGCAGAGCGAGAATGGTCGTTTGCAGATGCTCATGTGGGCCCCCATTATCGAGCAGTATGGTGCGCCCAAGATGCAGACCGTCTATCCCCAAGGCATTTTTGCCCGTTTCTATGACGGCTACCGCAAGCCCACAGCCACCTTGAAAGCCCGCTACGCCATCTCCTACGACGGCCGAGACGAGTTGATGGTGAAAGACAGTGTTGTGATTATTGACTTGCAACGAGGCGACACCGTCTATCTGCAAGACCTCACCTGGAACCGGATGCAGCACCGCATCTTCTCCCCCAATCCTGTCCGATCAAAGAATGGCGACCGAGTGACCTACGGCGACAGCTTCGAGTCTGATGATGGCTTTCGATCCCCTATGATAGTTCACCAAAGAGGAACACTGGAATGGACCGAGGAGGAATAGCCCGTAAAAGGGGATACTTATGGTTGGCAGCAGTGCTATTGGTGGCACTGCTGATTGTTATTTTTATAGCACTCAGAACCAGCCCTGCTAAGCCGTTCCCTGAGGTTGGCCCCGAAACCGTAGATTCTTTTCCTGAGCCGACACAGCAACATACCCCCGCCCGCTATGGTTTGGCAAAGGGGAGGGCCAACTACCAGCGCTCGGCCTATGGCTCACGTGGCGGACAGAACGCCACTGCCCAAGTAGAGCCTGTCTCACCGCCAGCGCACATCTACCACAAATCGAAATACATAACCATTGAGCTGAACAGTGCAGACTCGTTGGACTTGATTCAGCTTTACAATATTGGACCCACCATCGCGCGACGAATACTAAAATATAGGTCGCTGCTGGGAGGCTTTGTCAGCGCAGAGCAGCTCTGGGAAGTCTACGGCATCGATTCGGTCCGCTATAACGACATCGCGCCCCATGTCACCGTCAATCCAGAGGGCGTCACCCAGATGGATATCAACAGTGTCACCATCGACCAGTTGAAACGCCATCCCTACCTCGACTACTACCAAGCCAAGGCTATCGTGCGTATGCGCGAGCAGACAGGCTTGTATAAAGATATAGAAGACCTACTGAAGGTCCCCATTATCGACAATGAAACATATACGAAATTAAAACCTTATCTCACATGCAATTCACAGCAAAACAAATAGCCCAGAAACTGAAAGGTACCATTGAGGGCGATGAGAACGTTCTGATTTGGAAACCCTGCAGAATAGAGGAGGTTGACGAAGGGGGCATCACCTTCTTGGCCAATCCCAAGTACACCCACTATATCTACGAGCGTCACGCTTCGGCCATCCTGATAGCCAAAGACTTTGTTTTGGAGCACCCTGTCGATGCAACCCTTATCCGTGTCGACAATCCCTACCTCTGTGTGGCCAAGGTGCTGCACATGTTCAACACGGCCAGCAAACCCAAGAAAGGTCGCTCATGGCGCAGCAGTGTCCATTGCTCGGCCAAAGTGGGCAAGAACTGCTATATCGGAGAGTTCGCCGTCATCAGCCGAAAGGCCAAGATTGGCAACAATGTGCAGATATATCCGCAGGTCTATATTGGCGACTATGTCGAGGTGGGCGACAACACCATCCTCTACCCGGGTGTGAAAATCTACCGCGAGTGCAAGGTGGGCAAGAACTGCATCCTGCATGCCGGTGTCAGCATTGGGGCCGACGGCTTTGGCTTTGCCCCCACCGAGGATGGTTCTTACAACAAAATCGACCAGATTGGCAACGTGGTCATAGAGGACGACGTGGAGCTTGGTGCCAACACCTGTGTCGACCGAGCCACCATGGGCTCCACCATCATCCACCAAGGGGTTAAGATTGACAATCTCTGCCAGATAGCCCATAATGTCACTGTGGGCAAAAATACCGCCATGGCCTCGCAGAGTGGCTGTGCCGGCAGCGGCCATATTGGCCAACGCTGCATTATTGCTGGGCAGGTAGGCATCGTGGGGCATATCACCGTAGGCGACAACGTCACCATCGCTGCCCAGTCGGGTGTCACCCGCAATATCGATAGTGACAGCGTTGTGCTGGGATCCCCTGCCATGCCCGCCGACCGCCAGCGCAAGATTTATGTGATGCAGCGCAAACTGGAAGAAATGTATAAAGATATTGCCGAGTTGAAGAAAAAACTTCAATGAAACCGTACAGGACACTCCTCTTCATAGCCCTCGTGTTGGCGTTCCTCTGTGCCATCAGTTATCTCTATCCTAAGGAGGGACTGACGGTGGGCACACTCAACCTCCACTTTCCCACGCTCACCAAAATTCTCAATCCCCAACGGCAGTTGGATGTCGAGGCCTACCTGGCTGAGCAGGACTCGCTGGCGGCCGTGATGAAGACCAAGCAAGACTCGCTCAACCACTACCGTCATCAGGTGGACAGCAGCGACACCCGCTTCTGGTTCCCCAACAACGACGACCGTTTCTTCGACGACCTCTTTGCCCAGTTGGAACACACCCAGCATACAGGGCGCGTCATCCGCATCGTGCACTATGGCGACTCGCAGATCGAGATGGACCGTATGACCAACCGTCTTCGTGCCTATATGCAAGGGCTCTTTGGTGGTGGTGGGCCGGGTTTGGTGCCCTTTGCCACCCTCATCCCCAGTCTTTCCGTCAGCACTTATGCAACCGGCGACCTCGTGCGCCAGTCGCCTTTTGGCGACACCTTGGTGGTGAGGGCTGGCGGCAACTATGGTCCCATGGTGCAGGACTTCCGCGTGGCGGGCAGTGCCAGCAGCACCATCACCGCAGGCACCCACAGGAGTTGCGACGACCGGCTGCGGCAGTTCTCCCATTTCACGATGATTTTCAACAACCGTCCGGGACCCCTCTCGGTGCACTTTAGAGACCGTCGCGGCTCCTATAGCAATGATCAGCTCTGTGAGGAAGAGGGTGTGCACGCCATGAGTTGGCAACTTGACACTGCCACCACCTCTGTCACGCTCTCCGTCAGTGGCACGGCCGATATCTATGGCATCATGGTTGACGACGGTCCCGGTGTGGCTGTCGACAACATCCCCATGCGCGGTTGTTCGGGTCACCAATTCACTCAAATCAACAGCGACCAGTTGGCTGCTGCCTATGCTCAGATGGACGTAGGGCTCATCATACTCCAGTTTGGTGGCAACTCGGTGCCTTATCTCAGAGGCAAGCAGTCTATTGATGCCTACTGCGCCAATATGGGCCGTCAGATCGACAGGCTCCATCAATGCTGCCCCGGTGCCAAGATACTCTTCATCGGTCCGTCCGACATGAGCACTCGCGAGAATGGCGAGTTGCAGACCTACCCCGCCTTGCCGTTGGTCGTGGAGTCGTTGCAGCAGATGGCCAATGCCCATGGTGCGGCCTTCTGGAGCATCTATCATGCCATGGGGGGCTACAACTCCATGGCAGCATGGGTCGACCAAGGTTTGGGTGGACCCGACTATATCCATTTTTCTCAGCGCGGCGTCGACATCATGGGCGACCGACTTTCAAAAGCTTTTGACAATATGTATCATATTTATAAAATGCGCAAGGAGGTAGAAGATGTTCAGTAAGAAACTCCTTGTGGCGCTATTCTGCCTCTTGGCCGCCTTCACCCTGCGGGCGCAGGACTATCCCTTTATCCGTCGTGAGGCCAACGTGCTGCACTACGACACCAATTCGGCTCCTATGGAGTTCCTTTTCCAGAAGTGGCAGCGCATCACCGCCACCGGCCAGGGCAACCTCAGCATCGTCCATATCGGGGGCTCGCATGTGCAGGCAGGCACCTTGCCCCACCGCATACGCACCAACATCCTCAGGGCCTATCCTGGTGCCGTTGGGGGGCGTGGCCTCATCTTCCCCTATTCGGCAGCAGCCAAGTGCAACAACCCAGCCGACTATAAGGTCCACTGCCTTGAGAAAGTCATCCTCACCCGTAATGTCCACAAAGAGCCGGCCTACCCCATGGGCCTCTGTGGCATCTCGGTAACGGCGCAGGATGTGCCCACCCGCATTCAAATTCTCAACAACGACAAGCAGTTCGACTATGCCGTATCGCGCATCATCGTGTTGGGCCATTCTCCCCATGGCGTTGTCCCCACCGTCAGCTACGGCAACCTCAATGTTCCGCCCTCCTATATCGACACGGCCAACCATCGCTTCGTCTTCAACCTCCTTGCCAATGTCGATTCGTTCGACATCGTGCTGCCCTGCTCACAAGGGCAGTGCTTCACGCTCACGGGTGTCTACCTCAGCAGCCGCAACCATGGCATCACCTACAGCTCTATCGGGGTGAATGGTGCTGCTGTGCCCGACTATTTCAAATGTTCCCTCACGCGCGATTTGAAGCTTGTACGTCCCGATCTGGTCATCTTTGGCATTGGCATCAACGATGCCCATGGCAACGACTTCGACTCGGTGGTTTTCAAGAACAACTACCTGCAACTCTGCGACTCAATCCGTTCCGTCAATCCCCATTGTGCCTTCATCTTCATCACCAACAACGACAGTTACCGCAAGACGGGGCGCCGAGCCTACACTGTCAACAAAAATGGGCTGCAGGTGCGCGATGTCTGCTATCGCTTGGCCCAACTCACCGGCGGTGCCGTGTGGGACCAGTTTGAGGTGATGGGGGGGCTCAAGTCGATGGCGCAATGGCAGAAAGCCAAGCTGGCGCAAACCGACAAGGTGCACTTCACCCATGCCGGCTATCAGCTGGTGGGCGACCTCTTCTTTGAGGCCCTGAACAAAGAGCTCAGCAAAGACTGGCAGCCCCTTGGCAGGAAAGACAATACCACGGAACCTACTGCCACCTCCCAACCTGCCACCTCTCAGGGCCAGACGCTCCAATCCTCCCCATCTCAGGAGCGTCCATTGCCTCGTGGTCTTCGTCGCAAGTCGCGCCACACAACCCACACACCAAGTCCCTCCTCATTTTAGTCTCACACCGTCCAACCGATGCTCAAGAACGATTTCCTCACCTACCTGACCCATCTGCTCGCCTTCGACGACTCCCATCCGCTCCTCTTCACGCAGATCCATTTCTGGGTATTTTTCTTTCTGGCCTTCATAGGCTTTGCCCTCATCGTGTCGTTAGGTCAGGGGCATGCCCGTCGCAAACTCGCCGCCCTTCCCACCAACCGTCGCATTGGCAAAGGCCGCCGTCTGTGGCGCAACGGCTACCTTTTTCTGGTCAGCCTCTTTTTCTACTACAAAACCTCGGGCAACTATGTGGCGCTGCTCATCTTCTCTACCATTGTGGGCTATTTCTTGGGCATACTCTTCGACAACCTGCGCAGCCGTGAGGTCCGCACGGGTCGGTCTACCCAAAGCAATCGCCGCTCCTTGATGGTCCTCGGCGTTGTGGTCAACCTTGCCGTGCTGTGCTATTTCAAGTATGCCTATTTCTTCACCGACATATTCAACACCATTGCCTCCACCCACTACTCCATTGCCAATGCCATCTTCCTACCCGTGGGCATCAGTTTCTTCACCTTCCAAAACATCAGCTATATTGTCGACGTATACAAAGGCAAGGTGCGCCATGCCGACAACATCCTCGACTTTGGGTTCTACACCACCTTCTTTCCCCAATTAGTGGCGGGTCCCATCATCCGTGCCGACCAGTTCATCCCGCAGCTCTACAAGCCCTATTTCCTCACCCGCAGGCAGTTTGGCATTGCCGTCTTCTGGATTATCAACGGCCTCTTCAAAAAACTCATCCTCAGCGACTATCTGGCCGTCTCCTTTGTCGACCGCGTCTTTGAGAATCCGCTTCTCTACACCTCTTTCGAGAATTTCTTCGCCCTGATTATCTACTCGCTGCAGGTCTATGCCGACTTCTCGGGCTACACCGACATCGCCATCGGTGTGGCCATGCTCATGGGGTTCTATCTGCCCAAGAACTTCAACTCGCCCTACAAAGCCACCAACCCCGCAGGCTTCTGGAAACGCTGGCATATCTCCCTCAGCAACTGGCTCAAGGACTACCTATACATACCCCTGGGTGGCAACCGCAACAGCACCCTCGGCACCTACCTCATTCCCACCGTCATGCTGCTGGTAGTGGCCCTCATGGCCAAGAGCCGTCCCATCACCCTTGCTGCCATCTTCTTGGTGGCATTGCTTGCGTTGGTCTATTGGGTCTTCCCTCGTCACCGCAAAGACATGAACACCAATCTCAACAATTTCAACACCATGCTTCTGGGCGGCATGTGGCATGGAGCCTCCTTCAACTTCATCACCTGGGGTGCCCTCAACGGTTTGGGCATCCTGGTCTACAAGACCTGGAAGAAATGGGGCCCCTGGGCACGCATCTTAGGCATATCGGCAGTCTATTTGGCGTTCAAAAGTGCCTATCATTATTTCCCCGTGCCGGTGCTCAGCATGTTCCATTTTGCCTTCATGGTGGTGGCACCCGTCATCATCCTGTTCAACCTGGTGCCCGCCCTTTGGGGCAGGCACTACCGCAGTTCGCGGTTCAAAGACACAGTGGTCATGGTGTGGAACACCTTCTTCACCTTCATCTTCATCAGTTTCACCCGACTCTTCTTCCGCAGTGGATCCAACCTCAACCCCGCCGAAGCCAATGAAGTGGCTTGGCGCACCGCCACCCAGATGGTCGAGCGCATCGGCGGCCAGTGGAACTGGCAGCAGGTCCCTGCCATCCTGCAAAACTATACGGCTGTCTTTGTCGTATTCCTCATCGGCATGGTCATCCACTGGCTCCCCGATCGTTTCAAACGCCGCTATCGCCTCTGGTTTGCCCAGATGCCCCTCTGGTTGATGCTCCTTGTCGTGGTAGCAAGCGTTTTCTGCCTCTACCAGTTCATCACAGCCGACCTGCAGCCCTTCATCTATTTCCAGTTCTGAAAATCTGGGTGGCCTCCGTCCCCATCGTGCACCGTACACCATTACGGACCGCCCCTGCGCCCCTTGCCATCCTGCAAGTAAATCCAAGACTGGCTTCCAGACATGCAAATGCCATGCCTGTGCGAGACAATAACAGTGCGGGAACAGAAAATTTTTTTTGGGTGTCTGTCACATATTTCATTTTTTTTAGCCTCTAATAAGGTGTATATGTTTGCCTGATGCCGACACAGCAGCAAGAAATAGAATTCAGCGACCTGCTGAACCGCCACTACCCAGTCATCAACAGCATCTGCCTGCGGTGCTGTAAGGGCAGTGCATTCTATTTTGAAGAGCTCAGGCAGGAGTGCGTCCTGACTCTATGGGAAGAATTCAGCCGCTATAATCTCAGCCGTTTCCGTGGCGACAGCTCCGAGTCCACCTGGATCAATTCAATCGCCTACCATGCCGCTGTCCACTACCTCCGCAACCCCGAGCACCAGGAACTGCTACCCCTTGCTGACCAGTATGGGTTAGAAACCCTCTCCAGCAGCGAGGTCTCCGACGACTGGCACCTGCTTGACGAAATTACCGAGCAACTCAACCATCGCGAACGCATCCTCTTGGAGCACTACCTCAACGAGGACTCCTACAGCACCATAGCCCTTGCCGAGGGCATCACCGAAGACAATGCACGCAAACGCATGTCGCGACTATTAGCAAAGATAAAAAAAATGGTTCTCAAATCATCATAAGATATGAATACAACAGAAGATTTATTCCTCCGACTGCGCAATGCAGCCCACCACATAGACGAGGCCGCTGGGCAAATACCGCCCATCCCCCCCGAGCGGCTCCATGCCCTGATGGGCGGTACCCGCCCCTCGCAGTTTCAGCTCCTCCGTCAGGCCGACCGCTACCTGCTCATCCTTTGCCTCCTCGTCCTCGCCTTGGGGGCCAGCCTCCTATGGCACACCGCCCCAGTGGGGGTCACGCCCTTGGGTGTTGCCATCGTCGTCCTTTCCCTTGTCGTTGGCTGGGTTGCTCTGCGGGCTGCCCGCAGCCTTTGGCTCATGTGGCAGACGTGCCGCCTCCGCTCGCAGCCCTACCGCATGGCGCGCTATGCCGACCGGCTGAGCCGCCTCTCTCGCCACCGTCGCTGGTGGCTGGGGCTCGTCCTCAGAGGTGAAGAAGGCCTCCAGTGGAGGGCTTCGATAGCGATAGCGGAGAAAGGCACCCCCCACGGTGCCCCGTCCGTCGGGGCGCATGGCCGCGCAGAGTTTTTCCGTCTCCGCCTCCCGTCCTACTCCATTGCGGCCTGCCTACTTTTGGTCGTTGGCCTTAACTCCAACAAAACGTTTGCCACCACACGCGACTACGTCAAGGTTACCACCACCACCCAATGTTCGGACACCTCCCTCTGCGACACCCTCAGCAATATAATCCAACAGCTATGACCCATACCTTCAACAAAAAACGCTTTTGGCTGATAGTGGCCCTCTTGGCTGTTGCCGAGGTTCTTATCATCGGTCTTGTCTTGCAGTGGAGATATATCTTCCCATCCAACGAAGTCAGCGACTTATACAAGAAGTATGCAGAAGTGGATGGCGTTGATGCCACGTATATCAAAGGCTACAAAGTTAATGACTCTGTCTTTGTCGATGTCACCATGCTCGAAACAAAGGATTCAGTTGTGTGGGATAGCCTCTGTGAACAACTAGGCATCCTTCGTTTCTCTATGTATCCAAAAGAGTACAAAGAACTAATGTCTGTTGACCATTCATTCGGCCTACGGCATGTTATAGATACCATCACAAAAGGACCACGCAGGGAAGTAATAAAAAATTTGGTAGTCTTTTCCCATTTGAAAAAGTCAGTGTGCATTTTTCACAATGTCAATGATTCACAGTTTATCCCGATATATGATATGAAATTAGAAGAAATAACTTATTAATTAATATACTCAAAATGAAAAGAATCGTTATCACTGTAGCACTCTTTGCGGTGCTGGCAACAATGGCAGAAAGCTGCCAAAAGGAAAAATAGTAGGATTACAGCCCACTTATTCTGAAATGACCACCATACGCACTATAAGTTATACTGTTGATGGTGTGACCGACCAAATCATTCTGCGAAGTGAAGCCGAATGGGATGGATTTGTTGATGGTATGCTTTCATTGGCTGCACAAGGGCATGAAGTCAGTTTTGTCAACTATGGAGCAACAGTAAATGGAGAACAGACAAAAGTTGTTCAAACCCTAACGACATCAGACCCAACAGAAGCCAAGAAGTGGCCAAAAGAAAAAAACAATGAAGGATATCAAGTAAGCACAACGTATGCTAATGGGCAGTATACCATTGTTGCAATAAAATAGTAAAAAGAATAATAGCAAACACCCTAAGCCCTGTTTGGACAAACCTTTTAAACGTATGTATATCATCTGACGAAGCCCCGCACAAGTTTGGTGCGCCGTTGTGTTGGGGCATAAAAAAAATGAGGGTGCCGAAGCAGGGAGAGTGTCTTTGAATAGGAATCTCATTAGCCACTCTTCCCTGCACTACCGCACCCAAGGCATAGAGCAGTCGCCCTATATAATAGGGGTAACGTGTACTGGCTGACTTTATTGTATGGCAGTAGAAATGTTGCGCAAATCCACACAGCACTACAGCAACCGCAATGGCTCTCGCGATAGTAGAGTCTAAGTAAAAAATATAATAATATGAAAAAATTTTTTTTAGCTATTGCAGCTATAATCATGGTGGCAGGTACGATTACTTTTGTCGCTTGCAACAAAGAAGGAAATGAAATTGTTAAAGAGAATAACATAACAGAAAATTCTCAAACAAAAGAGCTACCAGAATTATATACCAGTCAACCAGTGCAACCACATTTCACATTCCGTAGAACAATTTCTTATCCACTCTGTAATTCGTTAAGTGGTTTCATCTGTGGATTCGACCTTACAATACTCTCAGGTGATGAGGCATGCTGGATGATTATGTTCTTGGACAATCCTTATGCTTTCTTGATACCTAGTGATTATCTCTTTTCAAACAATGCTGGTGAGCTGGTAGACAGTGCAAGGAATGGCTATATGACGTTCCACGCTGACTGCGAGTTATTATCAGATGAGTTGGTTGATCTTGCTGGTACTGATGTATTTCCCGCTGGTAGGTATAAAGCAGATTTAACTACTTACAAAGGAGATAGTGTAGTCTGCATATATCTTAACGAGTTATTATAATGGGTATGGATACGTGGCAAGGCACTGTGCCTCGCCACGTTTTAGTATAAACATTTTAGAATCCAATCATCATGATCAAACAATTACGTTTTTTAGCAATGGCTATGCTGTTATGGATTCCTTCTGTAACTAAGGCGCAAGTCTTTGAAGTTGGAGGTATTACGTACAATGTTCTTTCGCAGGCGGAACAAACCGCTGAGGTGGCCCCGAGTTGTAGTCGCTATCGGGGCAATATCAACATTCCGTCAGTGGTCACTCACGATGGCATCACCTATGATGTGGTTGCATTGGGCGAAATGGCCTTTTATGGCTGCACGCTTTCGAGTGTTAGCATTCCTTCGTCCGTCACCAAGATTAAGTATGGCTGTTTCCTGTTTGCCAATGGCCCGGCAACCATCACACTCCCATCATCGGTTAAGGATATAGATGTAATAGCATTGGCGGCCAACAATCTGACTGCTATTGCCGTAGATGAGAACAACCCTTACTTTATGTCAATTGATGGAATGCTGTTCAGCAAGGATACGGCCACCCTAGTTGCATGTCCCTCCTCAAAACGTGGCGTAATCACTTTGCCGCAAAGCATAAGGCACATTGCGCCGCTTGCCTTCGCCTACTGCCAAAATATTACTGCCGTGCCGCTCCCAGAGGGACTTTCCAGCATTGGCTACTGGGCATTTGTGTCCAACACCAATCTGAACAACGTGGTTATTCCCGCGTCGGTGGTGCATATTGGTTACTCGCCTTTCACGGCATGCTCCTCTTTGGACAATCTGACCCTCTCGGAGGGGAACACTCACTACTATATGGACGGTATGTTAATCTACTCCGCAGGGGGCGACTCGCTGCTTTCGGCTCATAAGAGTTCCGATTCGCTCACTCTGCCATCCACTCTGCGTTATGTCAATGGCTTTGGGGGCAATAGCAATATCAAGTATGTGCGACTGCCCGACAGTGCCACCACCATTGGCAAGGAGGCATTCAACAGCAGTTCGCTCAAGAGCATTGACCTGCCCTCACAGATGAGGCTGATTGATGAATCTGCCTTCTACTATTGCCAATCACTGACACATGTTAGCATGCCTGCTACCCTCAACACAATGGGCGGTGCTATCTTTGAGGAATGCTCCAACTTGACTTCAATAGCTATTCCGAATGGTTTGCGCGTCATTCCCCAAAGTGCTTTCTATTTCTGCGAGTCGCTGTCGCAAATCACATGGGGCGATGCCGTCGCGGTCATCGACTCGTTTGCCTTCGGCGGATGTGCATTCTCAGAACTACAGCTGCCATCCACTCTGCATTCTGTACGCACGGGCGCTTTCGAAGGATACTACCATGGAGTTTTGAGAAGGGTCGTTTTCACTGCCCCCGTCGACACCATTGAGTTGGAAGCATTCACTTCCAATCCTCTGACCATGCTGCGTTTCAAGAACACCGTGCCACCCGTCACCACCGAACCACAATACGGCTGTCTGTACATGACTGATGTGGACAGCATCGTCGTCCCCTGCGGCAGTCTGGACGCATGGCTGAATGACCAGTATTGGGGGCAGTTTGCCGACAAATATTATGAGGACTGCAACGGCATAGCCGACATGCCCGAAATGGCCATCGCCGTCTATCCCAACCCCGCCTCAACCCGACTGACCATAGGGGGTGTGGACGGCAAGGGCATGGCCGAACTGGTCAATGCTGCGGGCCAGACTGTGCTGTCGCGCCCAATCAACGGCACCCCGACCGAAATCGACGTCAGCGCCCTTCCCCGCGGCCACTACTTCCTGCGTCTCCATACGTCCCAGAGCATCGTAACACATAAAGTCATTTTGAATTGAGAATTTGTGATAAAGTAAAAGATAAAAACTAAAAGCTAAAAAGGATTGGACAAATGCTATGCCAATAAACTTTTTAGTTTTTAGTTTTTACTTTATAGTTTACAAAAGGCTTTATAATTTTGTCAGGTGTGCTTTATTGTACGATGGTCATCTCGTTGATGAGGTGGGAGGCACCGGCAAACTTGTCGATGATGAAGAGGCAATAGCGAATGTCGAGGCTGATGTTGCGGCAGTAGTCGGGGTCGAAGAGGAGGTCGCTCATGGTGCCTTCCCAGCAGCGGTCGAAGTTGATGCCGATGAGCTGACCGTCGGCATTGAGGACGGGGCTGCCGCTGTTGCCGCCGGTGGTGTGGTTGGTGGCGATGAAGGCAACGGGCATTTCGCCGCGAAGGTTGGCATAGCGGCCATAGTCTTTGTTGTTGTAAAGTTCTTTGAGTTTGGGCTCCACCACATAGTCATAGATGTCGGGGTTCTCCTTCTCCATGATGCCGTTGAGGGTGCTGTAGGGGGTGTAGTAGACGGCATCCTTGGGACGGAAGCCTTCGACATGGCCGTAGGCGACACGGAGGGTGAGGTTGGCATCGGGGAAGAAGTTACTGTCGGGGTACTGCTGCATCATGCCGCGGACATAGGTGCGCATGAGGCGGTTGATTTCGCGTTTGTTGACATCGTAGGTCTTCTCCTTGTCGGTGGTGTATGCATAGGTATAGGCAAGGTTGAAGAGGTCGACGGCGGGGTCGCAGGTGAAGACCTTCTCCCAATCCTTGGCCTTGTAGGAATTGAGGAACTTGTCGTACTTGGCGCGGTTGTTGAGCATCGATTTGTCGTAGATGCCTTCGAGCAACTTCTGCACGCCGGCTTCGTCCTTGCCCTTCTTGTCGAGGTAGGGAGCCTGACCGGCTTTCCACATATACATGAAGGTCTCAACAAAGATAGCACGGTCGACGAGGGTGTGCTGGTCGAAGTCGGTGAAATACTTCTCGTTGGCGGCAAGGAGCTTGTCGCACTCGGTGCGGGCAAGCTCTTCCTGATTGGTGGTCTGGGTTGCCATGCTCCAGAGCTTATAGGCGCGGTTCATGAGGTCGGAGGCCATGACGGCTTCGTTGAAGTAGGTCCACTCCAGCTCGATGGGGCGGATGCGGTCGTAGGCGCGGGAGAGGTCGCGAAGCACATTGCGGTACTCGTCGCGCTTGTCGGCCCAGGCTTGGAACTGGGCTTCCTGTGCCTTCTTTTGATTCACACCGTCGAGGCGCTCGATGCCGAGGGTCTCGCCCTGCCATTTTTTCCAGCCGTTGGCGATGGAGGCCACCTTAGAGGCGTATTTGAGACGCTGGGCGGGGGTGAGTTCCATAGCTGCCTTGTAGTGCTTGAGGCGGATGTCGCGCAGGGCGATGCGGATGGGGTTCTCCTGCAGAGCCTGCATATCCATCTGGTCGTGGGTGACGTAGCGCTGGGTGGTGCCAGGATAGCCGAAGACGAAGGTGAAGTCGCCCTCGTCGACACCCTTCAAGGAGATGTCGAGGTGCTTCAAGGGCTTGTAGGCAACGTTGTTCTTATTGTAGGGCGCGGGCTTGCCGTCTTTGCCCACATAGACACGGAACATGGAGAAGTCGCCCGTGTGGCGGGGCCACATCCAGTTGTCGGTGTCGCCGCCGAACTTGCCGATATTGCTTGGGGGAGCACCCACGAGGCGCACATCGGTGAAGACCTCGTTGATGTACATGAAGTACTGGTTGCCATAGTAGAAGGGCTTGATGATGGCCTTGTAGTGAGTACCAGCCACAGCCTCGGTGGTGAGGATGGCGATGTTCTGTTTGACGATGCGCTCGCGCTCCTCCTCGGAGGTCTTGTCGCCGATACCAGCCAACACACGGTTGGTCACATCCTCCATACGCACCAGACGGGTGGCGGTGAGACCCTTGCAAGGAATCTCCTGCTCGCGGGTCATCGCCCAGAAGCCGTGGGTGAGGTAGTCGTGCTCCACGGTGCTGTTGCTAGTAATGTAGTAATAGCCGCAGTGGTGGTTGGTGAGGAAAAGTCCCTGGTCGGAGACAAACTCACCGGTGCAGCCCTGGTTGAAGAGGATGACGGCATCCTTGAGACAGGCGTTGTTGATGTCGTAGATGTCCTTGGCGGTGATGTGCATACCGGCCTTTTGCATGGCTGCCTCGTTGCGACCCAGGAGCATGGGAATCCACATGCCCTCATCGGCCACTGCCATAGGCAGCAGGAGGGCTAAAAGTGCGAAAAGGGAAAAGAGTTTTTTCATGGTATTCTAAATATTATTTTTATTAAATTTCGGAGTTAAAGAAGGAAGTTAAATGGGAAGTTAAAATGGGAGTTAAAATGGGAGTTAAATAGGACAATTGTTTATTTCATCTATAGTTATTCCTTATTTAAGGAAGTGAAATGGGAAGTTAAAATGGACAATAGTTTATTCATCTATTATTCCTTTGTTAAGACTAATAGACTCAGCATAGCCATTGAGTTTCCAACTAGCACCGTTAATAAGGAATTCTAGGTGGTCATAAATCTTTTGATTAATATATTCAATATCATATGCAAGGATAATGTAATAGCGACATTCTTCGAGCGACCCTTGTGCGATATTCATAAAACGCAACTTGTCTGCACGACTAATCTTACGGTAACCCTCACATATATTGGCAGCTATTGACACTGCTGCACGACGGAACTGCGATGTAAGACCATAACGTTCTTCTTCGGGAAACAACTTCGTCACCTGATAAACTGCCTTCACAAACTCATGTGTTTTCTTCCAGCAATCCAAGTCTTTAAAACTGCGACTATATCTATTGTCCCCTTTAACTTCCATTTTTACTTCCTTTTTAACTTCCACTTTTACTTCTTTTATAGTCTATTTCAACTCTTTCAGTGCTTCGGTGGCGGCGGTGAGGAGGGGTTGAGTAGAGACCTCGGTGCCCACGGCGTGGCGCATCCAGTTCTGGGGAGTGAGGCGGCCGACGGGGTAGATGCGCTCAATTTCGGCAGCGATGTCCTTGCCTTTGAGTTGTTGCTCCAGTTGGAACTGGATGATGTGTCCGTAGGGATAGTTGGGCAGGTAGAGCGGGGAGTCTATCATGTGGCTGTAGATGGCCAGTATGGGCGAGTTCTCTTCGCCAAGGATGTTGGCATAGTATTGGTTCCACACTTGCTGTGCGATGGCAATGACTTGTGCCTTGAGGTCGGCCGCCGAGGCGGTGGGGTGCTCATAGAGCCAGTGCCAGGCATACATGTCTACCAGTGCCACACCCATTATTTCATAGCAACCCCAAAAGATGTCGAGTGTCTCCAAGGCCTCGCGGTTGGGGTTGGCATCGTGGATGCCAAGGAACTCCAGGTCGCGGGTTTGAAAGACAAAGGCCAAAGCCTCGGTGAAGGCGGTGTTGGGGACCCCCTTCATGATGTAGTTGTCCACATCGTGGAGGGTGATGGTCTGCTCTACGTTGTGGCCAAATTCGTGCACGGCTATATTGTAGCCTTTGTAGTCCATTCCCTCTTTGCCGATGCGGGTACGCAGGCGGGCATTGTCGCTGCGCATGTTGCTCTCCCAAGCATGGCCGGCTCCACGCGAGGCATCGACCGTCACGTGGTTGCAGATGAACTTAGTCTTCTCGTTGTTGAAACCCAATTGGCGTAGGATGGACGGCATGCCGAGGGTGGCAAAGGCTTCTTTGTTGGGATAGAGTTTTTGGGTTTTGGCGGTCAGTAGGTCTTCATTGATAGTGCTGCGACTTTTGAAACCGTCATACCAGATGTCGAAAGGTTCCAGCTTGCGACCCAGGCGTTTCTCAATCAGTTTGGCCACGGTAGCCACTTCGGGTGCGCTGCAGAAGGTGGTGAAGAGCTGTTCTATCTCTTCGTAGCTTACCTCCATGTCTTGGTTGAAGGCCCGCTGGATGGCGGTGGGGTACATGGGGTTGTAGCGGTCCACTTGCTGCATGGCGTGGAAGTTGTTGAGGAAAAACTGGTAACGGGTGTCGGGTTCGGGCTTGGCGTCCTCCACTGCCGAGCCATCCAGTTTTGTCACTTGGTTGCTGTAGGGTGCCCAAATCACTTGGTCGTTATTAATTACGCATTGGGGGATGGTTTGGTCGATGATGCGCCGCATTACCTGATAGATGATGCGTTGTTTGGCCAAGCCTTCCTCGCCTTGGTTGTAGTGGGTCTTCAGCTCGTCGCGCAGGCCCCAGTGGGTGATGAGTGCCAAGTTGGGGAAGAGCGACTTGCCGTTCTCATCGCGCAGTTGACCCATCATGATGTTGTAGTTGGAGATGTAGTTGTCGGCGGCTGCCAGTTGGTTAGAAAGATTCTGGTTGCAGGCTGCAGGTACGCGCGAGGTGAAGAGGTCGCCCAGACGGGCATAGGCCCATTGTTGGCGGCTCCAGTTTTTGCCCAGCTCATTCTTTTCCTGAAGGCTGTAGTAGGGGAAGTTCAGCACGACGGCAAAAGCAATCTTTTGTTCGTACATGTCGTCGGTGAAATGGGCCGAAGGGTCGAACCCACCGAACATCTCGTCAAGGGGTGTTATTTCAGGTCCCTCGCAGTGGAGGTTGTATTTCAGGTCTACGCTTATTTTGTTGAAGCAGCCCAGCAGGCTCTCGAGGTTGTCTTGGAGTATTTGGCTCATGCGTTCCAGCTGGGTTGGGTCGGCGACATAGTGCTGGAGGCAGAAGGACTTGAAATCCTCGGGAGTTCCGTCTGCGGTTTCCCAAAGTGAGGCCACCTGCGGCACGCTGCGACGGATGCGGGCCTCTTGGTCGCTGCCATACTGGCTGCAAAGCTCCTGAATGGTGGTTTCGATTGTTTTTTGATTAATATTGCTCATGGCATCGTTATTGTTTTTTTTGCTGCAGGAGACTGTCAGCAGGGTAGTGAGGGCCAGACATAGGGTGGCAATGAATAGGAGGGGTTTTGTTCTCATAACCTAATTTATTGTTTGAAAATGCAAAAATACGATTTTTTTTTGTATTTTTGCAAATTGAATTCGCATGAAGGGTATAATGGGCAGGTGCGGGGTGTTGCCTTGTGTGGGTTTTTAAGAAGGGCCATGGTGGATGACGAGGTGGGGAATAGATGGGGGTGGCCCTGCGTTTAGAGTAAAGAACATCTTCAACTACTAAAAGATATCAGTTCTCCTGAAAATGAACCTCCTCTTTGACTATCCGTGGTATTGTTTGCTTTTCTGTTTCTTGGCTGGGGCTGTGTATAGTGGCGTGCTGTATTGGCGCGGTGGGCGCAAAGACACTCCATTGCCCAAGACGGCGGGCATCTTGCTTGCCCTATTGCGGTTTCTCACCGTGACCCTCATCTCTTTTCTGCTGTTGGCGCCGCTGGTGCGCCGCAATGTGGGTGTCAGGGAGAGGCCTATCGTGGTGCTGGTGCAGGACAAAAGCACTTCGGTGCCCAGCCAAAGTAGGGCGCTCCTCGATGCGTGCAGCCAGACGCTTTCGGCCAACTACCAGGTGGTGCTGGACTCCTTTGGCGCTGGCGCCACCGATATAGCGGCCGCCTTGACTTCGGTTGGCGACCGCTATGCGGGCCGCAACCTGGGTGCTGTGGTGCTGGCCACCGACGGCATATACAACCAAGGACAGAATCCTGCCATTGTTGCGCCAAGGTTGGCCGTGCCGGTCTACACCGTGGCGTTGGGTGACACCACGCAGCGACGCGATGCTGCCATCACCCATGTCCGTTGCAACCGCACCGCCTTTCTCGGCAACACTTTTCCTGTGGAGGTAACCGTGCAGGCCCATCTCCTTGCGGGCCAGCGGGCAACCCTTTCGGTTTCGCGGGGAGGCAGGACACTTGGCAGCCAGGAAATCCTTTACACCGACAACCATTATACCGCCACCCACACCCTTGTCATTGAGGCCGACAAGCCGGGGTTGCAGCATTATACCGTCAGCCTAACGCTCTGCGCTGGGGAGGGCTCTGCAGGCAACAACAGTCGCACGCTTGCCGTCGAGGTGAGGGACGGCCATCAGCGTATCACCATCCTCGCTGCTGCCCCCCATCCCGACATTGCGGCACTGAAACGCTCCATCGAGGCCAACCCCAACTATGAGGTGGATGTGCAACTGCTCAGCGACAATCCGCGGCTGGAGCATGTGAAAGAGAGCAGCTTGCTGGTGCTGCACAACTTGCCCGCCCAGGGCAGTCAGTTAGATCTGGGTGCCTTCCGCGGCATTCCCACCCTCTATGTCGTGGGTGTGCAGACCGACCTGGGACGTTTCAATGCTTTGCACACAGGGCTGGAGATTGTGGCTCGGGCCCGCAAAAACGACGAGGTTACGGCCGAGCGCGAAAGTTCATTTGCCCTCTTTACCCTTGCCGATGATGTTGGAGGGCGGCTGGAGCAGCTGCCGCCTCTCGTGGCTCCCTTTGGCACCTACCGCTCGGTGGGCAACATGCAGGTGCTCTTCTCGGCCAAGGTGGGGGGGATGGCCAGCGGTCGTCCGCTCATTGCCTTCTGCCAGCAGGAGGGGGTGCGTAGAGCCTTTGTGGTGGGTGAGGGTCTCTGGCGCTGGCGGCTGCAGGACTATCAGATGACAGGCAGCACAGCCGATGTTGACCTGCTGGTGGAAAAGATGGTGGTGTACACCTCTCAGCTAACCAACCACGATCAGCTGCAGGTGACGCACGAACCTATCTATCAGGAGAATGAGCCCGTCACCATCCAGGCTATGCTATACAACGACAATTTCGAGCCCGTCAACGACCCCGCTGTCTCGCTGGCTCTGACTCGGGTGGACAGTGCAGACAAGGCTGCCACCACTTACGAGATGAATCGTTCAGGCTCCGGCTACAGCCTCCACCTAGGTTTGCTGGCCCCGGGCCACTACGGCTACACGGCCACCACCACCCTTGCCGGCAAGAGTCATAAGGCTGTGGGTAGTTTTATTGTAGAGGAGCTGAACTTGGAGGAGCTGAGCCTTGTGGCCGACCATGCCCTGCTTGCCACCATTGCCAACACTACCGGTGGAGAGATAATCTATCCCCACGAAGTTGACAGGCTGCCCCAGCTTCTGGCTGCCCGCGACGATTTGAAGACGGTGGTTTACCCCCATACCCGCTATACCGATCTGCTCAATCTGCCGTGGTTGCTGGTGCTATTGGTGCTGTTGCTCTCGGTCGAATGGGCCGTGAGAAAGTTTTTCTTCGGTTGATGCAACCCCCATTCATTGCCTCCTATCAGAGTCTCAAATTCGATAAAAAAAAACGCTAAACCGACTTTCAACTCTCAACACTCAACGATGAACTTTATTAAATAAAATGCCACAACACATGTCCTCCCGTTTTGTTAAGAATGCCGGGACGCTCCTCTCAGGCAGTGTGATAGCACAGGGCATAGCCTTTGTGGCCTACTTGCTGCTTAGCCGTCTCTATACGTCAGAGGACTTTGGCCTGTACAATGTCTTCTACAGCTATATCGAGGTGCTCATCATCCTCTCCACCTGCAAGTACGAAATGGCCATTGTCAAGGCCAGCACCGACACCGATGCCTACCTACTCACCCGTTTCACCCTCCGTCTCAATGCTGTCGTCTCGGCCCTGCTGCTCGTGGCAGCCCTGCTGCTCACTTTTCTGCGTGTTGATGCCATACCCCTGCCTCCCCTGCTGCTGTTGCTCATTCCACCCATGGTCTTCTTTTGTGGCACCACGCGGGTATATACCTTCGTCTTCAACCGTTACCGACATTTCCAGCAGATAGCTTCCTCGGAGGTGGTGACCTCGCTCTCGGGGGTGGTGGCCAAGATACTTTTCGGACTCTTGGCTGCTGCTGGTCAGCTTTTCCACCTCATAGGACTTCCCGTGGGTACCATTCTGGGCAAGGTGGCGGGCAATGTCTATTATCGTATTGCCGGTGCTAAGCTGCTGCGCAGTCAGCCTGACGCCTTTTCCCGCCTCCTTCCGCTACTCAAGAAGCACAAGGCCTTTCCGCTTTACTCCATGCCGCGCGAGTTGGTGAGCAGCTTTTCGGCCAATCTGCCCTTCATGTGGCTGAGTCTCCATTTCGACATTGCCCTCTTGGGATTATTCTCCTTGGCGGTCACCTTCACCATGCGGCCTGTCAACCTCTTGGCCAATGTCTTTGAGAAAGTTTTTTATCCCACCGCCAACCAGAAGATTGAGCAAGGTCAACCCATTGGGAGTGACATTCGCAAGTTTCTGCTCACCCTCGCTGCCCTGGTACTGCCGGTGTTGTTGGTGGCCTTCTTCTTTGCCGAACCGCTCTTCACCTTTCTCTTTGGCAGCAAATGGGTGGGCACAGGATTTTTTGTCCGTTGCATCATTCCTTGGCTGGCTCTTCTGCTTTTCACCAATTCTTTGGCTTTCATTCCCAATGTCTTCACTACCCAGCGGGGCGACTTTGTCTTTCAGGTTGTTCAGCTGGGGCTCCGCATCGTCGCCCTGTCTGTGGGCATTCTACGAGCCGATTTCCGTCTTGCCATCCTCCTCTTCTGCGCTGTCAGCACCCTCGTCCAGCTATGCCAACTTCTATGGTACCTCTCGCAGGTAAGAAGATATGACAAGCAACTTTAATCCTTCAATGCTAAACTATCAACTTTAAAAACACATGCCCATCATCCCCATCACCGACCTTTCTGCCCCTGAGGTGCAACTCTATGCCCATCTCACCGAAGCCCAGTTGCGCAATCGCTTGGAGCCCGACAAGGGTATCTTCATTGCCGAGAGTCCCAAAGTCATCCGTGTTGCCCTTGATGCCGGTTGCCAACCACTCTCCCTCCTCACCGAGGAGAAGCATGTCCAAGGGCAGGCTGCCGACATCATAGCCCGCTGTGGCCACATACCCGTTTACACGGGCAGTCGTTCGCTGCTGGCACAGCTGACGGGGTATGAGCTAACGCGAGGTGTCCTCTGCGCCATGCGGCGTCCGCAGCTGCCGTCGGTGGAAGAGGTATGCCATGGGGCTCATCGGGTGGTGCTGGTGGACAGCGTGGTCAACAGTACCAACACAGGGGCCATTTTTCGTGCCGCTGCCGCTTTGGGTATGGATGCCGTGTTGCTCACCACCACTTGCTGCGACCCGCTTAACCGGCGCAGCGTGCGTGTGAGCATGGGCACTGTCTTTCAGATACCATGGACCTATGTGCCTGCCTGGCCACATCCCGCCATGGAGCAGTTGAGGGCCTTGGGTTTCAAAACCGCAGCCATGGCTCTCACCCCCGAAGCTGTCTCTATCGACAATACCCAGTTGATGGCCGAAGAACACTTGGTTATTGTCATGGGTACGGAGGGCGAAGGACTTGCTGCGACGACTATCAGCGCCTGCGATTACCAGGTGGTCATCCCCATGGCACATGGGGTGGATTCGCTCAACGTGGCCGCCGCTGCCGCCGTGGCCTTTTGGCAGCTGCGAAGGGTGTAAGGGGGCTTAGTGGCAAGCGCCCTGCCTTGCTATTTCCTTTAGGATTTTCTTCCAAAGACTTTTTACAGAAGCTTTGTAGTTGTATATCTCCATCGCTTCCAAAGTCCGCTTCAGCTCACCCATCAGTTCCGGATAGAATAGGCACATGCGGTAAGCCATCTTCATGCAGAGACATTGTATGCCGGGGAATTCCTCAGGGTCTGCCATGTGTTCGAGGGAAAAGTCGAGGAAGTCGGTTCTGAGGTCTTCTTCTTTCATCTGCAGACGTTCGATGATATTTAGCGAAAGGCGACGAACGGCAGCATTTTCGGTTTTCATGGCCAAGTTGATTAGGTCGTGAAGGATTGTTTGTAGCTGCTCCAATTCCTTGTCGGTGGCTTTGGTGAGCACCCAAAAGGCATTGCGTGCCACTCGGTGGTCCTCCTCGTGCATATATAGCCGAGTGAAGTCCAAGTAGTTTCCTTGCTGTCGCAGCTCACTGTATATCTCCTGCGCGGCCCTTTCGCTGGTGGCTTCGCGTAGTCTTTCCTTGGTAATCATAACCGCATTACCTCCACAGGTCTTTCTTCTCCACCATACAGATGGGGACAGAAGCGAGTGGCTCCGGTGTGGATGAAACCGCATTTCTCCATCACGCGACCCGAAGCTGGGTTGTCTATAAAATAATCCCCCCAGAGTGCATCGAATCCCTTTTCGTGCAAACAATGGGCTACCACCAACCCAAGTGCCTCGCTGCAGATACCTTGGTTCCAGAAGGGTTTGGCCACCCAGTAGCCCACCTCTACCTCTTTTTCTCCAATGCTGATGTTGCTTTCGTTGTGCCTCAGGTAGCCAATGCATCCAACCACCTCGCCACTCTTTTTGAGTTCTATGGCCCATGTGTGATCGTTGAGAAAGTAAGTACGGATTATCTCTCGGCTCTCCTCCTTACTTTTGTGTGGCGCCCATCCCGCCAGCGGCCCCACTTCGGGATCCGAGGCATACCTAAAGAGGCTTTCGTCATCGCGCTCTTGCCATGGCCGCAATAGTATTCTGCTGGTTTCCATAGTGTTGTTATTCGTGAATGGTGTTCCTAATCCAATTTTTCCGTCAACAAATATACACTTTTTTTTGATTCAGTTATGTGGTTCCTAAATCTCCACCCATAGGCAACTCGATATTTCGGACGTTTTTCTGTTGGAGGGTGCCCCTATTTCTTTCAAACCAATAATATCCAGTCTTCCCGTCGGTCGATGACCCATACGGAATATTCCAAACAGAAAGCCGAGGCCAGTTGCTGGTCTCGGCTTTCGTCGTTTTTGTTTGAAAAAGTGAACTGCGTCAGCTTTCAGCGAAGCTAACCGTTATCAATAGTTCTGCTGGTTGATTTCGAAGTAGGCTTGGGGGTGGTTGCAGACGGGGCAGACCTCGGGGGCCTGGGTGCCGACGACGATGTGGCCGCAGTTGCGGCATTCCCACACCTTCACCTCGCTCTTGGCAAAGACCTCTTTGGCCTCGACGTTGTGCAGCAGGGCGCGGTAGCGATCCTCGTGGTGCTTCTCGATGGCGGCTACGCCACGGAACTTGGCGGCCAGCTCAGGGAAGCCCTCGGCCTCGGCGGTGCGGGCAAAGCCTTCGTACATGTCGGTCCACTCGTAGTTCTCGCCTGCGGCGGCAGCGGCCAGATTCTCGGCGGTGGTGCCGATGCCGTTCAGCTCCTTGAACCACAGCTTGGCGTGCTCCTTCTCGTTCTCGGCAGTCTGCAGGAAGAGGGCGGCAATCTGCTCAAAGCCCTCTTTCTTAGCCTTCGAGGCGAAGTAGGTGTACTTGTTGCGGGCCTCGCTCTCGCCAGCAAAGGCGGCATGCAGGTTCTTCTCGGTCTGGGTGCCAGCGTAGGGATTGGTGGCTTTCGGCTCATCAACAGGTTCAAAGAAACTCTTGTTCTTCTTGCAGCGCGGACATTTCCAGTCGGCAGGCAATTGCTCAAACGGTGTTCCGGGTGCTATGCCCTGTGTGGGGTCGCCCTTAGCGGGGTCATACTCATACTTGCAAATGGTGCATTTGTATTTCTTCATTGTTTTAGGATATTATGGATTAATCATTCGTATAACGTTAATCGTACGGAATTATTGTATTGAATGTATCTATCGGGCAATAAAAAACGCAGTGCGGCGTTCATGTTAGTAACTGTTCGAAAGAACAAATTGATGTCAAATAGAAAACACAATCAGATAGTGGAGCAACTATTTTTTTCTTTTGGGTGCAAACATAAGTGGCGTGAGATTCAAATTGAGCCTGTGACGAAGTATTATTCTTACAAACTGTTGGAAGAGGTAGACCCCATAGTCTCGGATTCACGGTATATCGTCAAAAGGGGCACTATGAAATATGATTTGATGACCTATCAAAACTGGTCGCAATTCCTCGTGTCCGAGAAACTAAAGTCTGTTCTTGAAAAATACGATTTCAACGGATACAAATGCTTTCCAGCCGACATTGAAGGCATTTCTGAAACATACTATGGTTGGTTGAACATCAATGAAGTCGGCCCGATAATAAAGGAAGACAGGGACAAGAATCTTGTGTGGTTTGACTTGAACACATGGAATAATTTTGATATTTTCCATCTCAAAGACACTTATATGAATGTCTGTACCAAGGAGGTCAAGGAAGCCATTGAAAAAGAGAATATTTCTAATATCACTTTTGACCCTTGCTATGGAATATCAGAGAAATGTTGATACTATACGGCTCCATACATAAACAGAAAGCCGAACTCACGAACATGACTCGGCTTTCTTGAAGCAATTGGTTGTGACAAAGCAAACTGCGTCGGCCCTCTTTAACCTTTAATCTTTATCACTTGTCGACCCTCAAGTTGAGGTCGGGCGAGGATGGTCTCGGGGCAGAAATGGAACACGGCGTCCATCTCGACCGCCATCGAGAAGCCGCATTGCTCGCAGCCGCCTGCTTCGCCGCATACCGGTATCGGGTGCTTCGAGCCGTCGGGGAGCACATAGTTGGTTATCCAGCAGCGCTTGGTGAATTCGTGCCGCTTCATGCGGGTCAGCCCAGCCTTGGTGTTCATCACCGGGTAGCCCTTCTTCTTGTAGCGGATGATGGTGTCGATGACCTCTTCGCGCTTGTCCTGCGGCAGGGTCAGACTCTCGGTGCCAGGGAAGGGAGTGTGGAAGTTGAACGATATCGATTTGATGTAGGGACTCGCCTTCACATAGTTGAGCACCTGCGTGACGCAGTCGCAGTTGAGCCTCCGTTGTGGCGGATTTGCAATCATGAGCGGTCGAAAGATTCTTGATTAACAGTTGCCCGTTGATAATAAGGCGGTGTCGAGCATGCTTAAGATAGGGTAATGGCGTTATCAAAAGAAACGCCCTATAGCCGTGAAATTAGATGACATAAAATACCGAGCACCGGAGTTGGTGAGAATCATACCCGATGAAGTCTTGTCGCGTCTTGCGACAGACACAAAAGTCGACTACTATAGCAAGGTCTTAAGCGGGGAACGGATGTTCCATCTGCTTTTGTACGCATTCTGCATGACGGACAGGATAAGCCAACGACGTGTCGAAACAATGTTCAACAGCCAGCAGTTCAAGACACTCTTCGATTATGCAGAAGGGATGACGGTTAGCCGAAGCTCCATCTCCACAAGGCTGTCGAAAATGAATGTGGAGTTCTTTGAGAAGGCCTATGAGTATGTGTATGCCGAGATGTCCGCACTGTACACGGAAGAGGAGCTTGGGAAGAAACAGCTTGTGCGGGTCGACAGTTCGATGGTGGCAGAGGCATGCAACAAGCTCAAGAAAGGGTTTTCGGTCGGGAAAAAGCCGAACAAAGGAGAAAGCCGCAAGCAGGTAAAGTACACGATGGGGTACGACGGCTTCGCAGTGAAACTGGCCGACATCTTCTCTGACCCGACCTATCTCAGCGAGGACAGAGCGATGCCCGCCGTCGTCACAGAAATGATAAAGAAGGACAAAGACCACACGAACATCTATGTTCTTGACCGCGGCTTTGCGGCAGTATACAACTATGAAGGCATCACCGAGAGGAACGCAGTATTCATCGGACGGCTCAAGACGGGATGCAAAATGGAAGTGGTACGCAGCCTGATGAGAGCGGGCACTGAGAAGAATCTCGGGAAACTGGAACTGACTGACGATTTGGAGGTGAGACTGTATGACAGGGGATCCAAACAGTTTACGGAACGGACGTACCGGGTTGTCAAAGCCAGATTCAAGGAGCCTCGCGACACCACGCGCAGCAGTGCCAAAGGGAAACACCCTCGGGTTGAGAACGACATATATTTCATCACCAACGACTTCGACCTGTCCCCGCAAGAAATCGCGGAGGCATATCGCAGACGTTGGGACATTGAGGTCTTCTTCCGTTTCCTGAAACAAGAACTCAATTTTTCGCATTTCCTTTCCGTGAGTGAGAACGGACTGCGCATCATCCTGTATATGACACTTATCACTGCGGTAATGATAATGATATACAAACGCAGAAATGGAATGGGTTATTCGGAGGCCAAGTTCACGTTCTGTATAGAGATGTCAGACTACATCATGGTACTGGGCATATTCCTATCCGGTGGTGATACCTCGAAATACGCCCATCGCTATAAGATTCGAGACAGCGTACCCTCGGTACCTTATAAATCTTTCGACCGCTCATGATTGCAAATCCGACACAACAAAGTTGATAGTTTAAATACGTGTAATACACGTGATACGTGGCCATAATAACCGCAAGCTTTAGCTTGCCCATTCGTGTTTTTCGTGTTTTTCGATGTTCAATAAAAATCGAATTCAAAATATGCAACTTACAAATTCTCCAATTCTCTAATTCTTGAAAAATAAAAATACCATTATACTCTTTTTTTCCACAATCCATAAAAAAATTGTATCTTTGCATTCTCATTCAGAAGCCTGCGCTGCTTGGTTCAGCCCCCCCAGCCGCAACAAAGCAATGCCGGCATAACACAAAAGAAACAATAAACCCTCGGACAGACGACAGCATCTATCCCTCTAAATAACAAAAAGTAATGAATATCGTACAAACCTTTCAGCTTTCCCAAGATGCACAGATCAACCTCGTTGAGAACAACGGTCTTTACAATCTAACCAACGCCGATGGCACCGAGCTCTTTAACCACTGGTATGAGAAAATCACGGACACCCAAGACGAAGGCAACCCCATCACCCTGCAGGCCCTCGACGACGGCATCTGGTACAACCTGAACATAACCGACCACACCACCTCTTTTTCCCACTACGACAACGAGGACCAACTATCGTCCCAAATTTCAAAAGTATACTGGCATGGTGCCTACAACCTCTTCAGCAACGGACATCCCCTCCTCCCCGAGTGGCACCAATCCATCATGTGCCTGCGCCTCCAACCCGACTACATCATCTTCTATCTGAACATCCACAACTCCACCGAAATCACCCACGACACCACCTGCTACCTCATCAAAGATGGTGTCATTCTCCCCTATACCGACTTCTACCGCATCGAGGCCGACAAGCACGGACGTGATTTCCTCAAGGCCTTCCGCAAGAGCGACGACCGCTGTGTGCTAATCCGCAACGGCAAGACTCTCTGGGATTGCGACCAGCTTGAGTTTACCGACATCCTCGCCCTCAAGCGCACCTCCTTCGACGGTTCCAACTTCAACTTCATTGCCCACCTTGGCGGACACAAGTATGCTTTCTGCAACTCCGAGTATCTCGACTACCCCAAAGAGTGGCATGCTCAGGTCAAGAGCGGTGCCATCCCCGTCCTCGCCTCGGGCGAGCTCCTCGACCCCCAGAGCGAAGACGAGAAATTCCTGGTCTGCAAGCTCGACATGGGGGCCTATATGCTCGTATGCCGCACCAAGGATCTGCGGGTGGCCGTCGACCGTTGCGACAGCTATGAAATCCACAACGAGCTGGCCATCTATCACAACGACGACAAACAACCCCGCACCGGCATCGTCTTCACCAATGGCTTGAAGATAGAACTCAACGACACTTTCCAGTATCTGATCTGTGGCAAGAACGCCATCTATACCGACCACTGGGACACCCTCACCGATGAGCAAATCAACACCTTGGCAGAAGAAATACTGGTCGACAACTCCGAGAGTTTCTATATCTCCGAGTTCCTCGACTTTGTAGGTCCCAATGTGCTGCTCCGCGACAAAGAGATGGGCTTCAACATCATTGGCTATGGCCTTCCGCTCAATCCCGACACCTGGTTTGAGAAAGCCCAGATTGTCGGCTCCCACATCCTCCTGTGCAACAATGGCAAAATCAAGTGGATGAATGAAGAGCTGCGCGTTGGCACCGGCTGGTTTGGGGTCATCCGCCTCTCCCCCCATTGCTCCATCAAGTATGTCGACGGCCATTACAAAAAAATCATTACCGGCTCGGCCGTCAAGGGCAAGAAATATTCCTTAGATCCCGATGGCAGCGATGGCTACCTCATTGGCTCGGGCGAATACATCGAGGTGGAACGCCCCTATGCTCATTTCTTCTTCAAGATATGCTTTGGCAACGAGCTTGAGCTCATCAGCATGGATGCCTACGAACCCGACATCAAGTTGCCCTCTGCCGTGTTCTACAACTGGAACGAGTATTCGGTCAGATACATCGGCACCGATGCATTCCGCTACAATGGTTCCCTGCGCACCATCACCCTGCCCGACACCATCGTGGAAATCAAAGAAGGCGCCCTGGAAAGCTGCTACGGCCTGCAGATTATCTACCCGGAGTAGGTTATTGGTATTAATGTTTATTGGTTATAGGTTATTGGTTATTGACAGTTTAAAGTTGGAAGTTTATTGGTTATAGACAGTTTAAAGTATATAGTAAATCCGTGTATTCAAAGCAAGCTTTAGCTTGCTTTTTCGTGTTTTTCGTTTCTTTCGATGTTCTAATATAATAAAGTTGATAGTAAAATCTGCGTTTTCTGCGAGACATCAAATCTTGAAATTTACTCCGCATTTATGGCAATTTACTTTCGTATGCAGACAAGAGTGGTGCTGCCCTATCTCAGGCAGCTCCAGCCACCGACGTCGGCAACAAAAGCCTCCGGGCGCTCACAAGCCTCATAGGGAATATGTCACTCAAAGAACAGAAGGAGCAGCTGACCTTTGTCAAGACAAATGTCTCCAAAACCAATTGGGACTCAAAGAGATAATGTTGCCAGCTGTAGGTCATAAACCCCAAGCGTGTGACAGTTACAGTTGTGACAGATAAAAATAAGGGGTATCAAAAATGCCTCTTATAATATATAACTAATTAATAATTAATAATATATATAAGAAAATTGAAAAAAACATACCCCTCTAAAAATCAACTGTCACAACTGTAACTGTCACAAAATG
>JAEEGG010001576.1_pt1 | contig 61059 bp, 58 predicted proteins | sample 9134161 | NCBI WGS metagenome assembly JAEEGG01 (sample SAMN16246543, study PRJNA631951) | gut metagenome | biome: gut microbiome; feature: rumen; material: CR-attached | host: Bos | place: Iran: Karaj | collected 2018-10
TTTTTGATGACAATCTTGAAATCGTAGATACAAAAATATATACCCAGAACTCTTTGGAAAGGATAAGTCGGCCGTGTCTTCTATACGACAATGGTCAGGTGATTGCCTGCGGTTATTATTATGAAAGTTCAAGTAGAGCATTCCCTTATATGTATAGGTTTGACGAAAATGCCGACACCTTGGCGTGCCGCTATGTGGTGCCTAAGTACTACAATGCCAATGATCCAGAGTTTCGACTGCAAGGTTTTAAATGCCATAACATTCTCAAGAATCCGTCGGGAGATGGTTATGTTTTTCTCTGTAATGGGCCTGGCGGTGGGATTGGAACGGCGGTTTATGACGATAACTTTCAGTATGTGAAGGCTTACCGTTACATTTTGGGCACTCCTGGAGCGGCTGACATGGATAGTTACGCTTTAGGTGACCGAGGTTATTCCGACTATTTCCTTTCGGAAGACAGGTTGCTGTTTTTTGGAGCAAGATACCCTTGGAAGCAAGGGGTTGACGAGTATTTGTTGACCCTTGGTGACCTTGACCTCAGTTGGACGGTAGGACCAGGCCAACAGGGCTATAATGTGGACTGTGGCCGAGTTAATCATTATGAAGTGGGTTTCCTTCACGAGGAGGGAAGAAACGAAGAGCCATCGGGATATGGTTGCAAATGCATGGCCACGGTGAACGACACGACCATGTATGGCTGTTACATGACCATGTACTACCCAGGGGATAACAAACAGACTGGCTTGTGCCTTTTTGACCGCGACATGGAAATCCTTGGCGGTCGCTTCTTCGATGAGAACGAATACTATAAGTATTGGCCGCAATTTGTCCTTCCTTATCCTGATGGAGGCTGTTTGTTGGTCATGGACGGTGGAGAAGCTTTGTCGCCATACGTGGCCAGCAAAGTGTTGAGGCTGACTCGCGAGGAGATGAACCCGATACCCACCTCGGTCAAGGAGATGTCTGTGACGGAAATTCAAGGCAAGGCGTATCCTAATCCGGCAAAGGATGTTCTGAACATTGACCTTAGCGAAGTGGGAACCATTGATGGCTGTCGCATCAGCATCACGGATGCCTTTGGACGTCCTTGCTTGGACAGGTTTATCCGTGGCGAGGGGAATGTGCTTACTATAGGCGTTTCTGGATTGAAAGCTGGGGTGTATTTCTATCGAGTTTACAATGCTGAAAAAGAACTATTAACCGGAAAATGGATAAAACAATAATACGATGAACACAAAACACAGAATTTCAATTATTTTCGCCCTCGCGCTGGTTTTCGGGGCCAAGGCCTTTGGGCAGGAATGGGAATACACCGTGGAATTCGAGTCTTCAGACAACGGCTGGCCTGACTTCTTCGATGCAAAGCCAATGAAGAACGGTAATATCGCCGTTCCCTACATTTACAGCTTTGCTGGATCCTCGATGGAATCATATCACCCTGGAATGGTGGTTTTGTCGCAAGACGGAATTGAACAGGCAAGGAATGATTTCTACAAGCCTTCGTTTTGGGGGCTTGCCCCTTTTGCGTTTTCCGATGATGAAGGCTCAACCTACATTTTGGTCGCCTACAATCCCGACCATGATTCTACTAGTGCCAATTATTTCATGAACTTTGATAATCCTCCAGACCATTCCATTCTTGGATTGTATAAACTGGATGAACAATTAACCATCGTGGAAAATCATGAAATTGAGATTCCCATTGACACACTCAACAGTCCGACGCCATCCATTGAAGGTGAGTTGTTCAATTCACTCTGTGGAAACATCTATCTCTTTTCTGCCATCGAAGACGAAGGAACTGTTGTCGGCGGCTATACAAAGAAACCAACTTTTGATATATTCAATTCGCGTGGCAACGATAGCATATTCTTCTTTAGAATGGGTTTTGACGGTACTCTCATAAGCAGAAAAGGTTATGAAATTGACATGTTGCATGAAGCGGGTGGAGCCTGTCTTTGGGAGGTTGTTTTGAGGCGAAATGTGATTGCGAAACGGGATAATGGATTCGCTTTTTATTATCCCGAGCAGTACCCTGTTCAATATGGCGGGAAAAGTGGTGAAAGAAACAGAGGAGTTCCAGGCACAGCCTATTATTTGGACGAGGATTTAAACATTGTTGCCGAGAAGAATTTTCATTACACAAGCGACAGGACGGACTATTTTGCCGACCTTTCAGTGGTGCGTAGTGACCACAATACGGTTTATGCCTCCTCAGCATTTTTGAAGCCCGATGGATATGGCAAAACGGGGTGTTGCTTGTATGAATACGATGAATTTTTTGATGAACGTCCAGATGATTTGCTCATCCTTCAGAAAATAGAAAGAACCAGTACCGATGCAGATTGGGATTATGCTGCACGACTGAATGGTGTTGCGCTAGCAAAAGACAAAACCTTATTCTATGCGTATTCGTTGGAAGGTTCGCGCATGATGATAGAACATTTGGATTTGAACTTCGATACCATTACGACACTTTACCATGAAATAGGAGGATACAACAACCAAAACAGGGTCATCGGAATTGAAGCCACTGAAGACGGAGGATTGTTGGTTGTATCTTCCACAATCAATCTATCGACTGCACATGGATGGTTGAGGGTCACCAAATTTCCTGCCGAGGCCTTTGTGGGCATTGAGGAGGCGCACACCAATGGCTTGAAGCTGGCCATCGCCTATCCCAATCCAGGGAAAGATGTGCTGAACATCTGCACGGCCTTGCAAAATGCCCGCGTGGAGGTGTACGACACCAACGGCAGGCTCATCCACAGCCAAGCCCTCACGGAGAATGTGACGGTGATTGATGCAACAGATTGGGCTGAAGCTGTTTATGTTTGGAAGGTGATGGTTGGCACTTCGACAGGCTCAGTGACCGAAGCGGAAAGCGGGAAGTGGATAAAAGAGTGAAATGAAATGAACTAATTGCATAAAAAAGGCTTATATTTGAAGCCTAAAACAAGTAATGAAAACCTAAATAAATATATGAAGAATAATTACAAACCACAAAGAAAAGTCCTTCTCTTTCTATTACTAACAGTAGCATGTTTTGGGAAGGCGCAACAATGGCACGAGCTCAACACAGGAGTTGTAGAAGACCTTTACGATGTCTGCTGCATCGATACCAACACGGTGTTCGTCTGCGGACAAAACGGCCTGATATTGAAAACCGAGGATGGAGGAAACAGTTGGCAGGAGAAATACAGAAATGAAGGATGGGAGATCTTTAGTGTCAGGTTTTCTGATGACAGAAATGGTTATGCGTTAGTTTGGGATGAAAATCGTTTTTTCACTATGCAAACAGAAGATTACGGAGAATCATGGTTCCCGACAACACGGGATTATTCATTAACTAGGAGTTTTGGAGGAAATCGTTATGGTACATTAACATGGATGGGTTATGGGAAACCGATGGAATTGTATCTTACAGACAATGGTGTATTATACATCATAGACTTTGGCCATCTATATAAAAGTACTGATGGTGGTGAGACCTTCGAATTTGCCGATTTAGGATTAAGAGAAGGTGGTTGGGAAGCATATTTTGAGGATAATATTGGCTTAGTGATTGGTTGCGACAGATACCTTGAAAATGTAATGAGGGTCATGAAAACTGATGATTATGGTGAGCATTGGGAGAACATCGCCAACTATGAGTTTACCTCTTATAAACTGGGCTCGGTATATTTTGAAGACGAAAGACGCATCAAGGTTTTTGGTGAGTTCTATAATGAGTATGGTCAGTGCTATGGCGTTATAGAAACAAATGACGGCTTTGAGCATATAACGATGTCAGATTATAATTCATATTACATCCCTTATTTCGATATTGATTTCTCAAATGAGCGCGGCTGCTATATCAACAGTTGGGAATATGATAAGGATCCGTATATCGAAAGCGTAGCTTATGTGACGGAAGATGCAGGAGCGTCATGGTTCAAAGTGTCGCATGGGATTGATAATTATGAATTCTTGTACTGCGTATCCGCAACAGGTTCTGATATTTTTGTTTCTTCGCAAAATGGCAGATTGTATAAATATGACAGCACACCCGTGCAAGGAGTCGAGGAAAACAGAATTGAGTTGAGCATATTTCCTAATCCTATTGGACAGATACTTGAAATTACCACTAAGAATGCTCAAAAATTAGAGATATTTGACAATTTTGGCAGGAAGATATTTGAAATAAAAGCAGAACAAGACCATTTCGTGTTAGATGCCACAAAGTTTGATATTGGTATTTATTACATTGTTGTAACAGACAAAGAGGGGATCTGCCATGTTAAGAAAGTGGTTAAAGTTAAATAAGATAATAGAGTTATTAAATATTGCCACATACAAACACAAGAGAAATATGAAAAAATATTTATTATTTACAATTACAATATTGTGTAATTTAATGGTTCAAGCCCAAAAAATTGAAGCCGTGGATGAAACGGAAGGGACTGCTTTTACATTGTGTCCAAATCCCGCCAGCGGGGTTGTGCGCATTGAGGGTGTTGAGGCTGATGAGGTTTGGTTTTATAATGCTTTGGGGCAGGTGGTGAAGACAGTGCGGGGGACGAATGAGATTGATTTGAGTGGTTGGGTGAATGGGGTTTATTTGCTGCGCATCACAGATGCGGAGGGAAAAGTATACACGAATAAAATCACGATACGATGAAAAACATAAAGTTTTACACCTTGCTTGCGTTCCTGCTGATGGCGGGAGGGGTGACGATGCAGGCGCAGGAAAACGACAGGACGCTTGAATACGGTTATTGGGCTGATGTCGTAACCGAACAGCCTGAAGGCTATGTGGTTGACGCCGAAGGCAATGTGGAAATCTACACACCTGAAGGTTTGGCTTGGCTTTCGTGTGTTGTAAACGGGCTGAACGGCTGCGAGCCTGACAATTTTGACGGACGCACCGTAAGACTGATGGCCGACCTTAATCTTGAAGAAACGTACGGCTTGATGAACCTTGTTCCCATAGGAAACCGTGAACACCGTTTTATGGCCACCTTCGATGGTCAAGATCATAGTATTGATGGACTGTTTATACTTAATTCCTTGGGAGAGGAAATGCGAATGGATATGGGGTTGTTTGGCTATTTGTATCATGGCACGGTGAAAAACCTGTCGCTCAATTCCGGTTTTTATGCTTATATGCATCCATTTGACATGAATACAGGAACATACGAGCTTTATTATGACGCACTTGTTGCCGCTGTTGCGGATTCCCTCTCAGTGGTGGACGGTTGTACATGCAGGCTTAAAATGTTGGAAGCAGTAGGAAATGCACATGCCGGCGGGACATATATGGCAAGCGTTGTCGGCTTGAACCGCAATTCTATTGTTCGCAATTGTTGCTACGAAATGGATAGGTATTCTCAGCTTGGGGCAATAGATGTAGGCGGTATCGTCTTGCGTAACCTTTGTGAAGGCGATTATGCTGATGCCATTGTGGAGAACTGCTATTTTTACGGAAGCCTGATGGGATCTTTCAGCGATGAAAACATGGGTGGTATCGTGTGTTTTAACGAAACTGTTTCCAATGGGAAGAAAGCCATTGTAAGGAATTGCTATTCGGAATTGCTGGACTATTTGACTGGTCATTATAATAAAGGTTGTATTGTGGCATACAACTCGGAGGGCAGTGTTGTTGAAAATTGCTTTGCCGATGTCAGTGGGCAACAAGGATTGAATGGGTTGTTTGGCACTAATTTGGGCGAGACGATCAATTGCACGGAATTCGTTCCCTATATCTATATGGGTGATGGGGTGTTATCGGAACCATTCGTGATTGGCGAAACGCAAACTGACAGATTGGTTGAGGCACTAAACGCATGGGTTAATGCACAAGAAGAGCCTAACCTGTATCGGGAATGGATTGAAGGGCTCACTATTTATGTCCCTCAATTTGGAGAGTTTTGGGATGATATTGCCGACAATGAATCATTTTCAAGCGTTTTAGTTTATCCTAATCCTGTAATAGATAGGGTTGTTATTGAAGGCGTTGAGGCTGAGGAGGTTTGGGTTTATAATGGGCTTGGGCAAGTGGTGAAGAGCGTGCAAGGCAGTAATGAAATCAATGTGAGTAGTTTGGCGGAAGGGTTTTATCTACTGCGCGTTACGGATGCGGAGGGAAAAAACTATACGGCGCGGGTGGCGGTGAAAAAATAGAGATTCCCCTTCGCTTCGCTCGGGGAATGGAGCGGAGACATAAAGTTAAACGCGGCGGCTGTAAAAGTTACAAATGTGTAACGGTTACATGCCGCCGCGGTTCACAAAATAATAGCCGCTCCATTCCCTTTGGGAATCTGTATTCATTTTTTGCTTTTTTCGTTCCGTTGTATCAGATTTTGCTTTATCTTTGCCGCCGATAAGCGGTGCCGCGAGGCTCAATAGGGAATCGGGTGAGAATCCCGTACAGTTCCCGCTGCTGTAAGCTCTTCGCGCTGGTCACTATGCCACTGAAAACAAAGTCTTTCGGGAAGGCGGCCAGACAAAGGAGTAAGTCAGAAGACCTGCCGCCTGTCGTGAAACAAAGCTTTCGGGACAAGAGCTGGCTTTCCTTATAGATTAAGGTGTACCCTCATTTCCCGCAAGCATTGTAATGTAATGGATTGAATGTCAAACCTAAAATTATATTATTATGCGTAAAAACTTTACATTATTGTTCCTTCTTGGAATTTTTGGTCTGTTTACGACCAATTTGTTTGCACAACAAGATGCCACTATCGATCCTGCCGACATCCAATACTGGATTGGCGAGGGTGAAAACGAGGTTGTGGTTGCACTCAGCTGGTGCAGCAACACTGAAACAGCTTTGGCCTGGGGCTACCGTTTCAATGGCGAAGCCACTGTTTTCCAAGCTCTTACTGATATTGCAGCTGCCGACAGCCGCTTGACAGTAATCGGGGTTGCTCCCACCAACATTACCTATGTGGATGATGAATACGACCTGACCATGTGCCCTAATCCAGAAGCCCAATGGGGTGATCCCGATTATGATATTCCCATGCATGGCGTGAATGGCTTGATGGGTCAGAACATGATGTCTGAAGAACCGATTCATAACAACGACTTCGTGAAGATTGGTGGTTATGCTTGCAGTATTATTTCTGCCGACTGGACCACCATCTCTTGGACTACAGAGATTATTCCTGCCACTGACCCGAATGCAGTCGTTGACGCTACTATTTCAGCTGACGAGATCCTGTTTTGGGTTGGCGAAGGCGAAAACGAGGTTGTGGTTGCACTCAGCTGGTGCAGCTACACCGAAGCTGCTCTGGCCTGGGGCTACCGTTTCAATGGTGAAGCCACTGTTTTCCAAGCACTAACTGCTATTGCAGATGCTGACAATCGCTTGACGGTCATCGGTACTGCTCCCACCAACATCACTTACGTGGATGACGAATACGACCTGACGATGTGCCCCAACCCAGATGCACAATGGGGCGATCCCGATTATGATGTTCCCATGCATAGCGTGAATGGCTTGATGGGTATGAATATGATGGCTGAAGAACCGATTCACAACAACGACTTTGTAAAGATTGGTGGTTATGCCTGCGGTGTCATGTCTGCCGATTGGACCACCATTGCTTGGGAACAACCCATTGAACCCGCTATCAACAACACGGGCGTGAACGAAAGCCAGTCCAGCACTCTGGCTGTATATCCGAATCCTGCTATTAATGAAGCCTTCGTGACTGTCACCAATGCTGGAATGACCACTGTTTCTGTCTACGACATCCAAGGCCATCTGGTCAGCGAGCAAAGCGTTGACGCAAAGGCTGGCGAACAAGTCCGCATCAGCACCGAAACGCTGAATGCAGGTGTGTACTTCATCACCGTGAGCAGCGACAGTGCTGTGCGTACCGCTAAACTCGTGGTGAAATGATGAAAAGGATTTCCATCCTGCTGTTGGCTTTGGTGCCGACGATGCTTTGGGCGCAGTTCGCGCCTGAGGCGGGTGTCGTCGGCACCACGGCCATGCATGCCGACTCGTCGGCTTTCGTGGCTTGGGCTACAGGAATCGAAGTGGAACGTGGTCCGATGAATATCGCCGATCCGAGTCTTGGCTTGGCGAGTTTTGGCCCCGATTTGTCAGTGGTGTTAGGTAAGCCAGGCGGCACAATGGATGTCATCAGCCTCGGCGACGGTGGTTCGGCTACCTTGACTTTTGCCTCGCCCATCTACAATGGTCCAGGCCCTGACTTCGCGGTGTTCGAGAATGGCCTTGTCAACGCTCAGGACAACACCATCTGTTTCCTTGAATTGGCCTTTGTGGAAGTCAGTTCCGATGGCGAGAACTTCTTCCGCTTCCCTGCTGTAAGTAAGGTTCAGGATACTGCTCAGGTGGGTGGCTTTGATTGTATCCATGCAAGCCTGATTCACAACTTCGCTGGAAAATATTCGGTGTTCTACGGCACGCCTTTTGACCTTGACGAGGTGGAAGACAACGCCCTGCTTGACAAAATGAAGGTCACCCATGTCCGCATTATCGACGTGGTGGGTGACATTGATCCTGAATATGCTACCAAGGACTCGGAAGACCATATTGTCAACGATCCGTGGCCCACTCCTTTCGGTTCCAGTGGCTTCGACTTGGATGCTGTCGGTGTGATTTACGACATAGCCCACTACGATGTTCCTGAAAACGAAATTGAAGCCGTTGCCGTCTATCCCAATCCGGTGAAGGACCAGCTGACGGTGAATGCTGAAAACCTGCAGTCGGTTGAGGTCTACAATCTTGTGGGACAGTTGGTGATGACTTCCTCATCCTCTGTCATCGACATGAGCGATTTGAACGAAGGCATTTATTTCGTTCGCGTCACCGCTGAGGGCAAGACGGTTACGAAACGTATTGTGAAACAATAAATTAGTACGATGACCGATGGCTATGACAATGACCGCATATAATTTAATGTGAACTTATCCTATTTCAAAAAGCGGTCATAGTCATTGTCAATAATCATAGTCAAAACACAAACTAAGATGAAAAAGGTAAATCTATTCCTGCTTGGTGTCATCGCTGCTTTGTTGTTCTCCTGCAAGCCTGACCCGACTCCGACGCCTGTCAATCCTAACGATTCCGTACCGTCAGTCGAGCTCAAGGGCGTTTTCGTGCTCAACGAAGGCAATTACCAGTTCTCGAACGCTTCGCTGTCGTTCTACAACCCCGAGACAGACACGGTGGTCAACAATCTGTTTTACAAGGCCAATAATGCCCCAATCGGCGACGTGGCCGAGAGCATGGCATTGGTCGACGGCAAGCTGTATATCGTTGTCAACAATAGCAACCTTATTTATAAAGTGGATGCCAATACTTTGAAATGCGACCTGACACAGCCTTTCAAACTTGGTGATTTCTATTCGCCCCGCGAGATGTATTTCTTCAGCCCTGAGAAGGCATACGTCACGGACCTTATCGGCATGGGCATTTGGATTGTCAATCCGCAGAATATGACACACACAGGCTTCATTGAGACAGGTAAGACTACCGAGAAAATGGTGCCTGTGGGCAACGAACTGTATGTGAGCAACTGGTCACTTTATTACATTGATCCCAGCTCGCACGACAGCTACAACACTGTCCAGGTCATTGATATGAACAACGATGTCAAGGTAGCCGAAATCGAGGTGGGGAAGGAGCCTAACACGATGGCAGTCGACAAGAACGGGCATGTGTGGGTGCTTTGCGAAGGCCGCTCATGGGACGTGGGTTATGGTGAGAATCCCTCTTTGTGGGAAATTGATCCGATGCTCAAAACCGCCCAAAAACGTTATGAGTTTGATGGCACGGCCTCGGTGTTGAGGGCCAATCGCACAGGCGACCAGCTCTATATGATTTACAATAATGTGGTGCGTCGCTTCGACATCGCCACGAAGACCTTGTCTGAGACTTTTAGCATCGCCGCTGAAACCTCTGGTTTGTTCTATAACATGGCTGTTGACCCGAAGTCGGGCGAAATCTATGTGACCGATGCCAAGAACTACATGATGAACGGCACGGTGTATCGTTATACTGAAGACGGCCTGCTGCTCAGTTCGTTCGAGGCAGGTGTCATTCCCAGTGCAATGTTGTTTAAATAATTGATATTCTTTGAGGGGATTACAAATCCCCAACTCAGTTTGGGCGGATTGCAAATCCGCCCAAACTTTTTGTGTCGAATTTTATACAAACCTTTTCGTATAGCGAAAAAAGATGTAATTTTGCCGAAATGTTACTAAGATGGCGAAAAAGAATCAATCGAAACGGTTAACGGCACAGCATAAAGAGAGTCATGGTGTTATTGGCATATTTGGAGAAGAGGCCAAGTTGCATAATATGACTGTGGGAGAAATATCCCATCATATCATTAAACAACTGGAAGAAGATTATCCGCAACTTGTTTTTCGATACAGATTAAGTATCGAGAAGAAAGAAATTAACGAGGCCCTCAAAAAGATTGATCCTGAATTGGGACAAACGCTTTTTGTTGAAAATGCAAGTATTATTCCTGATGGTGGAATAATTGAGGTTAAGGACGACAACGATAATTGGAGAGTTGTCTTAGTGTCTGAGGCAAAACACCAAGGGAAGGACATCGAGAATATCAAAAAAGGAGAACTTGTTGGTGAAAACAAAAACCAAGACCTTATGTTGGCTGGCAATGCCATTGAGCGGTCGCATAAGAACATTTCTGAAATTGCCAATTTTATGTTGGCAGAATCGCATTTTCCCTACGTTATTTTTCTTGAAGGCTCAAATTTTTTGACCGAAACCATACAAGTCAAAAGACCCGATGGAAGAGTCGTTACACTTGAATATAACTCAAGTACGCTCAATCGGTTGGATAGATTGACGGCGGCAAATTATGGAATGCCAATCAATACCAACCTGTGTAAGAACAAGTTCGTGAAGCATGGTGACAAGACTATTATGCTTCAGGCGGCTTCAATTTATACACAAGGCAATGGCGAAAGTTGGGATACGAAAAAGATGTTCGACATTATGTTGGAGATTTCAAAAACATCTCTTCAAATACTGGGCAGTGATTTGTTCAAACAATTGACAAAAAAGTAAGATTATGGCACGGCAGGCGACAAATCAATTGCTTCAAAAAGCAAAGAAATCAAAAAGTGATGAGTTTTACACCCAGCTTTGCGACATCGAACGCGAATTGCAATACTACCAAGATTGTTTTGTTGATAAAGTGGTTTATTGCAATTGCGACGACCCTCGCACAAGTAATTTTTTTAAATATTTTGTGATAAACTTTCACAAATTAGGACTGAGAAAATTGATTGCCTCGTGCTATAAAGAGGATACATGGGATTTGTTTAGTAGTCAGGAATCGGAAAAGGGATTCTATTGTGAATATTGTGGGGAAGGTGGCAATTGTTTCAATCCGAACAATGTTGAAATCAGTTATTTCAAAGGTGATGGAGATTTTAGAAGCCGTGAGTGCATCGAACTGTTGAAACAGTCTGATATTGTGGTAACCAACCCTCCGTTTTCATTGTTCAGAGAATTCGTGGCCCAAGTCATGAAATATGACAAGCAGTTTTTAATTATTGGCAATGTGAATGCCATTACCTACAAAGAAATATTCGATTTGATTCAGAAAAACAAAGTTTGGCTGGGTGTTAATTTGGGTCGAGGAATTTCTGGCTTTATTGTACCTGATCACTATGATTTGTATGGTACAGAGGTAAGTGTAAATACCAAAGGCCAGACTATTATTGCTACAAATAATTGTCTTTGGCTCACTAATTTGGAACTGCAACAACGTAATGAGGAACTTGATTTGTCAAAGGAATATGCTGGCAATGAGAACGATTATCCAAAGTATGACAACTGCGATGGTATAAATGTTGATAAAACCCAAGATATTCCAAGGGATTACGATGGCTTAATGGGAGTCCCAATTACATTTCTTCACAAGTACAATCCTAACCAATTTGAAATCGTCAAATTCCGAAAAGGCGACGACGGAAAGGATTTGAGTGTCAATGGTAAATGTCCGTATTTCAGGATTTTGATAAAGAATCGGAGAGTAAATGCTGTAAGTTAAAAATTAATATATTTATCCAATGAAAAAGACCTGTCCCCGCTGCGGAAAAGAATTTGAATGCGTGCATTCCATCGACTGCTGGTGCGTGAAAGTGAAACTCACTGACGCCACAAAAGCCTATCTGAAAGAACATTATAGCGATTGCCTGTGCAAAGAGTGTTTGGAGGAAATCAATGGGAAGTAATCGCAATAGTTCATTCGGATTTGAAATCCGAATGTTTCGAAATGGGGATTTGAAATCCCCTGGTTCTGGACGGTCGGATTGCAAATCCGCCCGAACCTTCTTGTGGAGTTTATTCTTTTTGTTTTTTGTCGCCTGTGCGCCAAAAGCTAAGACTGATGTCAAAGAGGCAAACCATGGCGATAACCACATGCGTTATGCCCGAAATATCATGGTGTATGAAAAGGATTACGGCTATCGGGCGGAGGTGATTTGTCCGTGGGATACTACGCTTTCTTTGGGTTCGTTTGCCTTCGTCAAGGACACGACAAAGGCTATCGACTCGGATGTGAAAGGCGTTTTGAATGTTCCTGTCAACTCGGTGATTTCGTTCTCGGCCACGCAATGGTCGGTCTTTCTGCGTTTAGGTGAAATCGACCGCGTGAAAGGCATCCTTGAAGGCCGTTTCGTGACCGACTCGACCATGCGTTCGCTTTTGGCTCAGCAAAAGGTTTACGACATTGGCACGGAGGCCGCCGCCGATATTGAGCGAATGATACAGTTGCAGCCTGATGTCTTGTTGTATTCGCCTTATTTTGATGGTAACCAGGGAGGGCTGAATGTCACAGGAGCCGTGCTGTTTCCTTTTGCCGACTATATGGAAAACACGCCTTTGGGCCGTGCCGAGTGGATTCGCGTCATAGGTATGCTGATAGGCTGCGAAGACAAGGCCGACGCTTGGTTTGAGGACATCGAACGACGCTATAACGCCCTTTCAACGCTATGTGCTGAGGTGGAGCATCGTCCAACGGTGTTCTCTGATTTGGCATTTAATGGACAATGGTACGTGGCAGGAGGCCGCAGCTATATTGCCAAACTCTTCGCCGATGCTGGTGCTGATTACATCTGGAAGGACAACCCATCAACGGCCAGCGTACCGATGGATGCCGAGAGTATTTTGGCCAAGGCGCAACACGCTGATTTTTGGCGCGTCATCAACTCTGCTCCTTTTCCCATGACATACGCGTCTTTAGGCAAGGAAAGCCCTGTTTATCCGCTTTTCGATGCTTTCAAAAACCACAAAATCATCGTCTGCGATATTCTCCAAACAGGCTATTTCGAGCAGTCGCAGTGCGAGCCCGACCTGCTTTTGGCCGACTTCATCCATTTCTTCCATCCCGAACTTTTGACAGGGGAATGGGAGGACTATCAGCCCAAGTATTATCACATGATGGGCGAATAATCTTGCTAAAAAATGAGATTTGTCTGATTTTTTTGGCAGTGTGTCCGAAAAAATCCTATTTTTGCCCTGCAAATGGTGTGGAATAACTACACGAAATGCGGTTAACGTATTGATAATCAGAAAAAAATAAATAGAATTATGCGTAAACATGTTTTGAAACTGATGATGACGGCTTTTCTGATGGCATTGGTTGTGCCATGTGTGAATGCTCAGGATTCAAAGAAGGATGATAAAAAGGATGATAAAAAAGTTCGAATCGAAATCGGATACATCCTTTGCGAAGGCGACACTGTGGTCACTCCTGAAGCATACGACACTTTAGATATTGTCGCCATCGGTGTGGTGTTTGATGTGGACGATTCAAACGAGCACGGTTGGGCTGTGTCCTTGGAGGATGCAGGTCTCTTCACTTGGGGAGGATACGGTGAGGACACCGATTTGGAAAACTACACTCGTAGAGGTTCCGCCGCTGATGATCTCGACGGCAAAAAAAACACCCAAACCATACTTGAATTAGATGATTTCTATCCGGCCTTTAGTGCTGTTGATTTCGACAATGGTTGGTATCTGCCTGCCGCAGGTCAGCTGAAGCGCCTCTACAAGAATCTCAAGGACGTGAATTCTACTCTTGAAGAAATGGGCGCGGAGCTTGTCAAACCGATAGGCGTGACTTATTGGTCTTCAACTGAGTATTCGGACATTGACGCATGGTATTTGACCACCATTGGCGGACTTGAATATTCCTCGGACGGCTATAACGACCATAAAGATGGATACCGTCTTGTTCGTAGCATTAGGGATTTTTGATACAATTGACATAGCAGTAATTGCGAGGAGGGTGGCTAAAAAATAGTCATCCGCTATGGTAAACGCACTAAAATTTTGGAAGATTAGTGTGTTATGAATAGATTTCGAAAAGTTATCAACATAACGTGTTCTGCTCCAGTTTATTGCGAATTGTTTTGTAAATTTGCCAAAGATTCAAAGGAAGAAGGACATGGTTGTTATGGGTGAGACTTTCATGAGCTAATAGACATTTTGGGCCATGAAATTCTCTGGATTGCCAGAAAACAATTATCATTGCGGAAAATATCAATGATATGGTAAATTGATAACGGCATAGAGGATGATGACCAGATGCTGCCATGCGTCGAAGTGCTTGACGTAACTCTCGCCCCCATTCTCGCGGCTGATTCAGAGGATTTTCTGCTTGTCCAGCAAACTTAACAAGCTGTCCATACATCGGCTGTCCGATAAAATGCGTACTTTTGTTCATCGTTACATAGATTTGTAGCAGAAACAAATAACGATAAAGGCTGAACTCCTCTCACGGAATTCAGCCTGTTTTTGTGCCACTAAAATTTTTTAGCGAGCTCATAAGATGGGAAAAAGTATAGTTTTTTGCGACAAATCCACCTACATTTTTTATTTTTGCAAGCTGTTTTAATATTTTAATCATTAAAAAATGAAGAAAACGTTTTCATTGAGAGCCGTGTTCTCTCTGTTTTTGGTTCTTTCAACGATTTTGAGTATGGCTCAACCCCCAGGTGGTAGACCTCCAGGAGGTCGTCCCCCAGGAGGTAGGCCTCCTTTTGGCGGTGACCGTCAGTGGAGTCAGAACGACCCGAACATGCCTGCTGTGAAGCCTAAGAAGAAAGTCCGCGAAGGCGACACTTTTACGGTGGTGGGTGTTTTGCGCGATGCCAAGACAGGTGAGTTTTTGCCCTACGTCAATGTGGCGGTGCTCGACTCCATCGACAACGAATTTGTCAAAGGCGGCATCAGCAATTTGGACGGTGCTTTTGAAATCGACAACGTGCCGCAAGGGGTTTTCGTGTTGCGTGTTTCGGCTATCGGCTACGAGAGTTTTGCCTTGCCTTTCCATGTGACCAACCATACTAACCTCGGCACTTTGCGCATCAATCCTGGTGTGACCTCGCTCAGTGAAGTCACGGTGGCCGCTGAACGACCGCTTTATGCCATGGATGGTGAAAAGCTGATTTACAATGTCAGCGAAGACCCATCCATCCAAACCGGTACCACGGAGGATGCCTTGCAGAATGCGCCTGGCGTGGAGGTCGACGTGGAGGGCAACATCACCTTGCGCGGCGTTTCAAGCGTGGAGATTTGGATTAACGACAAGCCCTCGAAACTCACAGAGGAAAATCTGAAAACCTATCTCCAGACCTTGCCCGCCAATGCCATTGCACGTATCGAGACTATCACCAACCCTTCAGCCAAGTATGCTACCGATGCAGAAGCGGTCATCAATATCGTGACTTCGGCGCACATCAAGAGCAACCAGTTCATCAGTTTCGGCGTGAATGGCTCCAACCAGCCCTTCGTCTCACCGTGGATTAGTTATATGTGGAAGAAGGAGAGACTGAGTATCAACCTGTTTGCTTCTGGTCGTTACAGCAACAGAATCAATACCACGGATAGTTGGGAATTGAAACGTGAAGATGCCGATACCGAGGGATTGTATGACTCTGTATGGTACAGAACCACGTCGCAGAAGGAAAACAACCGCAGTATGAGCGGCAATGTCTTCATGAACATCGACTATGAGATTGATTCCACCAGCGATATCTCCTTTGATGGAGGCGGTTTCTACAACAACAATCATAGTTTTGGTAGCCGCCGCGATGAGCAGACCTTCTATTTACCCTATGATAGCCTGTTGGCCTACAGCATTGGCGACACAACCGTTTCGGGGTTCGGTTTCGGCCATGTGGGCGTCGACTACACCAAAAAGTTTGATGAAAAGGGTCATAATCTCCGTATCGGCTTGAATTCCAGACTCAACAAGAACGCTACAGACCAATACTACAACCGTTTCTACGATGTCTACACCGACCTTGACGAAAACCGCTATCTGCTGACCAACCAGTTTGGCCTTGGCCTCAGCCTCGATGCGCGTTACAACCGTCCCTACAGCGAGGACGGCGAACTCAGCTATGGCTTGCGTGCTGACCATCAGATACACAACAATGACTACAAGCGTTACTATTCGAACGACGGAGGACTCAACTATGACAGCATTGATATACTTCGTACTTACCACTTCAATGGTTTGGAGACGGGCATCAATGCCGATGTCAACTGGACTCACCGCTGGGGAGGATTCACCCTCAGCACTGGTTTGGGTGCCGGCAATGACCGTATTTATTATGACTATGTTAGCGATATGCCGTTTGCTGATAAGAACACGCTGTATTTCTGGACGGTGCGTCCGTCTGTCCACCTGACCTACCGCACAGAATCCATGCACAACTGGAAACTCAACTATTCGTTGCGTATGTCGCATCCTGGTGAGGATGAAATCAGCACGTTCCGCAGGTATGGCGAGGACAGCTATTCGACAGGCAACCCCAACGGACTCAAGAACGGCTATACCCACAACATGGAGGCTGGATGGCAGAAGTTCTTCGAACGTTTTGGCAACATAGGCCTCGAAGCATACGGTCGCCTGAGCACCAACGAAATTAGCTCGCTGACCGACTCGGAATATGACCAGTTCCTCGACCGGGTTGTCAGTTACTCCATGCCCTATAATATGGGTACATCATGGCGTTATGGCACTTCGCTCAACATGACCTACCGCCCGACAGGTTTCTTCAACGTGCGTCTTTATGCCAATCTCTATGACTATGGCTATCGCATGGAATACGACCGTGTTGATGAGTTCGGCAACGTCAGTCACAAAATCGACGAACGCGAAAAATGGTCGTGGAGCGTGCGTGTCAACGCTTGGGCGAAGCTTTTCAACCAGTTGCAAGTGACGGCTTCGGCCAACTACAACTCACCGACCATCAGCCTGATGAGCGAGCGCAAGGCGCGTTATTTCCTTAACATGGGTCTCCGCAGCGATTTCTTCAAGCGTCGTTTGTCGGTGTTCGTCAACGTGCAGGACATCTTCAACTGGGGAGCTACCATTGGTTCGGGCTCCAGCAACACCAACCCCTACTATCTCAGCGACAGCACCCGCAAGATGCTGAACAGCCGCTACATTTCCGCTGGCTTCACCCTGCGTTTCGGTAAGATGGAACTCGAACAGCGAGCCAAGGAAGGCGACGGCGAGGCTGGAGATAGTTTGGAGTAGGTTTTTTAAAAAAAATGATTACCTTTGCGGCTTGAGATCAAGCCTAAAATTACCACGATTCAACACCAAAAAGCCGCAAAGGAATTTATCGCCCATTGGACGACTTTTGACCCCGTTCCAGTAGGCGAATTGATACTCTACTGATCTACCCTTAACTTTATAACTTTTTAAGTTGAACTTACAACCAATCCACACATCGTTTTCCTCACTATTATTGATGAAACACAAAATCAAAAATAGCCAATTGTAGGGATTGGACTGCGAGGACAAAAGCGGGATTTTTGCAATCGAATTTGAACTAAATAGTATCCGACTATGAAAATGAAAACGATTGCAAAATGTCTTGTATTGGGCTTGGCACTGAGTGTCAGCACCTTGCAGGCACAGGATTCCATCAAGCCAAAGTCCCGCTTGACCATTGGTGGGTACGGCGAGGCCGTCTACACTCGCAACTTCAACAGCGACAACATGTTCCGCTATTCCCATGCCGAGCGTTACAAAGACGCCAAAGGCCACGGTCGTATCGACTTGCCCCATGTGGTCATCAATTTAGGCTACAACTTCGGCAAAGGCTGGAGCATGGGCACGGAAATCGAGTTTGAGCATGGCGGCAGTGAAGTGGCCGTGGAAATCGAGGCCGAAGAGACTGGCGAGTTTGAGCATGAAATCGAGCGCGGCGGCGAGGTGGCCTTGGAACAGTTCTGGTTGCAGAAGTCGTTTGGCAAGGGCTTCAACTTCCGCTTGGGACACATCGTGGTGCCTGTCGGACAGACCAACAATGCCCACCTGCCTACGCAGTTCTTCACCTGCTACCGTCCCGAAGGCGAGTTCAACATCCTGCCCTGCACTTGGCACGAAACTGGCATCAGCCTATGGGGAAAACTAGGTAATTGGCGTTATGAGGCCATTGTGGTGCCTGCACTCAACTCCAACATGTTCAACAACGCCAACTGGGTGAAGAACGGCTCGGCCTCAGGCTATGAGTTCCGCGTGGCCAACCATCTGGCAGGTGCCTTGCGCATTGACAACTACAGCATCAAGAACTTCCACTGGGGCGTGAGCGGCTATGTCGGCAACACTTTTAATAATGACATCGTCACCAACGAGTTTTCCGAGACCAGCCAATATAAAGAGGTGAAAGGCACCGTCGTCATCGGCACGGCCGAATTCGACTATAAAGGTCACGGCCTTGTAGTACGCGGCAACTTCGACTACGGTCACCTCAGCGACGCCAACCTCATCTCGTCATGGAACAAGAACCAAAACCACCAGAGTTTCTCGCCTTATCCGCGCTCTTTGGTCGGTGAAGCCGCTATCGCCTGCGGTGGCGAGATTGCCTACGACATCATGCACCCGATGAAGCACACCGGCAACCAACAGCTCTACCTCTTTGGCCGTTACGACTACTACGACAGCTACATCCCCACCGCCAACGCCCTCACGGACTACCAATGGACCGACCGCCACGTGATGACCCTCGGCGTGAATTACTACCCCATCCCGCAGGTCGTCATCAAGGCGGAATACGCCAAACGGTTTTTGAAGGAGCAATACAATGACGAACCGATGTTCTCCTTAGGTGTGGCTTATAGCGGGTTCTTTACGAAATAGATTCCCCTATGGGGATTGGAGGTGGAATATAGTTTTTATGCGGCGGCTGATGATGTTACAAATGGGCAACTTGTTCTTGCCGCCGCTGTTTAACACATCAACAGCACTCCATTCCCCGAAGGGGAAACTCATAATAGAAACAACTTTAAAAACATAATCAAATGAAGAAATTATTCAAATCCGCAGCCATAGTCGCTGCATCCCTACTGTTGACAGTGAACCTCAGTTCCTGCAACAAAGACCCACAAGACAACACCGAGGAGGCCAACAAAGCCACGAAAGAGGCCATCGTCAAACAGTACCTCAACCACACGGTGTACCCAACCTACGCCAATTTGGCCAACGAAGCCGACAAGCTCGTCGAGAATCTTGAAGCCTTGAAAGCCAACAAGACCCAAGCCAACGTAAACGCCGCCACCGCGACCTTCCTCGAAGCCCGCCACTGGTGGGAAATGAGCGAGGCTTTCCTCTTCGGTGCCGCCTCCGACTTCGGCATCGACCCACACATCGACTCCTGGCCGCTTGACGAAGATGCCTTCAACCGCCTGATGTCGAGTCCCAACATGATTGCCCAATTGGCCAACGACGAAGACGGCTCCGTGGCTGGCGAACAGCTCGGTAACGCCCTGCTCGGCTTCCATGGCATCGAGTACATCCTCTTCCGTGAAGGTCAACCTCGCAATGTGAACGAAATTAACGATGACATGATGACCTACGTGGTGTCTGTGTCGCGTGACCTGCGCAACCGTTGCTTCCAATTAGAAGTGAGTTGGAACGCTGACACTCCCCAAGCCCACAAAGACTTGATGGAAGAATTAGAGTTAAACACCACCGTCAACGGAGGCGACAACACCTACGGTGCCAACATGACCCAAAGTGGTCAAGCGGGTAGCACCTACGCCACCTTCACCAACGCCCTTGAGGCCATCGCTGACGGCTGCATCGACATCTCCGATGAGGTGGGCACTTCCAAAATCGGCAAGCCCCACACTGGCGAGGACGTGACTTACGTGGAGTCGCCATACAGCCAAAAGTCCATCAAGGACTTCTACGACAACATCACCAGCGTCAAGAACGCCTACATGGGCGGCATGGAAGGCCAAAGAGATGAGTCCATGTCACTGCACACCTACATCAAAGACTACAATAAAGAGCTTGACACCAAGACAATGAATGCCATTGAGAATGCCCTGACGAAGATTCAAGCCATGAAGGCACCATTCGTCCAATTCTATGCCGATGCTACTGCCGGAGAAGCCATGGAAGCCTGCCAAGAGCTCTCCGACGTGATGGCCGAGGTGAAGGCTGAGTTGGGCAAAATCGATAGAAAATGATAACGACCGCTTCGCGTCATTGCGAGGGACGAAGCAATCCAGACAAAAACTAAACCCTTAGATTGCTTCGTCGTTCCTCCTCGCAATGACGCAAAGCGACAAATAAAACAAGAACAATTATTAAAACAAACACCATGATGAATCACAAACCATTTGGCATTCTTGCCCTTGCAGGACTCATGTTTTTGGCTTCCTGCAAACCCGACGACCCCATTCCGACAGTCGTCAGCGAAGAGACCTACGCCGGCGGTGAACTAGGCACCACCTTCAACAGGTCGGCCACCGCCTATGAAGACCCAACTCCTGCCACCGAACAGGCTGGTCTGACCACCGCGTTTAAGTATGGAGAAGCTTTCTTTGAGCGCACTTACACACAGAGCAACGAGCCTTTCAAAGGCTTGGGACCGCTTTACATCCGCAGCTCGTGCATCGCCTGCCATCCTGGTTACGGCCACGGCATGAGGATGAACCGTTACCGTGCCGACGATTGGGGCAACGGCTACCTGCTCGTCGTCACTGACCGCAACGACACCTACCTCAGTTCTCTTACAGGCATGCCGCAAACCAAGGCCGTGGCACCTTTCAAGGCACCCATCGATGAGACCCAAATCCAAATCAACTGGCTGAGCTATGTGGACGAATGGGGCAACCAATTCCCTGACGGCGAGACCTATAGCCTCACCTATCCCGAAGTATATATCCCTGAAGAGGCATATTACGTCCCGCTGCAAGTGGGCGGCAACGAAATCCCATACAGCGATGTGGTGGTGCGCCTTGAATCCACCATCGGCATTTATGGCACCGGCCTCATCGACGCCATTCCCGACGACTCGCTGAAGGCGCAATACCAGAAAGAATACAACGACAACTACATGCAAAACGGCATCAATCCTGCAATGTGGGCTGGCGGCGACTGGGCTCCAACGGGCTTGTACGGCAACACCAACCACCCGAAACGTTATACCTACGCCCTTACGCGTGGTCCTTTGCAAGACGCTCCAGGTGCCAACGCCATCTGGAACATCACCAATGTGACACACCGCACCAAAATGGGTCACTACATGACCACTGCCTACGCACAAAAAGCCTCACAAGACCCCGATGTGCAGGCCGAGTTCTACAACTATTTCCCACAATACAACCTCACAGGCAATGTGGAGACCGACATCTACAACTACCTGATGATGAACGACCAAATCCCTGAGTCGCTGAAAGTTCCGGAGATGAAAGACGAGGACTATGTTAACTTCATGGTGTGGCACCGTGGTTTGGCCGTTCCTGCCGCCCGCAACTTGGACGACCCCGATGTGCAACGCGGTAAGGAACTTTTCAAGGAGATGGGGTGTGCCTACTGTCATCGTCCCTCATGGCAGACTGGTGACGACAACTTCACTGACCCCGCAGGCTTCTTCACCGACAGCGACCCGCGTCTGCCGCGTTATCCCAACCAGAAGATTTGGCCTTACAGCGACTACATCCAGCACAAGCTCCACATGGAGAATGACATCCGCACAGGCTGGTGCCGCACCACCCCGCTTTGGGGACGCGGTTTGTCCGCCATTTGCACTGGCCGCAGCGATCGTCTGCATGACTGCCGTGCCCAAACCGTCATCGAGGCCATCATGTGGCACGGCAACCCGCAAAGCGACGCCCGCCGCACGGTGGAGAAATTCCGTGCCTTGGACAAAAAAGACCGCGATGCAGTGGTGAAGTTTATTGATGCGATTTGATCTTGTTCTCCCTTATACGTTGGTAGAGACGTGCCATGGCGCGTCTCTACTTTTTTTGTGGTTTTTCCCAAATCAAGACCTATTATGAGATAAAACATTATATTTGCGGACTAATATAGACCTGTACGCAAGTCCGCTCGACTGTTTATGGGCATTGCAGACAGGTCGTTTTATCCCTTAAAACTTTTAGCGGACAGCATTAAAAGATATTAGAAAAAAGAGATTTTTCATGAGTTCAATGGAAAGGAGATGTCAATTGAAGATTTTATGGTAGTCTTGAAAGAGCGTCTTGCCACCACAAACATTGAGGATGTCAAGACCGATGTGCGGCCTTTTCTCAAGAATGACTCTCGCGCATTAGATGTCTGGTCGAACGAGTACTTCTTGCAATTGTTGGATAGAATCGTGTTTAAGGAGTAAAATCCATATTAGAGCGATTTAACACGAGATTGCATATGAGGAAGAGGCGATGAAGTAGTTGGAGAGATGTAAATCAGCAAATTGAAAGGCTATGTTCAGTTGCTCCTCGAAACCTCCAATTTCCCAATCTCGACCTCGTTGTTTTCGGAGATGATTTCAATCCAGGTATTGTCTTCGCTGAACCACTTGTATTGTGAGCCGATGCGGAAGACGAAGGTCTTTTCCTCTTCGACAGCTGCGATGGGCAACACGAATCCACCGTTCTTTCCTCCTGTGCCTCCGAAAGAGACAATCATCGGGAAGGTCTTCTCGGGATGGGGATTGCGCACCTTGATGATGATGTAATTGGAACGGCGCACAGCCACATCAATCTTGTTGAACTCGAAACGTTTGGCTTGTCCGGCAGCCAGCAGAATCGGGTCGCTGTTCAGCTCATAGAGTTTGTTCTGCTCGATTATTTCGCTGATGCGGGCAATCATCTCGGTGGGGTAGGTCTCCAAACCTAATTCCTCAGCCTTGGTGTAAGCCTCAATGGCCTTGTCGAAAGTGTTGGTCTTGAAGTTGGCATCACCTTCCTTGATGAAGGCATTATATTGGGTTCTCAAAGCAGTAAGGCGGTCGTTTTCGGCTTTTTCAGCAGCAGCCAATTGAGCTGTAGCTGTCGGGTCATTGGGCTTGTAAGTCAAAGCGGTCTGATAGTGTGTTATGGCTTCGGCGAATTTCTCAGTACTTAAAGCACTGTTGCCGGCACTCATGGCATTGTTGTAGTTGGCTTCCAACTCAGCTGCCATTCGCGTGAAGATGCCGTCGATTTCTTGAATCTTGGCGGTGGCGGTTGCGTTGCCTGCGTCAAAATCCACAACCTCTTGGTATTTCACTTTAGCGTTGGCGTAGTCCTGTTGGTTGAACAAAGCGTCAGCGGCATCAAGCATGGTCTTGATGGTGGCTTGGCGTTCTGCTTCGGCGGCAGCCAAAGCAGCTTGACGTGCGGCTTCTTCTTCCGCTGCTTTGCGTGCGGCCTCCTCAGCAGCCAAACGTGCAGCTTCCTCTTCGGCAGCAATCCTTGCAGCTTCTTGTTCTGCGGCGATTCTGGCGGCTTCGGCCTCGGCAGCCAAACGTGCAGCTTCCTCTTCAGCGGCAATCCTTGCAGCCTCTTGTTCGGCAGCGATACGAGCGGCCTCGGCTTCAGCAGCCAAACGCGCAGCTTCCTGTTCTGCGGCGATTCTGGCAGCTTCTTCAGCGTCTTGTTGTGCGATGAGCGGGTCGAGGCGGGCAATCATGTCGGTGGCGTAAGCGTCGCCTGCCACGACGGCTAATGCACTTTGGTACTGGGCTTTGGCTTCCTTATAGGACTTGTTTTCGTAGAGTTGGTCAGCTGTAGCGATGATGCCGTTGTATCGGTCGGCAATACCTTTGGCGTTTTGGTATTCGTCGCGTTTTGCATTGGCATCCGCATCGTTAGGGAAGATTTCCAAAGCTTGGTTGATTTTCTCCAACGCAGCATCATAGTTTTTGCGCAAACCGAACTGACGAGCTTCTTCAACAAGCTTGTCGAAACGGGTCACTTTTTCAGTGTAGAGTTGCTTTTTCTGTTTGGCTTCGGCCAATTTTTCCTTCGGGAGCTTGTCATTGGGGAAAATTTCGATGGCGGTCTCAAACTGCATGATGGCCGCGTCGAAGTTGTCTTCGGCCAACAAACTTTCACCCTGGCTCATAGCCGTGTCGAAGGCATCTTGCTTGTCCTGACGTTCTTTCAGGATGGCGCGAACTGCATTGGCTTGACCACCAACATATTTGTCCTCAGGAAACACTTTCAATGCGGCTTCGTATTCCGTTAGTGCCTCCTCATATTTCTGTTGTCCGAAGTACTGGTCGCCGGCATCCAAGTGGGCATAAAACACTTCTTGACGCGCACCATCTTCCTGAATCTTCTTGACGGTCTCGTCCAATTTTTTTTTGGCCGTCGGGTCGTTGGCTTTTTGCTTCAATGCCATCTCGTAATAGGTCTTCGCACTGATGTAGTCCTTGGCGTTGAACTTGTCGTTGCCTTTCTTCATCAATGACTCGTACGATTCGGCGTTTTGGGCTTGGACGAAATTGCTGCTCAATGCGAGCGAGACCCCAAACAACAGGGAAAATATGAGTTTTTTGTTCATGGGATTGAATTCAAAATTTAAAATTCAAGATTTAAGATTGTGTATGGTGACTTGAATATTAAAGAATAACGAACGTTGTTTTATTATATTGTATGGAAGGCTAAATTCAAATTTTAAATCTTAAATCTTTAAATCCTTCCATCTTTAATGGTGATGGTGCGGTCTGACATGGCGGCCAAATCAGGATTGTGGGTGACGATGACAAAGGTCTGGTTCATCTCGTCGCGGAGGCGGAAAAAGAGCTTGTGCAGTTCCTGAGCCGACTTGGAATCGAGGTTGCCTGAGGGCTCGTCGGCTAAAACTACAGCGGGTTGGTTGACTAAAGCTCTGGCCACGGCTACGCGTTGTTGCTCGCCGCCTGAAAGCTGGGAAGGCTTATGGTCTTTTCTTTCGGTAAGATTCAGGTAATCAAGCAGTTTTTCAGCTCTTTCTGTGGCTTCTTTCTTTCCCATGCCGCCAATGTAAGCGGGAATGCAGATGTTCTCGATGGCGGTAAATTCGGGCAAAAGATGATGGAATTGGAACACGAAGCCGATTTTCTGGTTACGGAAAGCGGCCAATTCGGTGTCATTCAGTTTGTTGACTTCGGTGCCATCGATGAGCAGTTGCCCACGGTCGGCTTTGTCGAGGGTGCCGATGATATGGAGTAGGGTAGACTTGCCCGCGCCCGAAGCACCAACGATGCTCACGATTTCGCGTTTGGCGATGTGGAGGTCGATGCCTTTGAGGACTTCGAGCGAGCCGTATGACTTGTGTATTCCTGTGGCTTGAATCATGTCCGTATTCTGTTGTTTTTCATAAAAATAAAGCCTTAACTGAATGGTTAAGGCTTACTTCGTGATCCGGTTGGGATTCGAACCCAAGACCCACAGCTTAGAAGGCTGTTGCTCTATCCAGCTGAGCTACCAGACCATCGTTTTCGGCTGCAAAGATACAGCTTTTTTTCAATGTGTGAAACGTCTGGAGCGAAAAAATGTGTTTGTGACGCTTTATTCAGCGGGTTTGGGAACATACGGATGATGCGGACGCTTCGGCTTGGCGGGTTTTTCCGGCTTGGGCGCGACTGTGGCCTGTGGGCGCGACTTCTTGACTTGCAACTCGTTGCCCATGAAAACGGTCTCGTCCGTCTCCACGATGGCCTTGTAAGCCTCGTCGTCGTTGGGCATCTCCACGAAACCGTAGCATTTCGAGCGGCCTGTCTCATGGTCCATGATGACCTTGCAGGATTCCACGGTGCCGAATTGTTCGAATAAAGCTCGCAGATCTTCTGTTGTGGTCTTAAAAGCTAGTTTGGCGACAAAGATTTTCATATCATACTAAATTATAGTGCAAAGATACACAATAATATTTACGTTATAACAAAAATTTCACTTTTTCATTAAAAAACCATTTTTGGCAGGCTGTAGCCATAAAAAAAGCGAAGACACAACTTCGCTCGCTTGGGTGGGGGAGGGTGGACTCGAACCACCGAACGGATTCCCGGACAGATTTACAGTCTGTTGCAATTGCCACTATGCGACTCCCCCATGAAATTAAAGAACCTTTGTTTTTGACGCGGCAAAAGTACATCTTTTTTCCATATCCCAACCAAAAACCGAAATTTTTTTCGCACTTTTGCACGTTCAAAACTACACCGCAATGAAATACGATTTCGATAAAATCATCAATCGCGCTGATACTAACTGCGTTAAGTACGACTTGAGGAAACAGGTTTTCGGCAATCCTGAGGTTTTGCCCATGTGGGTGGCCGACATGGATTTCGAGACCCCTGACTTTGTCCGTGAGGCCGTCATCAAGAGGGCGGAGCATCCTGTTTACGGCTATCATTTCAAGGATGAGCCTTATTTTCAATCCATTATGGGATGGCTGAAACGCCGTCATCAGTGGGAGGTGAAGCTGGAATGGATGTCGTTCACTCCAGGCGTGGTGTGTGGTTTCAACATGGCTGTTTTGGCTTTTACCCGGCCTGGCGACGAAATCATCATCCAGCCGCCGGTTTATCCGCCTTTCCATCATGCCGTTTCAGGACATGGACGCAAGTTGGTTTACAATGCCTTAATTAATAAAGGTGCAGGATATGAGATGAACTTTGACCAGTTGGAGGAACAAGCCAAAACGGCCAAGATGCTGATTCTCTGCAATCCTCATAATCCAGTCGGGCGTTGCTGGACACGTGATGAACTCATGCGATTGGGTGATATTTGCATGAAGAACCATGTGTTGGTCATCGCTGACGAAATCCATTGCGACCTTGTGTTGCCAGGTTACCGTCACACGCCTTTCGCCACTTTGAGCGAGGAGTTTGCCCAAAACAGCATCACTTTCCATGCGGCCTCCAAGACCTTTAACCTCGCTGGTTTGGCCACTTCTACAGCTATCATTCCCAACGAGGCATTGAGAAAGATTTATGTCGAATATGTCGAGACTCTTGAAGCGCACTTAGGCAATATTTTCGGTAAAGTGGCCACGGAAACGGCTATGACTTGTGGTGACGAATGGCTTGGTCAACTACTTGATTATGTACAGGGTAATATCAATTATGTATCTGATTTCCTGACCAAAAACCTACCTAAGGTGAAGTTCCACAAGCCGCAAGCTACCTATATGATGTGGCTTGATTTCAACGGTTATGGTCTTTCGGAGGAGGAACTTTGGCGCAAGATGACACAGGAGGCACAGCTCGGATTCAACCGAGGCAAGGATTTTGGCGAAGAGGGTAGGGGATTCTTCCGCATTAATTTGGCTTGCCCGAGGGCAACGGTGGAGGAGGCGATGAGGCGTTTGAAGGTTCATTTTGGATAGCAAGCTATCCCATTTTACCTGTTTTTAGTTCATTATCTAGTATCGAATACACGTATTTTGGACTTTGGAAATACAATCCGCTTTCGGGACGGTTTAAAATCGCGTAAGTATCTGAGTTATATAGCATATCAAAAGCTGACTTCATGTCCATGTTTTGGCGTTCCATCAGTAAGGTGATGAGGTCGCGGGTCAAAATATCGACCATAAATTCAAAGTCTTTTGGGGTCACATTCATAGTCTTTTCAGTTTTTCTATGGCCTTTGGAGTGCAAAATGCATACTGAAAGGTGATGCCTTTCATATAGTGCAACCGTTTCATGAATTCCTCAAAATCAATGTATCCTTCCTTGAGGTTAAATATTTGACGTCCAACGCTATCGTTCGCGATTGGACCATAGACAATGTCATAATTATGGATGTTGGTTTCAGTGTCAGCATCTCTGTTGGCTAAAATGAAATCAGCCCATTCTCTAGAATATTCGTTAAAGGACAGATAGCACAGTTGGGCATTGTTCAGCCAGGTCTCATCAAATTCAAATGTTGTTACGATAGGTTCCCCGCCAAATCTTTCAACTGTAAATACTGCCATTTCTTCGGCTTGTTGCTTTTGTTCTGATAGATAAAAAGCTTTGCCAAAGTCCTTATTTGGTTTGGATTTGCTGAGGTCGATGATGTCAATAGCGATATTTGAACCGTGATATAGAATCATGATAACTGCCCTCCTTGACGTTTGCAATAATCTGAAATACTTTGCACCATGTCTTGAAAAGAAAGAGTGTGCATTACACCGTAATTCTTTTCCACAAACGATACTCCACCAAATCTGCTGATATAGCGGTAGGCCTGCACAGGAGTCAATTGATAATGAGCTGCAAACAATTTGACAACCATGATTAGGTACTCGATTTTATCAATGGTGAGTTGGGACATTTTTCAAGACTTTACGCTGCAAATATAGCAATTATTCTCAAAATAGCAATCCATCTTCTTCTGGTGCTCGAGTTATTCCAATCATTACCTCAAACTCCGCTTCAGTGATAATTGGAATGCCCAAAGATTCCGCCTTTTTGCGTTTTTCGGGACCCATTTTGTCGCCAGCAAGAACATAGTCAGTTTTGCCTGAAATACTTCCTACATTCTTTCCGCCGTATGCTTCGATGGTCTCTTTGATGCCGTCGCGGGAATAATGCGCGAACACGCCGCTGACCACAAATGACTTGCCCGCCAAAACTTGTTCCTTGTCCGAAACGGTTTGTTTGGCCATGGAGAACTGTAAACCATGCTGTTTCAGGCGGTTGACGATTTCAATATTGCGCTCATCGTCAAAGAAATTCCGTACTGAAAGCGCAATCTTCTCGCCAATTTCGTTGATTTCAGTCATTTCCTCGACGGAGGCACCGATGATGTGGTCGATGTCGTGCAAGGCCTTGGCCAACAACTTGGCCACCGACTCGCCCACGAATTTGATGCCTAAAGCAAAAAGCACCCTCTCAAACGGCACCGACTTCGACTTCTCCAAAGCGTCCAAAATGTTCTGCGCGGTCTTTTCCTTGAAGCTGACCTTTCGAGTAGCCACAGGCATAAGGCTGAACTCGTCTTCAATGGTGATGACTTTCTCTAAACCAAATAGTTTGTCGTAAGTAAGATCATACAAATCAGCGACATTGCGGACGAGACCTTCTTGATATAACAATTCCACTTTGCCTTCACCAAGGCTCTCAATATTCATGGCCTTGCGCCCGATGAAATGCTCGATACGGCCTCGGATTTGCGGCGAACAGCCTGAACTATTAGGACAATACCAAGCCGCTTCACCTTCATTCTGAACCAACGGCGTACCGCAAATCGGGCAAGTCTTGACAAATTCAACTGGTTTGGCTCCCGCCTGACGTTTGTCCAGGTTGACCCCAATGATTTTCGGAATGATTTCGCCGCCTTTCACCACAGTGACGGTGTCGCCATAGTGCAAATCGAATTGGCGGATGAAGTCCTCATTATTTAAGGTGGCACGTTTTACAGTCGTTCCGGCAAGTTGTACTGGCGCGAGGTTGGCCACAGGCGTGATGGTGCCATGTCGTCCCACTTGGAAATCAACACTTTGCAGCTCTGTTTCCACTTCTTCGGCCTTGAACTTGTAGGCAATGGCCCACTTTGGCGATTTGGCCGTATAGCCTAACGCTTGTTGCTGTGCATAACTATTGACTTTCAGTACAATACCATCAATTGCAAAGGGTAACTCATGGCGTTTCACATCCCAATAGTCGATAAACTCAAAGATTTCGTCGATGGTCTTGCAGAGAGCCATGAAATTGGAGATGTTGAAGCCCCATTTGCGGGCGGCTTGCAGGCTCTGGTAATGGGTTTGGTAACGGTCTTCAAGGCCGTCCATCATCATGTAGTAGCAGTAGTTGTCGAGCTTGCGGCGGGCCACTTCCTTGGAATCCTGCAATTTGAGCGTTCCGGCAGCGGCGTTGCGAGGATTGGCAAACAGGTCATCACCAGTCTCGGCGCGGGCTTCGTTCAAGCGATTGAAGCTCTCAAAAGGCATTACGATTTCGCCGCGCATCTCGAAAAAGGGCGGGAAGTCGCCGTGGAGTTTCAGCGGCACGGTGCGGATGGTCCTCACATTGGTGGTCACGTCGTCTCCTTGGGTGCCGTCGCCACGGGTCACGGCACGAACAAGCACACCTTTTTCATATTGTAGGCTGATGCTCAGTCCGTCAAACTTCAGCTCACAACAAAACTCTACTTCATCCTCAATGGTTTTCTTGATGCGGTTGATAAATTCTGCAATCTCTTCGCGGCTGTAGGAATTGGCCAACGAAAGCATGGGATAGCGATGCTTGACGCTTTGAAACTCTTTCGTAATACCGCCGCCCACGCGTTGTGAGGGCGAAGTTGGCGACAAAAACTCAGGAAATTCTTTCTCCAAACGCGCCAATTCCTCAAGCTTCATATCAAACTCATAGTCGCTGATGGTGGGTTTGGCGAGGATGTAATAGTTGTAATTGTGCTGTTCCAGTTCGTCGCTTAAAGCGGCGATACGCTGACGGGCTTCTTCCTTGGTCATAACTTAATGTAATTCATCGGATTGACATTGAGTATAGTCAACAAGAGCGATACGAAGGCAATGGAGATGATAACGCCGAGGAGGGTCATCAAAGCACCTTTGAAATTGCTGCGAATGCAAAGAATCAAGAGGATGCAGAAGACAATGAATGCACTTTCATACCAAACGCAAATGCCGAATCCGAGCATCAAGCCTGCAATGAGGAAAGAAGTGCGGTGAACGTTGTCGGTGAGGTTGTTTTGCCTTAATACCTCTTGCCTCAGCACCACATTAGCCCCATAAAGCATCAAGGGCAGTCCAAGGAAAGCACTGGCGTTCTCGATGATGCCGAACGAGGGCATGATGATGCAGAAGGTTGGAATGAGGGCCAAGAGCCAGGCGTTCTCCTTGTTGGAGGTCAGGTCGCAGATGCGGTAAACCATGGAAACAGTGAAAAGCGACACCGTGGCATACAGGGCACGGCTCAGGAACATAAGCCCTTGCCCCGAAGCATCTTCGATGCCGAAAATGGATTTCATCTTTTCGAGAAAACCGATAAATAAGGTGGTATGTTGCACTTCGCGGTTGGAGCCAAAGCCTGGAACGAAGATTACAACGAGGATACGCACCGCAATGGCTATCAGCATCAAAGCGGTGAAAGGATGGCGTTCTTTGAATAGTTTGAGTTTCTGAAACATGAGAAAAGTCGATTTTGGTGGCAAAAGTACGAAAGTTTTTGTAATTTTGCGGCGTTTTAATTCAAACGGAAAAAATAACCTTAAATTGTTAAATGATGAAAAAACTCGTAAAAGTATGCACATTGGCCGTCGTGATGTTATTGTGCGGTCAAACTATGGCTCAAACGCGTGGTGTCATGTCGTTGGGTGCCTCTTTCCCGATGAAAGATTATGCTGATTTTGATGGCTTTAATGAATTTGCATTGATGTCGCATGACGAAGATGATGGTGGTGCAGGCATTGGCTTTAACGCTGGCCTCAAATGGTACTTCAATATGGGCGTGAAAGGTCTTGGCGTAATGCTCTCCGTTGACGGATTGTATAATGGTCCGTGTCCGGATTTGAAGACCGCTTATCGTGATAAAGAAGTCGAAATGAACAATGTTTTAGCCTCTGGTAGTTTTAAATACGATGCCACTCCTAAGTACATCAACGTGCCTGCCATGCTGGGTCTGAACTACATTTTTCATTTCAATCCCAATTTTGGTCTCTATGTTGAGGCTGGTGCCGGTGGCAACCTTCGTCTCATCACTGATTTGGCAGCGACAACCAGACAAGATGACACAAAGATCGTGGTTAACAACGACTATGACAAGGCCTTTACCTTTGCCTATCAAGCAGGCATAGGCTTTGAGGTGGCCAAGAATCTTGTCATTGGTTGCAGCTTCTATGATTTGGGTAAGGCCACGGTTAACATGACCGAAACCAAAAAAGTAGTCAACGGTGAAAGTTCCACTGAAACAACGGATTATAAGGAACTGGGAACAGTTCATCCCATCATGGTTTTGGGCCGTATCGGTTTCTCTTTCTAAGGAATTCCAAACATTGAATACGACATAGCGAAGTGTTGGCCTCACCGGCACTTCGCTTTTGTATAACCAGCTTGGGAAGGTCGGAAATTTGACAATTAGGAGACAGTTGGGCCGCAATTGAACGTTTTTGTTCATGGCATCGGAAAATTGACTAATTTTGCGGCAAATATCGAATAATGAAAAGAGGATTTGGAAGTGACAACCATTCGGGCATTTGTCCCGGGGTTTTGGAAGCCATCGCACGCGTGAACCATGACCATGCTTTGGCCTACGGCGATGATGAGTATTGTGCTGCTACTGAGGCGAAATTCCGCCAGCAGTTTGGCGAACAGGCACGTGTTTTTTTCGCATTTAACGGAACAGGCTGCAACACCTTGTGCATCGATGCCATGACGCATTCGCATGAGGCGGTGGTATGTGCCGAAACCGCGCATATCAATGTGGACGAGTGTGGTGCCCCTCAGCGTATTGTGGGATGCCGCCTGCTGACTGTGGACACGCCTGACGGCAAACTGACTCCTGAATTGGTGAAAACCCGACTTCATGGTTTCGGCTTTGAGCACCATTCCCAGCCCAAAGTGATTTCCATCACCCAGCCGACGGAATTGGGCACTTTATATACTTTGGAGGAAATCAAGGCTTTGGTTGATTTGGCGCGTGAATACAAGATGTACGTCCATATCGACGGAGCGCGTCTGGGCAATGCTGCTGTAGCTTTGGGCTGCACATTTAAGGAAATGACCACTGACTTGGGCGTGGATGCCATTTCTTTTGGCGGCACCAAGAACGGTTTGATGATGGGGGAGGCGGTCGTCTTGCTCAACCCTGAGTTGTGCCCCGATTTCAAATACCGTCGTAAGCAGGCCATGCAGCTCTGCTCGAAGATGCGTTTCATAGCGGCTCAGTTTGACGCTTATTTCGAAAATGACCTTTGGAAACGTAACGCGGAACACAGCAACCGCATGGCACAACTGCTTTACAATTCGGTAAAGGACATCCCAGGCGTGAAGGTGGTCTATCCTGTCCAGGCCAACGGTGTCTTTGCCCAATTGCCCCGAAAGGTGTGGAAGGAGTTGCAACAGCATTGCTTCTTCTACGATTGGGACGAGGATGCCGATGTGGTGCGCTGGATGTGCGCCTTCGATACGACTGAAAAGGACATTCAGGATTTTGCGGGACTGCTGAAAGACCTGATGAAGAAAAACTGATTTTAAACGAATTGAAAACACTTTATGCACAAGATATTTGTTCCCATCTACCAATACTTTCGCGGCCATAAAACATTGATGTATATCATTTTGGCTGTCACTACAGTGGTTTTTCTTTTCTTCGGACTAAAAGTGAAATACGAAGAAGACATTACAAAACTGCTTCCCGAATCAAGTGTCGAGAGCCAGTTGGCTTTCGGGTCCATCCAGCTCAAGGACAAGATTTACATTCAGGTGACCTCGGCTGATGTTCGGCTTTCGCCTAATCATTTGAGCGAAAGAATGGATGAGTTTATAGACCTGCTCTATGAAAGGGACTCGTCGACACATTTCATCTCCAATGTCCTGTATAAGATGGAGCCAGAGGTGGCTATCAATGCCTTGGATTTCGTCTTGGAGCATATTCCCTCCTTCATCGACACTTCGGCCTATCGTGATTTTGAAAAGGCCTTGGCTCCAGAGGCCATCGAAAAACAGATGTGGGTCAATTACGAGCAGATGATGGAAGACGAGACCGGCGAACTCACCCAAGCCATTGCCTACGACCCGCTTAATTTGAGGGGTGTCGTGCTCGGCGATGTGCTTTTGAGTGCCAATAACAGCTACAACATCATCGATGGCCACCTGTTCTGTCCCGACAGCACCGTGGCCACTGCTTACCTCGCTCCGGCCTTCCGCTCGTTGGACTCGCGGGCTTCGACCAACTTTTCCAAGATGCTTTCACAAGCGCAGAAAGACTTTGAGGCGATGCATCCTGAGATAAAAGTCCATGCCCATGGCGACCCCATCGGCAGCGTGTCGAATGCCGGTCGAATCCGCTCCGATTTGGTGGTGACGGTAGGCATCTCCTTGATTCTGATTTTTATTCTTATTTGGTTGTGCTTTAGAAGTTTCTCGTTTCTTTGGGAGCTTCTGTTGCCTATTATCTACGGTGCCGTCTTCTCGTTGGCCTGCATCTATTGGATTAAGGGAGGCATGTCGCTGATGGCTTTGGGATTGGGCGCGATTATTTTGGGCGTTGCCATCAGTTACTGCCTGCATGTGCTGATTCATCACTTCTTTGTCGGCGACCCTGAGAGGCTGCTGACGGACGAGTCCACGCCTGTTTTCTTGGGCTGCATTACGACGATTGGCGCATTCTGTAGCTTGCTGTTCACCGAAAGTGATTTGCTCCGCGATTTTGGCCTGTTTGCTTCATTCTCGCTGTTTGGAAGCACCATGTTTGCCCTTATCTTCCTGCCTCATTTCCTGCCGAAACGCCATGCCAAGGCCGACGACAAGACCTTCCGTCGCATCTCACGTCTCAACAATCTGCCTTTCGACAAAAAGCCCTGGTTCCTTGCATTGATGGTGGTCATTCTTGTGGTAGGCATTATCTTCTCGCCTAAGGTGAAGTTTGACAGCGACTTGCGTAACCTCGACTACAACTCACCCGCTGAAGTGCAGGCAGAGTCGCTCTTCAACGAGAAAAACAACGACGGCTTCTTCCACCTGTATTTTGCCACGGTTTCCACCGACATTGACGAGGCATTGGAGGCCGACAAGTCGTTGATGCTCATATTGGATACGCTTAAGAAACAAGGAGTTGTTCATGCCTATACCGACATCATCCCCAAACTTTTCGTGACGCAAGCCGACCAAGAGCAACGTATCGAGGCTTGGAATGCGTTCTGGACCGAGGAACGGAAATCTTTCGCCACTGAACAAGTCGAAAAAGGTGCCTTGAATTTCGGCCTCGACCCGATGATGTTCTACGAGTTCAAGGAATTGTTGGATGCCGATTACGAGCCCGCCTCGCTAATGGAAAGCGGTGTGGTGCCCGATAACCTTTTGGGCAACTTCATCGAATGCAACGCCGACAACCAATACATGGTGTTTACGGATGTCTCCATGCGTTTTGACGAGAAAGACATTGCCACAGATGCCTTGGTCAAGAACCCGAAGACCTTCGTTTTGGAGCCGTTCTACTACTGCAAGAGCATGGTGGAGGTCATTCACGACGACTTCAACATCGCCGTATGGATTTCCTCGCTGTTCGTCTTGCTGATTCTGTTGGTCTCGTTCCGCAACATCATCACGGCACTTCTTTCCTTTATTCCCATGGTCATCAGTTGGTTTATGGTGCAGGGGTATATGGCCATCTTCGGCCTGGAATTCAATCTGATTAACATCATCATCTCCACCTTCATTTTCGGTGTGGGCGTTGATTATAGTATCTTTATCACGGAAGGACTGCTGAAACAAGCCCGAACAGGAAACCAAGATGTGCTCACTTGGCACAAGATAGCCATCTTCTTCTCGGCAATCATCCTTGTCATCGTGGTGACATCCCTTCTCTTCGCCGTTCATCCGGCCATCCGTTCGATAGGTTTGATTACCCTTATCGGCATGGCCTCAACGATTATGATTTCCTATTCGCTTCAGCCTTTTGTGTTCTGGCAGCTGATGAAATGGCCTTGGTATAAGCGGAGCGTAATGAAAGGTGGGCAGAAAAATAGAAAAGGAGAATGACAAGTTCCATTTTTAGCCAAAACTGCCAAAAAACCTGAGTTTTGGACGATGATTAAAGATGTTAGTGTTTATAGAAACAGTGCATCCATTGTGAGTTTGACGGGAATTTCGTCAGAACTGGCATTCTCAGTTAGTGGTGAAGCTGTGATTAATGTGGAATAAAGGCTCTGTTTCGTTCCTGTTTCGCGTCGAAAAGTCTCCAAACGGTAGGCCATTTTTTTTGCTTCTTCCTCCGACAGGCTGTATTCCTTTGCGGAGTATTTTATCTCGCAAACATTCACCACATCATCAGCGCGGTCGATAATCAAGTCGATTTGTGCGGCTGGTGTGCTTTCCTTGCTCCTCCAACAATATTGTTCTGACGCAATGGTGTCAATGTGCAGTGTTTCCTTGATTTGGTCAACATGTAACAGACAGACACGCTCGTAGGCTAATCCTAACCACGTGTTGGTTTCTGGCGTACCCAAATGATTAGTCCAATAACGGTTGTCGCTCCCCGATTTGTCTGCGAAATGGATGTGGAATAAAGAGAACATATCCATCAACTGATATATGCTACCCTTGCTTTTCACCACATTTTTCTCTCGCACCTTGTATTTCCGCACCATTCCGCATTCTATCAGATTATCAAGCTGTTCCGATAAATTGCCGCCTGAATCTTTGTTCAGTTTCTGCATCAGTTCAGCACGCGTCAACCCTTTCTTGTGTCGGGCCAGCAATTCGACAATTTCCAAGTATGGTTCCGGCAATCGGAACAAGGTCTTAAACAGTCGTTTGTATTCGCGTCGCAAGGGTCCATTGACATCAAAATACAGGTTGTCAATGTTTTGCGTAAGGCTCAAATTAGAATCCAAAAGGCTTAAATAGTAGGCCACACCACCGAACATCATATAGGATTGTACTATCGAAAGGCGGCTCCAGTGGAATCCTTGATGAATAAGGTATCGCTCCGTTTCCTTGAGGTTGAATGGCAACAATTTCATCTCATGGGTAATGCGGTCATGCAATCCGCCATGACTATCAATGATGTTTTTGATCATCCAAGTAGTGGCACTGCCACATACGATGAGTTTCATGTTGTTATACAGAGAAGCCCAACTGTTCCAAAAATGCCCCAAAGCTTTGGCAAATCCCGAACCATGTGTGTCTAAACTTGGAATCTCATCCAAGAAGACGATACAGTCATCACCCGCATTTACCTTCGGTTGCAAAGCTTTTCGAAGTAGGGTGAACGCCTGCATCCATGTGGCAGGCTGTTCCTTCACTTCAAAACCGTAAAAATCCATGGCATCCGAAAACGCCTCCATCTCCTCATTGAAGTTGCCCTCCAGAACGCCTGTCATGCTGAAAGTCATCCGGCCATTAAAAAGTTGATTGATTAAGAAAGTCTTTCCAACCCTTCTGCGGCCATAAACAGCGATGAACTCTGGCTTCCTCGATTTGACATACTTTTCAAAGTCTTCGATTTCCTTTTCTCTACCTATGATGGTTTGGACCGTATTCATGTTTTCCTTATTTTAACGCTGCAAAATTACATAAAATTGTTTAATTTTCAGCCAAAACTATATAAAATTGTGAGTTTTGGACGGGTTTTATATCAATTTCAGCCAAAACTATTGATTTTTATGAGTTTTGGCTGAAACTAACAACAAGAAGTTCACGATGCTCATGGAATCCTGTTATTTTATCCATAGGTCTGATTACCTTCATCAAAATGGCTTTAACGTATTCATAAAGGTTATGGAAAAATAGAATTTGAAACGTTTCAAAAAAAAACCGTATTTTTGCAAACTTTTTGAAAACCATTTGTAATGCAGAAAACAAATGAACTCGATAGCCTGACTTTCGCCGCGATGTTGCGCCAAGGTGCAGTATCGCTCAGCCAGGACAAAAAGGTCATCAACGACCTGAATGTCTTCCCCATTCCTGACGGCGACACAGGCGACAATATGCTGATGACCCTCAAGGCGGGCTGCAACGCGCTTGAAAATCATCTTGGAACGCTTTCCGAACTGGCTTCTGCGGCTTCTTCGGGGATGTTGCTTGGTGCAAGAGGCAATTCCGGTGTGATTCTTTCAAGGATTTTTGCAGGTCTGGCCAAAGGCTTGCAAGGCATCATCGAAGCGGACACCAAGGTCTTTGCCAAAGCCATGCAATCGGCAGTGGAGGAAGCTTACAAGGCCGTTCCTGTACCTGTGGAAGGTACCATCATCACCGTGTTGCGCGAAGGTGCGGCAGGTGCGGATGCCAGTCAAGACCTCAACCATTATTTTGAGACCTTGTTGGAGGCCATGCAAGTCTCCCTCGACCATACGCCCGAACTGCTGAAAGTACTGAAAGATGCAGGCGTGGTGGATAGCGGCGGTGCAGGACTGGTGAGCATCTTCCGTGGCATGAACGACGCCTTGAACGGCATCATCTCAGAAATGGAAATAGAGCCAATGACGACTGCTCCTGTCCCGACAGTAGAGTTGGAGAAATTTGACGAAAACAGCAAGCTCGAATTCGGCTATTGCACGGAGTTCCTGCTCCGTTTGATGCGCTCCAAAGTCGACCTCGACACCTTCGACGAAAAGGAAATCATCGACTATTTAAATAAGGTGGGCGAATCGGTGGTGGCCTTCCGCGAAGGCACGATTGTGAAAGTGCATGTGCATACCTTCACGCCGGGCGAGATTCTCAACGAGATGCAAAAATACGGCGAATTCCTGACCATCAAGATTGAGAACATGGCGTTGCAACACCATCAATCGACCAATCAGAACAACGCTTCCTTCAAGTTGCCGCCCAAACCTTACGGCATCGTGACGGTGGCCTCGGGCGAAGGTCTCATCAACGCCTTCCGCGAGTTTGGTGCCGACGAGGTGATTGAAGGTGGTCAGACGATGAATCCGTCCACGCAAGACTTCTTGGATGCCTTTGCCAAAATCAACGCGCAACATATCCTCGTTTTCCCCAACAACAAGAACATCAAGATGGCCGCCGATCAGGCCGCCGAACTCTATAAAAACGCTGACATCCATGTGCTTTCGTCGACCACTATCGGCGAGGGCTATTACGGCATCGGCTCCATCGACCGCGACAATACCAACGTTGAAGAAGTCATTGCGACTGTCACGGAAATCATGCAGTCCGTGGTGACAGGCATGGTCTCTACCGCCATCCGCGATGCCGAAGGCGAGCAGGTGACTGTCCACACAGGAGACTATGTGGGCTATAGTGGCAAGCAACTCCTTTCCGACAGTCCCAACCGCGAAGAAGCCGCCAAAGCCCTCGTTGAGCATCTTGATGCTGCCTCCCGCGACGTGATGCTGGTATTCTATGGCAAGGAAGTGCCTCAAAATGAAGCGGAAAAACTCATTGCCGACCTGCAAAACCAATACAAGAACCTTGAAATTATGTTGAATTACGGCGCACAGCCAGTTTATGATTACATTTTTGTATTATGTTGACATTCTTTAGCGACACCGATTGCGACATCACTCCCAAGGAGTGCGCCGCGTATGGCATCAAACTCATCAGTATGCCTTATACCGTGGGTGAGCAAGTAATTCACCCCTACATCGACTTTGACGAATTCGATTCCCACAAATTCTACGACATGCTCCGTGCCGGCACCATGCCGACCACCAGTGCCATGAGCGAAGAGGCTTACATTCATTATTTTGAGCCTGAATTTGCAGCTGGAAACGACATTCTCTATGTGCATTTCTCATCGGCCACATCCAACACCTTCACCATCATGAATCAGGCCTTGGAGAAACTGAAAGCAAAGTATCCCGAACGCAAGTTTTATGAAATTGACACATTGGGCATCACGGCTTTGTCATACAACGTGGTGCTTGAATGTGCTGACATGTTTAAGGCAGGCAAGACCGCTGAGGAAATTGTGGAATGGGCCAGAGTGGAAGTGCCGAAGTTCCCGATGTATTTTTTCGCCGACGACCTGAAGTTTTTCCGCCGCAGCGGTCGCGTGAGCGGTTTAGCTGCCACCATGGGCGGCTTCATTGGCATACGACCTATCATCTACTTAGATAACGAGGGCAAAATGGTCTCCATCGGTAAGGAAACGGGCCGCGCCAAGGCCATTGCCCGTTTGGTGAAATATGTCGAAGAACTTGGTGAGGATGTGAAGGCCCACCGCGTGGTCATCGGCCATTCGGACTGCCCCGACATCGCCGCCGAAGCCGAACGACAACTGAAAGAGAAGTTCGGCCAAGACCTGAACGTCATCACCACCGTCGTCAATCCCACCATCGGAAGCCACTGCGGACCTAATGGTTTAGGCATTTGCTTCCATGCTAAGCATCGTTGAGCCATAACCTTGCCTATAATTGATTTTTTTTTGTAATTTTGCAATTTGTAATTTAGTATTCAATTTATGGCGACTTCAACATTATATTCAATTGGACATGGCAATAAGTCTATAGAGGAATTTGAAAACGAACTCTCTTCGTTTGGTATTCAATACCTCATTGATATTAGAACAAAGCCTTATTCGAAATGGAATCCATCTTTCAATCAAGATGTACTAAAATTTTTGTTACAGAAAGATGGATTTATTTATGTGTATATGGGAGATACAATAGGAGGCTTACCAAGTGATTTGTCATGTTACACCGATGGACATATAGATTATGCGAAAGTTAAGGATAAGGAGTTTTTCAAAATTGGGCTTGCACGTCTTTTGACCGCAGCAGAGAAAAAAATAAAAGTTGCCATAATGTGTAGCGAATCAGAACCAGAAAAATGCCATCGAAGTAAACTGATTGGTCAAGAATTATTGAAGTACAATATTTCCCTTAACCATATAATAGGAGTTGGCAAATCTCGTCCACAAGAAACAGTTATGGCAATATTAACGAAAGGATTAGGAACCACAACTCTTTTTGGAGAAGAAACATTTGTTTCACGCAAATCTTATGCACAATGAATATTTTCACTATTGGAGTGTATGGCTCTACTGAACAGCAGTTTTTCAAGAAATTAGAAGAGAATAGGATCGACACGTTTTGTGACATTCGTCAGAGGAGAGGAGTGAGAGGAAGCGAATATGCTTTTGTAAACAGCAATTATCTGCAAGCAAAACTTGCCGATATGGATATTCGGTATGGACACATCATAGAATTAGCACCCACTTCAGAAATAAGGGAGAAACAAAAGCAAGTTGATTTGATGAATGGAGAACGCAAACGTGATAGGACACAACTTGGCTCCACATTCATCAGCGAATATAAAAAGCATATTGAACATTACGATTTTGATGCTCTCGTTTCACATCTTGATGATATTGGTGCTAACAATGTTGTGTTTTTCTGTGTAGAACAATACGCGACTGCCTGCCATCGATCAATTGTGGCAGAAGAATTGCATCATCGTTATCATTACGAGGTAATACATTTATAAGTCATGAGTACGGTTTTAATTGTATCAAAAACACGAATGGCCAATAACAATGTATGCGTTGGTGGCATTGACATTAACAAAAAAGCCTCTGTCCGATTACTAAATCAGAATGGCTATCATGAATCTTCCGACGAATGTCCGTATGATATTTGGGATGTTTGGGATTTAGATTATATTCCGTCCCATCAAAGACCTGCGCCACATATTGAAGATGTTAATGTGTTCAATCGAGTGAAAAAAGGTGTTTTGAAAAAAGACTTCCAAAAGCCTGTCGCTTTTGCCCAACTGCTTCGTAATGCAAGAACACCTGTTTTTCAGGGAAGTGTATTAAATACATTTGATGGAAAGTTAAAAACGACCCAATACGGCACCTTGTTTATCAATGAACAAGATGTACCGAATTACAGCACTTGTTTCTGGATACCTGATAAGATTGTTATTCGGAGCGAATTTCGAGGAAAGCAACGATACAATTACAACAACGGCACTCGAAACTGGGGATACAATATTTCATACGTTGGTTTAATAGATCCCATAGATGTAATACCTGTAGGCTCTTTGATAAGACTCTCTTTAGCGCATTGGTGGTCTCCTGATGATTCTGATGATGAAGAAAGATGCTATTTGCAATTGTCAGGATGGTTTTTGTAACAAATTATAAAAGAGAGAATTATGATAACCATCGAAGAAGTCAAAACCAAAAAACAGCAAAAGGAGTTCATCGACTTCCCGCTGAAACTATACAAGGGCAATCCTTACTACACCCCGCCTTTGTACATGGACGAGAAAAAAATCTTCCGTGACGATTTCGTCTACAATGACATGTGCGATTCCATTTATTTCAACGCCTACAAAGACGGCAAGATGGCGGGACGCATCTCTGGCATCCTCCAAAAGGCCGCCAACGAGAAGACAGGCAGAAAACAAGTGCGTTTTTCGCATTTCGATGTCATTGAAGATGAGGAAGTGGCAAAGGCATTGCTCAAGACCGTTGAAGACTGGGCCGTCAGCAAGGGCATGAACGAGGTGATTGGACCTTTGGGCTACTCCGACTTGGAACGCGAGGGTCTTTTGATCGATGGCTTCGACTATCCTGCAACCTTCGAGGAAACATACAACTATTCTTATTATCAAGCCTTTATCGAGAATTTCGGCTATCAAAAGGATGTGGACTGGACAGGCAGCCGTTTGCGCGTGCCTAAGGATTACGATGGCGAGCTCGACAAGTTGGCGACCTTCGTAATGAAACGTTACAACCTGCACATCGGCATGGCGCGCAACACCAGTGATTTCATCAAAAAATACGCTGACGGTATTTTCGAGTTGTTGGACAAGTCCTACGAACTGCTTTACGGCACTGTGCCCTTCACTGATGGCATGAAAAAGATGATGATTGACAATTTCAAGCTCGTCATTGATGTGAAATATGCTGCCGTCATCCTCGACGAAAACGACAAGATGGTCTGCTTCGGACTGGCTTTCCCTGCCATCGCTGATGCTGTGAGACCTTCAAGCGGTCGACTTACACCTCTTACATTAATAAGGTTGCTCAAAGCCCTGAAAAAACCTAATGTCATCGACCTTTGTCTCATTGGCGTGGAACCCGAATGGCTCAACCGAGGCGTGAGTGTCATCATCTCGGCAGAAATGATGAAGATGCTCAAAAATGTCGATTATGCCGAAACCAACGCCAACCTTGAGGAGAACTACGCGATTCAGAACCAATGGAAACGCTTTGACGAACAGAAGATTAAACGTCGTAGATGTTATATTAAACAATTAGATTGAGCCCTGAAAGGGCGATACGATATCAACCCGATGCAAGCGCAGCGCAGCATCGGGGAACACAAACAAACGACACAAAATGATCAGAATCCTGATAGACTGCTTCGGCGGCGACCACAGTCCCGAGGCCAATGTAGACGGTGCCTTAGCGGCCATGGCCAAGATGCCCGACCTGTATCTCATCCTCACCGGTGACGAGACCACCTTGCAGAACTACCTGAAAGGCAAGACCTACGATGCCTCACGCCTCGAAATCGTCCATGCCCCAGAGGTCATCGGCTGCGAGGAACGCCCCATCGATGTCATCCGCCTGAAAAAGGAAAGTTCGATGATCAAGGCCGTTCGTATGTTGCGTGACAACGACGATATCAACGCAATGGTGAGCATAGGCTCCACAGGTGCTCTCGTCGCGGCTGCATTAACGCGCATCGGTCGTGTGAAGGGTGTCATCCGTCCAGCTTTCTGCCCGATTTTACCTACTATGGATGGTGGAATCGTTGGCATTTGCGATAGTGGTGCCAATGTTGAGGTCACACCTGAGCATCTGCGGCAATTCGCCATTATGTCGAGCCTCTACATGAAATATGTCTACAATATTGAAAATCCGCGCATTGCCTTGCTCAATGTGGGAAAAGAAGCAGAAAAAGGCGATGAAATCCGACAAAAGGCACACTTTTTGCTAAGTGAGACCCCCGAAATTCATTTTGTAGGCAACATGGAGAGCCGCGATTTGCTTTCGGGCAATTACGATGTGGTGGTTTGCGACGGTTTCTCGGGCAATGTGTTGGTGAAAACGACGGAAGGAACCGCCCTTGAGCTGTTGAAGAAGTTGAAGAAGGACATCTATTCGAGGCCTATATATAAATTAGGTGCATTGCTGATGAAGCGGATGTTTATGGAGGAGAAGGAGTTCATGAACTATCAGAACTACGGAGGCAGCGTCATGCTCGGCACATCGAAGACAGTAGTGAAAGGCCACGGATCCAGCAAGGCCACGGCATTGGAGAAATGCATTGAGCAAGCCTATAAGATGGAAGTCAGTTCGTTGTCATCCAAGATGGAAGAGATTATTATGAAGTATGAACATTATGAATATTGAATGCTGAATGCTGAATGCGGAATGTTGAATGTTGAATGTTGAATGCGGAATGATGAATGTTGAATGAGGAATTTTAAATCTTTGAATATTAAATCTTTAAATTAAGTATATGTACGAAGTAGTAAAAACCACCCTTGCGCGTCAGTTGCGCATTGACCCGGAGCGGGTCACACTCGATGCTCAAATCAAGAAAGACCTCGGTGCCGATTCCGTCGACATCCTTCAGTTGCTCATGCGTCTTGAAGACGACTATGGCATCACCATCCCTGACCAGGCCTTGGCCAAATTTGAAACCGTCAACGATGTAGTCACCTATTTAGACAACTTAAAGAAATGAAGCATATTACATTGATTCTCATTGCAATGCTGTTTTCTGTGACAGCCTTTGCACAAAAGACTTACGACACCGATTTCACCCAGACCAAATTGATGAAAGTTTCGGGCAAAACCACCAATAAAGTCGGTCATCTCATTTTTGACGGCAATGACCAACTCAGCATGATTTATTCGGAGCCTGAAGGTGAATACTTCAAGATTGAGGGCAACATGGTGAAAATCAACATGGACGGCAAAAAAGCTGACCTTGATGCCGAAAAGGTGAAGATGGTCGGACTGCAACGCGCCACTTTACTGAACTGTTTGGCAGGTAATTGGGAACAGGCTGCCGTCGACAACAACGCCGAATTGACTGTTAACGAGGAAAAAGGACTGAAAACCATTTCTATCGTTGCCAACGGCAAAGTGCCGAAGGGTGGTTACAAATCGGTCGTGCTGACTTACCGCGGCGACACCATGATTAAAATGATTCTTGAGGAAGCCATCGGCATCATCAATACCTACGAGATAGAGTAATTGTTGCGGCAACGGAATAATTGCTATCTTTGCGGTCTAAACTATTAAACAAGAATAAAATGAAAGCAAGACTTACACTATTGATTCTTGTGATGACCGCGACGGTAGCATTTGCACAGCCTTCGCACTTCATCACCTTCAACGGCACTGACCAATATATGGTCATCCCGCATCACGAAGACTTCAACATCGCTGCTGACGAGAGCTTCACCCTCACAGGATGGGTGAGAAATGAGACCTACACAGAATATCCACGTTATGTTGCCAAACGCGACATGGCGGTGCAAGGCGCAGGTAGTGAACGCACTGGCTATGAGTTCTTTGGAACGGCTAATGCAGGGCAATCGTTAGGACTTAACACACCTACTTCCACCACTGGACACGCTCTGTCGGTCTACACAGGGGTGACGGTGCCCGCTGGCGAGTGGATGCATTTTTCGCTCGTCGTGAACCGCACCAACAACGAGATTCGCATTTATCATAATGGTCAGACCAATAACAGTTGGGCGGCAGCGGTGAACGACTGGGCCGTCACCAACACGCATGATGTCTTCATCGGTGCTGGCAACAATGGCGGTGCGCCTGCTTATTATTGTAATGGTTCTTTCGGCAACGTGCGTTTCTACAGCATGGCCCTGAGTGCTGAGGAGATGGCTGTCGACTTGAATAACAGCGTCATAGATGACCTTTCCACGACTATGAAGGAGCATCTAATTGCCGCCTACGATTTCTCCACGGCCAACATCAACAACAATCAATTGGCCGACCTCTCGGGTTATGGCCATGACGGTCAGATGATGAATTTCAGCTTTGGCGATGCCGAAATTCTGAATGTCACCTTGACCCAAGATACCCGCAAGACAGGCCGTGGCAACCAAAACGATGTTCTGCTCAAAGCCGCAGTCAGTTTTGGCGGCGACAATGCTGTGGTCGACTTGCAGTCGATAGTGCTGAATCTTGAAGGGACAACGAATTTGAATGATATTGAAGAAGTTAAAGTGTATTCCACTGGTATTGTCAATAGTTTCGATGAGCGCCATCCTCAAAATGCCACCTTGCTTGGAAGCGTCGACCCTGCTTCGGGTGACTTGACTTGCAACCTTGAAGGCAACCTCGTTTCAGGTACCAATTACCTTTGGATTGTGGCACGTATGGCCGACAACGCCACCGAAGGCAACGTGATTGATGCATCCTTGAAATCGATTACGACCGCTGAAGAGACCTACGAACTCGCCAATCCATCACCGACAGGCAACCGTGAAATCATCCTTGCCCATACCTTGTTGTTGCAACCAGGCGACTACAACTCGACCAATTACCGCATCCCCGCTGTCATCACGGCAAAGGACGGAAGCATTGTGGCGGTCACTGACAAGCGCAAGTACAACGAAGGCGACCTGCCGCAAGACATTGACATTGTGTGCAACCGCAGCACTGACGGCGGTCACACTTGGAGCGAGCCTTACACCATTGCCTTGGGCACAGGGGTCAATCATGGCTTTGGTGACTGCGCTTTGGCTTGGAGTAACGACGACAACGGCCTCATTGCAGGCTTTGTGGGCGGTCCCGGACTTTGGAACTCTACTCCTTCAAATCCCATTCGCACTTATATCTCAAGGAGTTACGACAACGGTCAGACTTGGACGGAACGTGAAGACATCACCGATTTCATCTTTGGCGACAACTGCATTGTCCCCGAGCAGCGTACTTGGAGGGCTTCCTTCTTTGGCTCAGGCAACGGACTGCGTACTTCCACAGGTCGCATCATGTTTGTGGCGGCCATTCGCGAGACTACGGCACAGGTGCTTTACAACCACGCTGTCTATTCTGATGATAACGGACAGACTTGGCATGTGTCGGGCCGTGCTTCCTCTTCGGGCGACGAAGCTAAGGTCACGGAACTGGTTGACGGCCGCATTTTGATGAGCATCCGCCATGCCGGCAACCGTTGGTACAACATTTCCGAGGACGGTGGCGAGACATGGCAACCCACCACTTCGACTTGGTACGACATCACCGCGCCGGCCTGCAATGGTGATATGATTCGTTACACCTCTGAGAATCAGGGATACAATAAGAACCGTTTGCTGCATTCGGTGCCTTACGGAAGCAACCGCGAAAAGGTTACAGTTTATGTCAGTTACGACGAGGGCGAGACCTGGCCTGTGAGCAAGTGCATCGTGCCTTACAGTTCGGCCTATTCTTCGCTCTGCATCCTGCCTGACGGCACCATCGGACTTTATGTCGAGGAAGCTTACGCAGGTGCTTCGGGTTATTCGACCGTTTTCTACAACTTTAGCCTTGAATGGCTCACCGATGGAGAGGATACGTTTGAACCGAATGGAGTAACTGAAAATCAGCTTTTTTTGGATGCGTTGATGGTTTATCCATCGCCAGCTTCTTCTTCCGTTACCATTGAAACGGATGGCCTTGTGGCAATCAACATTCTCAATGGAATGGGGCAGTTTGTCAAGTCGGTGACGGTTGATGGTAAATCGCAAATTGAAGTCGATGTGGCTGGTTTTGCTTCTGGAATCTACTTCGTTGAGGGCGTAGAAGTCGATGGAAGTAGAAAAATTGGCAAGTTGATTGTTGCGGATTGACGGATTTCTTTTATCTTTGCAACGTTATAACACTGAAAAAAATGAAAAAAGTAGTTCGAACGGTTTGGATTGGTGCCTTGACGGGCTTGGCTTTCTTGGCCGCCTGCTGCTCTACAAAAGGTTTGTCAAAGGCGGAGCGGAAGCAACTCATCAAGGAACGCGATTCTATTCAAGACATTTTGACCCGTCGCGAGGGAGAGACGGTATATGGCACACCTCAAATCATGGCCGAAAGAGCCGTTGAGACTTATCGTCTGCGGAATCAGCTTGATTCCATCAATTTCAAATTGGGCGAGGATGTGGATTTGGAAAAGAGTGCCCGCCGTCTGGCTTTGCAGGAGCGCATCGCTGAGCTTCAGGCCGCTATTGAACGTCGTGAAGGGGCCTGCGTTTACGGTTCGCCCGAAATCATCCAAGAATATGGACAGGAAACTGAGCGCATGAGGGATGAACTTAAGGCAGTCAAAAAGGAACTGAGAGAGCTGAACAAGGAATAATCTCCATGAAAAAGGTAGTTCGTTCAGTTTGGATTGGTGCCTTGACAGGACTGGCATTTTTGGCGGCTTGTATTTCTCAAAATGGTTTGACTCGTGCCCAACGGCGCCACCTGACCAAAGAGAGGGATGCACTTGTTGAGAGAATTGACCAACTTGAGAGTATGATGGTTGAGGGTACTGTTGACTATGGCTTGTTGGAAACAGAAATTTCGTGTTATTATGAACTTGCCTACATTAATAGGCAATTGAATGGGGTTGAAGACACTGTTTCCCTTAAAAAATGGAGAGAAATCTATGACATTATTTGGGATCGGCCTATTCCTGTACTCTATGGTAGTCCATCAACCGATAGTTTATCAACTGAATCGGAGGTTATAATAATAGACGAAAAATACCAACGTCGCCTTGAACTCGAACGGAAATTGAATGCCATTAATGAGACCCTTAATGGGCGTGAGGGAGCGACTCTATACGGCTCACCCGAGTTTATACAGAGCTATGATGAGGAAACACGCCGTATCAAGCAGGAAGCAAAGCAAATCCAGCAGCAGCTGAAGGACTTGGACAATGACTGAGCGTTTAGGCTTTTATAAAAAGGTGATGCTCGAACTCAATCACGCTGTGCTGCAAAAGCGGATTGAGGAACACGAACTTCATCAACTTTTTTGGGAGTGCACCCTGCGCTGCAACCTCAATTGTAGGCATTGTGGCTCCGATTGCCGTATGCTCTCCGAAAAAGATGATATGCCCCTTGAAGACTTTTTGAAGGTCCTCGACGAGGTGCGTGCCCACCAAGACCCCGCCAAGGTGATGGTCATCACTACTGGTGGAGAGCCAACGATGCGTAACGACTTGGCGCATTGCGGCGAGGAAATCACCAAGCGCGGTTTCGTGTGGGGCATGGTGTGCAATGGTATGTTGCTTTCACCAGAGAAACTTGATGAGTTTGTCAAGGCAGGCTTGAAGTCGTTGGCGGTCAGTTTCGATGGCTTCGAGGACGACCACAATTGGATGCGTGGCAATCCCATGAGTTACAAGAACGTGTTGCGTGCCGTGGAAGCCATGAAGCAGCATCCAGGTCTTACATGGGATGTTATTACTTGCGTCAACCAACGCACCATCAAATACTTGCCCGAGTTTCGTGATTTCCTGATTTCGTTGGGCATCAAGCGTTGGAGGTTGTTTACGGTGTTTCCTTCGGGACGCGCTGCCAACGACCCTGATTTGAGGTTGTCCAACGAGCAGTTTGTGGAGATGATGGAGTTTATCAAGACGACACGCTTGCAGGGCAAAATCCGTGCGGATTATGGTTGTGATGGTTTCCTCGGCCAATATGAAGGCGAGGTACGCAACCATTATTATTCGTGTAGCGCGGGCATCAATGTTGCCTCGGTATTAGCCGACGGCTCCATTTCGGGCTGTCTCAGCATCCGCAGTGACTATCATCAGGGCAACATCTACAAGGACAGCTTTTGGGACGTATGGCAGAACAAGTTCCAAGTCTACCGCGACCGCAAGTGGATGAAGACCGACCAATGTGCCAAATGCAAGATGTGGCGGTATTGTCAGGGTAATGGAATGCATCTGCGCGATGGCGACGGCAAATTGCAATTGTGTCAATATAAAATGATTGCTAATGAATAGCAGAGTTTCCCCTTCGGGGAATGGAGCTATAATACAAAGTAACACGCGGCGGCAGGTAGAGCCTACGAATTAAAAAATTTACAGGCCGCCGCAATAAAAAAACAAACATTCTCCATTCCCCGAAGGGGAAACTGAAACGTTGAAATAGATATGAACAGAATCTACATCGTCGGTTACATGGGCGCGGGCAAGACTACCGCAGCGCGTCGCCTCGCCCAGCGTTTAGGTTGGGAGGTGGCCGACACCGATGATTTGTTCGAAGAGAAATACAAGATTTCTGTCTGCGATTTCTTCAACAAATACGATGAACCGCTCTACCGCAAATTGGAATCCGAGGTGTTGAAGGAAACGGAAAGCCTTGAAAACGTGGTGGTTTCGACAGGTGGAGGAACGGCCTGCTATTTCGACAATATGGAATGGATGAACCAGCATGGCCTGACCGTTTTCTTGCGCATCAGCGAGAAGGCTGTCATTGATCGGCTACTCCATGCCAAGCGGAAACGCCCTTTGGCCGAGGGAAAGAGCGAAGCGGAACTGACCGAATTTGTGAATCAGCATTACACCGCTCGTCTGCCTTTCTATGAACAGGCTAAAATTACCGTGAAAGCCGAAAACCTCGATTTGGAAAACCTAATAAAATTAATTGAAAATGAAAAAGATAAGTAGTTTATTGTTGGGCGTGATGCTCTTGTTTGCGGCCTGTTCTGAAAAGGAAACGACAATGAGCGAAGTGACAAACGCCATCGATTATGCCGACATGACTTATTGGTATGCTTTCGGGGATACGACACACGAGGCCGACATTTTTTATGTCTACCCGACGGTTTCCACGATTTCCTTTGAAGACAACGGTTCTTCGTGGTTCGCCGACATCACGCAGGCCGAGGTGAGGGAAGAGGCCAACGGCAATCAGCGTTTCAACATGATGCTGTATGACGACTGCAACTTCTACGTGCCTTATTATCGCCAGATGATTTTCGAGTCCTACAGCCAGCCCGACAGCATTTTGCAAAGTAATGCCGCCTTTGCCGCTCAGGATGTGAAAGATGCGTTTCAGTATTACATGGCGAATGGCAACGGTGGTAGGCCGTTTTTCCTCGTTGGGCACAGTCAGGGTTCGCAGATGCTCATTGAGTTGCTGAAAAACGGTATGACCGAGGAACAGCGCAAACTGATGGTGACGGCCTATTGCATTGGCTATCAAGTTACTGCTGAGGAATTGGCACAATATCCAACGCAACTTTGTCCTGCCAGCGATAGTACCGAAGTCGGGAAACTCGTCATCTTCAATTCGGTGACGGATACCACGGCCATCGGCATGGTGTCGCGCTATGATGTGGTTGGCGTCAATCCCACGACTTGGACGGCTGCAACCGACATCATCTCAGCGGAATATCAACTTGGCATGGCCAAATACAACGCAACCCGCGACAGCGTGCTCATAGTCCCTTGTCCCACAAAGACCTATCTCTACAAGCACACCACTGTTTGTCTCGACCTCGACCCCGAAATGGTCTTCATACCAGCCTTTGAGGACATGTTTCCCCGTGGCAACCTCCATTTCGCTGATTCATGGCTCTTTGCGGGGAATGTGAAGAAGAATATGGAGTGTCGGTTGAGGCATTGGTGGATGTCGGGAAGGTAAGAGGAAAAGGGATATTCGTTGATTTTTCTGGACAAAAATAAGAAACCGCAGGTGCTTGTGTGTGTGGTGAGACCTGCCCATACGCTTGCTCACGGTGCTGCGGTTGAGCGTATGTGCCCAGTTCTCCCTCCACTTGGAGAATTCCTTCCCGAACTCTTCAATCTCACGTGCGGTCAGCCTGCCGATTTTTACCCCGAGGGATTTCATGCTTCCGAGAAATGTGTCATCAGGATTCAAGATACCGCCTGAGAAACCAGAATATTTGAAGGATTTTGAATGGGTTGTCTAATCTAACTATATACGACAAAACGGATGGCCTTTTGGTCATCCGTTTTTGATGTGTAGCGGGGGAAGGATTCGAACCTCCGACCTCCGGGTTATGAGCCCGACGAGCTGCCTCTGCTCTACCCCGCATCGTGTCAAAATTTCGGTCAACGAAAAAATTTCGCCCCTGAAATCGGCTGCAAAGATAATAATTTTGTTTCTTTGCAGGGTAAAAAATGAAGAAAAAATTTCACTATGAGTCATAAAGCAGGCTATGTCAACATTATAGGTCGCCCCAACGTGGGTAAATCAACCCTTATGAATCAATTGGTTGGGGAGAAAATCTCCATCATCACCTCGAAAGCGCAGACAACACGTCACCGCATTCTCGGCATCGTGAACGGCGATGACTTCCAAATCGTCTTCTCCGACACGCCCGGCATTATCAAGGACCCGGCCTACAAGATGCACGAGGTGATGAACCAGTTCGTCAATGTGGCCCTCATCGATGCCGACCTTATATTATTCGTTGTCGACATCACCGACAAGAAGATTGAAGAAAAAACTGTGGAGCGGCTGAAAACCACCGATATTCCAGTTTTTGTACTTATCAATAAGATTGACCTCAGCACGCAAGAACAAGTGGAACAAGCTGTTGGTTTCTGGAGAGAGACTTTGCCCAACGCCACCGTGTTTCCGCTTTCGGCGCAATATGGTGCCAATGTGGAGTTTATCTTCAAACAAATTTTGGAGAAGCTGCCGGAATGTCCACCCTATTTCCCGAAGGATGAACTTACAGACCGTTCCATGCGCTTCTTCATCACGGAAATCATTCGAGAAAAGATTCTGTTGAATTACCAGCAGGAAATTCCGTATTCCGTGCAGGTTGAGGTGGAAAGCTACGAGGAGACTGAGCATCGGATCCACATCCGTTCCGTCATCTATGTGGCTCGTGACTCGCAAAAGGCCATCATCATCGGTAAAGGCGGCAGTGCCATCAAGAAGCTCGGAATGCAGGCCCGCACTGACATTGAGGAGTTTACTGGGAAGAAAATCTTTTTGGAACTTTTCGTGAAGGTTGACAAAGACTGGAGAGATAATGAGGCTGAATTGAAAAGATTTGGGTACGAGGCGTAGAAATGTGCGAAGCCTCCTATGTCATTCCAGCATGGGCAGGTGCGACGGAGAGGAATCTATAGGAGGCGGTTCAAAAGGTCAAGACTTTACATGACGGCTTCAGAAAGTATAGATCCCATGCCACCACACCACCTATCACAGGGATGACATACTATCTGAAGCCTGCATCACTCAATGTAGGGATGAAATACCTATTGATGCCCAGCGTCGCATTGCGACATTCCGCATTCATCATTCTTAATTCCGCATTCAAAAATTGTGTACCTTTGCAGCCGATTTTAAACTCAAAGAAAAATGTCAAACATTGTAGCAATTGTGGGGAGACCCAATGTGGGAAAATCAACGCTTTTCAACCGACTGCTGAAGCAGCGCATGGCCATCGTGGAAGAGACGAGCGGCGTGACGCGCGACAGGCACTATGGCAAAAGCGACTGGAATGGTAAGGAATTCACCGTCATCGACACCGGCGGTTATGTAGTGGGGTCGGACGACATCTTTGAAGAAGAAATCCGCAAGCAGGTGGACTTGGCCATCGACGAGGCTGATGTCATCGTCTTCATTGTGGACGGTCGCGAAGGTCTTCATGTCTTGGATGAAGATGTGGCGGTTATATTAAGACAACAGAAAAAACCTGTCTTGTTGGCCGTCAACAAGATAGACGAGCCCAACAAGGAAGTGTTAGCCAGCGAGTTCTATTCCCTTGGTTTGGACGAGCCCTTCCCCATGTCAGCCATGACTGGCACAGGCACAGGCGAACTTTTGGACAAGATCTGCGAGCTCCTGCCTTCTGACACCACTGACTTCAATACCGACCTGCCGAAGTTCACCGTGGTGGGAAGACCCAATGTAGGCAAGTCATCCTTAATCAATGCCTTCCTCGGCACCGACCGCCATATCGTGACCGACATCGCAGGTACTACCCGCGATGCCAACTACACGCGCTACAACGCTTTCGGCATGGAGTTCATGCTCGTCGACACTGCTGGACTACGTAAGAAGAGCAAGGTGGAAGAAGACATTGAATTTTATAGCGTGCTTCGTTCCATCCGCGCCATCGAAGACAGTGACGTTGCCATCCTCATGCTTGACGCGACACAAGGTTTTGAGGCTCAGGACATGAATATCCTTCGCCTCATCGAAAAGAATAAGAAAGGTTTAGTGATGGTCGTTAACAAATGGGATTTGGTCGAAAAGGATTCCAATACGCACAAAGCTTACGAAGAGCTGATTCGTTCCAGAACGGCACCCTTCACCGACTATCCTATCATCTTCACCTCAGCCATCAACAAGCAACGTATCTATAAAGTGCTGGAGACCGCGCACAAAGTTTACGAGAACCGTGAACGCCGCATCCCTGTACGCGAGCTGAACGACAAGATGCTGGAAATCATCAACTCCGTGCCGTTGCCGACGGCCTCGCGTGGACGTTTCCTGCGCATCAAGTACATCACCCAACTGAAGAGCATCTCACCCCAGTTCATCTTCTTCTGCAACCTGCCGAAGGATGTGAAGGAGAACTACAAACGCTTCCTGGAGAACAAGATTCGTGAGACTTGGGACTTCAACGGCGTGCCGATTCAGTTGATTTTCAAGGAGAAGTAACAATTTGACAAGGGACTGCGGGACACGGGACACAAGACCATCGTCCCGCGTCTCGAAGTCTCGCGTCTCAAGTCAAAAAAAATGGATACCGAAGAAAACATCGTCCGAATGGATAAATGGCTGTGGGCGGCGCGTCTGTTCAAGACACGTAGCCTGGCTGCTGATGCCATCAAAGGTGGCAAAGTGAAGATTGACGACAACCCAGTCAAGCCTTCTCGCGAGGTGAAGGTAGGCGATGTCATCCAAGTGCAAATCGAGCAACTCCACAAAGTGGTGGAAGTGAAAACCGTGGTTAAAAACCGCGTCTCACCCAAGCAAGTGCCCGAAGTCTACACCGACCTCACGCCCAAGGAGGAATACGAGCGCATTGAGTTCATGCGTGCCTACAAGGCCGAGTGGCGCGATAGAGGCGCAGGTAGACCGACCAAGAAAGAACGGCGGATGATTGAGAAAATGAAAGATGAAATGTAAAATAGCTCTTGTTATAGCTACAATCTAATTAGATGAAAGGACTTTTCTGGGGTACCATATTTCTCCCAATAAGCTCTTGCATTTTTTGGACTAATAGACATTTTGTTAGTGAAATTTTCTGGATTGCCAGAAAGCACTTATCATTGCGGAGAATATCATGATATGGTAAAAAATCCTACGGCGGAAGTATGTAATCCACGAGACGATAGCGGACTATGTCGAGGGTGTGAGACGGCTTAAATCCAAGGGCTTTAGGATATACGGTACTGTCATCGACGGGATGCGGAGACTCGCGCAAGCCCTTCTGTTCCCCAGTGCAGTTGTGTACGATATGGCCAAGTTCTGTTTCCGTACCGAGGTGAACGACTGGGTCACGGCTCTGGACGTTTACTTCAGCGGCGATGATGTCGAAAGCTTCACTTGACGCTACCACATCAGAGTTTGATTCCTTTCATTTTTCGACCGCTCGTGAGCTGAAATCCGTCGTCAGAGTCAAGGCGACACGCCGCATCGGCGGTAAGGGGACCAGCGAGGTGCGCTACTATATCAGCAGCTTGCCGACAGACAGCCGCTTCAACATCTACATCCGTAATCATTGGGAGGTCGAGAACAAGTTCCACTGGACGCTCGACATGACCTTCCGCGAAGAACAGCATTGCAAGCGGAGCAAAATGGCCGCACAAAACATCTCACTCGTCAGGAAGTTCGCACTAAATATCCTCAAAAAGGACAACTCCAAGCTCAGCCGCGTAAACAAACGATTCGAGGCTGCATGGAATTGGAGCTATATGATGCAATTATTACAAATATGATGCGTTTGCCCTGAAAAAAATCTCATTTTTTTCTTGCATTTTCAAAAAAAGCCGTATCTTTGCAGTGTAATTATTCACTAACCAATCAATAGGAGAGACGCTATCGAAGGATTTATACCCTTTATTAACAAGCACTTACGTTGAGTGCACAAAGAAAGGGGGACCAGATGTCCAACATAGTGAAAAGCGACAAAGAACTGATTGAACACTACCAGGACGGTGATGTTCACAGTTTTGAATTATTGATTGGTAGATACCAGAAACAAGTTTATTCCTACATACTCACGCTTGTGAAAGACAAGCAGTTGGCTGACGATGTCTTTCAGGACACCTTCGTCAAGGTCATCCAGACCGTCAAGTCGAAGGCCTACAAGGACGACGGCCGTTTCGTGCAGTTCGCCATGCGCATCGCGCACAACCTCGTCATCGACCACTTCCGCAAGGAGAACCGCATTCCCACGGTGGAGTCGTCGAGCGAGGACTACAACTACATCGACAACGTGCCGATTACCGACGCCTCGGTGGAGCAGGGCATGATCGTGGACCAGGTGCACTCCGACCTCCACAGGATGATCGCCTTCCTGCCCGACGAGCAGCGCGAGGTGCTCCGCATGCGCATCTTCGACGACATGAGCTTCAAGGACATCGCCGACATCACCAACGTGAGCATCAACACTGCACTGGGCCGCATGCGCTACGCCTTGATCAACTTGCGCAAGATGATGGTGGCCAACAATATGACGCTTACCTATTAACGGACGCGGGACTGTGGGACGCGGGACGCGAGACTTTTTTAAAAAAAAAGTTTTCGCCCCAAATAATAAACTTGAGGAGGCAGCGTTTGTAAGGTAAAGTCTAACCTAACAAACGCCTATGACAAATAGCTACACCTCTTACCCTTCATCCGTTGAAGACGCAGTGTTGGTATCACAAATCAAGGAGGTTTTCCGTAGGGAGAGCGAGCAACAGCAACCCAGCCGCAACGTATTGCGCTACCTGTTCGACTACGCCGCCGCCTACGAGTCGATGAACACTGGGCTGATGGGTCAAGTTGCTTTCATGAACAACTGACCGGAACGGAATGAAGAATCGAAAGAGTCGCAGATACTTCGGCGACTTTTTTTCTTCAAAATGCTTGTGGGTATGGAAAAAGTTCGTATTTTTGCATCGACCATTCTCACCACGCGAGCTGAAAGGCAGCGTACCAGGGTGAGACTTTTTTTGTATATGCGCTTATGGAACAATATAATAAACTTGCTCTCGATACGCCTGATTTGCTTGCTATGCTGAAACAACGCGGGCTTGTCGTCGCCGATGAACAAAAGGCTCTCAAATCCTTGTCAGTCATCAGTTATTTTCGATTGGCCTGTTATTTCCGACCTATGGAATCCGATAAGCAAACACATGAATTCCGCCAAGGTACTACATTGGAACAGGTGTTAGCTCTTTATGACTTCGATACGGCATTACGCGATATGGTGTTCGCGGCTACACGACAGATAGAGATTGCTTTGCGGACCCGCATTAACCATCATTTCTCACGTAATCATACGCCATTTTGGTTTACGAAAGTGGACTTGGCCACAGATGGCCATCTTTTCGCCGAGCATTTAAGTAGCGTTGACCGCGAACTACGCCGAAGCAAAGAGGAGTTTATACAAGAGCATTTCGAACGCTACAACAAGCCGACCTTTCCGCCTGCATGGAAAACGCTGGAAACGGTATCGTTTGGAACACTATCGAAGCTCTATGGAAATTTCGCTGAAAAAGTCGACAAGAAAGCCGTGGCCGAGGATTTTAATTTGCCACAACATGAGTTTCTGATTAGTTGGATGGAGAGTTTGACATCGCTTCGGAACTTTTGCGCCCATCATTCTCGCATATGGAACCGCCGCTTTGCACTAAAACCGCAGATGCCAAAGACATTGGCAGGGCATAACTGGCTGACGGACTTTTCATTTCCTCCCGACAAGATTTATCCTCAACTTTGCTGCATTGTTTATCTGATCAATGCTATCGACCCGAAAAGTACTTTTGTAACCGACTTCAAGTCATTGTTGCAGAAATATCCGACAGTAGATGTCGCCGCCATGGGTTTTCCGAAAGGCTGGCGGCAGGAACCACTGTGGCAGTGATTTGTGGCAAAAATTCACCAATAGCAACTTTTTTTGCATTTAATGTAACTTTTTCGCTTTTTCTCCGTATTACCATAAATCATACAAACATTATCCGATATGAAAAAGAGTTTTTATAGTTTAGTTTTAGTGCTTATTCTCTGCGTTTCAAGTATTTCTTGCTCACAATCCAATTCCAAACCAATGGAAAAAGCCGCTCCGTGTTTTGAGAACTTGAAAAAGGTTTCCGATTCGGACAACGGCAAATTGTGGGGCAAAGCATTATATGGTCCGACGATGTTTGTTGATGTGCAAACGCGGAATCTCGTTGCCAATCAGCAAAACAAGGAGAATTCATTTGAGCAAAAAGGGAACTTGTTTTTCGGGCAACTTCCAGAGGACATCATAATTGCCAATACAGCAATAAATTATTGCGGTGAAATTTGGACTTGTGTGATATGGGATGGCGACCGAGATTTGCTGACCAATACGCATCTTTTGATTCATGAGAGTTGGCATCGCATTCAAGAGAAAATCGGTTTGCCCGCTTGCGGGTCTTTCAATCAGCATCTTGATGAAGCGGAGGGTGAACTGTTGCTGAAACTCGAGTTGAGCATTTTGAAGACATTGCTGCAAGACGATTCCAAAGACCTTTCAGAGGGTTTGCGCGATGCCATGACGGTACGTAAAATGCGCCAAACCATGTTCCCCAATGGAAATGAGAACCAATTCGAATGCCACGAAGGCATGGCGGAATATACGGCTTTCAAACTTCTGCCTTTGGACAATGATAATGAGGCAATTAGGAAAGGTTTGGTTGCTGCTGCCATCATGAAAGGAATGGATAACACCGGCTTTAGTAACTCATTCGCTTATCTTTCCGGACCCGCTTACGGACTTCTATTGGATGATTTGGCTCCTGAATGGAGAAAAAGTATTTGTTCAGGCCAGACCATCCCCGATGTAATCTCAACGGTGACTATAGTTCCAGACACGGTTGATGATACTGAAATAGAAAGAATATCAGAATGTTACAATGTAAAAGAATATCTTGACGAAGAAAGAATCCGCCTCGAAGCGCGTGACAAAGAAGATGCTGCATTGAGAGCTGTTTTTTCAGAATCCAAATGGCTGGTAATTCCCAATAACAATGTCAATTTTGGCTTCGACCCGAATGAGCGTTTGGTTGCATACGACAGCATTGGAGTCATCTACAAGACCATGCAATTAAAAGGTGATTTTGGCACCATCGACGTTAAAAACGGCATCATTAGAGCCAATGATTGGTCGCGATTCATCGTACCTTATTCCGAAAACCATTGTGATGCGAAAATCTCCTTGAATTCTGGATATACTATTGATTCTGTGGATGATAAGAGTTTTACAATTGTGAAAAAGTGATTGATTTCTTGGTGAGTTCAATAATTCACAAAGGAACAAAATGGATTGGAAAAGTCGCTGAATTATCGGCGACGTTTTTTTTTCGTGCAATCCGCTGTAACTATTAAGGTTATATACCTCTTTAAAAAATAAATAATTAATTATTTGGAAAGTGCGCGGAAACGCAGTAAATTTGCACGCTTTATAAGAATCATCAAAGTTAAATTTCAAAACATAACACATTATGAACAAGCAGATTACATTAGAGCAGGCCGTCGAGAAGGTTCATGACGGCATGACGATCATGTTCGGCGGTTTCCTCGGTGTTGGAAGCGCCACGCAAATCATTGACGCTATTGTTGCAAAAGGCGTTAAGGACCTCACTATCATTGCCAACGACACGGCCTACGACGAAGTGGCCCACGGCAAACTGGTCAGCAACCACCAGGTGAAGAAAGCCATTGTGTCGCACACCGGCACCAACAAGCAGACCGCCATCCAGAAGAACGAAGGTACCCTCATCGTGGAATACGTTCCCCAAGGCACCCTCGCAGAGCGCATCCGCGCCTACGGTGCAGGTCTCGGTGGCGTGCTGACGCCCACGGGTCTTGGCACCATCATGGCCGACGGCAAGCAGATTGTAAACGTCGATGGTAAGGACTACCTCCTTGAGAAACCCCTGAAGGCCGACATCGCCTTTCTGCGCGCCAACATCGTCGATGAATTCGGCAACATGGTGTTCCTTGGAACGACCAACAACTTCAACCCGCTGATGGCTACCGCCGCCGACTATGTCGTCGTCGAGGCCGAAAAGCTGGTGAAGGTCGGCGAGATCAAGCCTGAATGTGTGCACGCTTCGGGTATTTATGTCGATGGAATTTATGTAGAGAAATGACACGAGACTAAGGGACGGAAGACAAAGGACGAAGGACTACTAAAGTCGGCCCTTCGACAGGCTCAAGGACCTAATCCACTTCATAATGTCCCACGTCTTAAGTCCTATGTCCTCAGTCAACAAACAATTCAACAATTCAACGATAAACAATTCAACAACAATGGAATACAGAACAAAGATCAGACTGCGCATGAGCGCAAAGGATGCCCACTACGGTGGCAATTTGGTTGACGGCGCCCACATGGTTCACCTCTTCGGTGACGTGGCTACCGAACTTTTGATTATGCGCGACGGCGACGAAGGCCTCTTCTGCGCATACGACATGATTGAATTCAAGGCCCCTGTCTATGCCGGCGACTTCATCGAAGCCGAAGGCTGGATCGACCGCGAAGGCAACACCTCTCGCCACATGATGTTTGAGGCCCGCAAGGTGGCCGTCGCCCGCCCCGACATTTCTCCCTCAGCCGCTGACGAACTGGATGAGCCCATCCTCGTTTGCCGCGCTTCGGGTACTTGCGTGACACCGAAAGACTGCCAACGTAAAAAGTAAGAGCGCCTCTGGCTTCTGGCCTCTGGCTTCTGGCAGCTTTATGTAAAAGGAAAGGCTTTCCTCCTGTAAAAGCTGCCAGTAGCCAGCAGCCAAGAGCCAGTTGCCATAGCTGAAATCTTGAAATATAAATCTGAAATCAACGAAATGGATAAACTGATCATCACTGCCGCCATCTGCGGCGCAGAAGTCACCAAGGAACAGAATCCCAATGTGCCTTATACCGTTGAGGAAATCGTGCGCGAGGCCAAGTCGGCCGTCGACGCCGGTGCTGCCATCGTGCACCTGCACGTCCGCTGGGACGACGGCACGCCCACCCAAGACCGTGGCCGTTTCCAAGAGTGCGAAGAGGCCATCCTGAAGGTGTGCCCCAATGTCATCCTCATCC
>JAEEGG010001577.1_pt1 | contig 61058 bp, 58 predicted proteins | sample 9134161 | NCBI WGS metagenome assembly JAEEGG01 (sample SAMN16246543, study PRJNA631951) | gut metagenome | biome: gut microbiome; feature: rumen; material: CR-attached | host: Bos | place: Iran: Karaj | collected 2018-10
AGATGAACAAGCTCGTGAACGAGCAGAACCGTATGGCCATCGAATTATACACCCCTTTTCATCGTGCCGTCGTTTCGCGGCGGCCCCTTCCCGTTCTCTGTGGCACGCGCCTGCCGCGCCGCGATGATGTGTGTGCGCGCGTTTCTACAGATATGTAACGCCTATCGGCGTTTTGGGGGATTAGTTTAATGAATCCGTAATGGATGAATCTTCAATGTTGTAGATGTCAAGCAACTCGGCCACTTCGGGAATGTTGGCCATGTCCTCGTCAATCTCCAGGAAGTCCAGATGGAGCCGGCTGGGATCGCATTGGAGAGCATATTCTAAATAGCGGCATCCTTCAGTGATCATGCCTTTTTTGACAAACAGGGCGGCCATGAAGTAGTGGACACTGGGGCGGAAATCCGGATTGCCCAGATAATCGCTGCAGAGATCGATGATCGGATCGTACATGTTGTTCCGGATGGCGTAGTTGGAAAGGAAAAAGAGAATGTAGAGGATCGGGGGATCTTCGCGGTGGAGGGCCATGAAGCAGAGGTTGCGGATTTCCGTCTCGTTTTTCCCGGGGTCCAGCAGATCAATCAGGGAAAGGATAGACTCGACATCGCCGGGGTTCCGCAGGATGTTGTTGCGAAGGTAATCGCGCGCCTTGTCGAACTCCCCCTGTGACGTGAATATGCTGACGATGTCGTGGAGTACAAACGGGTAGGTGGGGTCGTCGGGGTCCGCTTTGGTGAGGTTTTTCAAGGCGTTGTCGTAGTCGTGGAGTTTGGCGTAGCAGCGCCCGATCTGAGCGTAGAAATTGAAATGGTCGGTCAGTTTGTTGGCGGTCTGGAAATGGGAGATGGCCTCGCGGTATTTGCCGCCTGCGAACAGGGATTCGGCGAGGTTGACGTAGGCGAAGGGGGCTTCCGGCTCAAGGGATGTCTGGAACTCGAAAGCCTCGGACGCGTTGTCAAACTGTTCGGCTCTCATGTATGCGATGCCCAGTCCGCACCAGAGCGACTCTTCCATCGGCAGTTCCTCCAGCAGAAGTCGATAGAAGGTGATCAGGTCTTCGTTTTTCGCAATATGATTGGGGAAAGGCTCCTCGTCGATAAGCGCTTGCAGCTCGAAGAAGATGGAGGGCTCCAGCTGGAATGCCCGGATGGCATGGGGCACGGCCTTGCGTGTTTCCTGCCGCACAATGTATTCGTAGGCCAGCAGCAAGCGCACTTCCGGCAGCACGTCGTCAATGGCGATGGCCTTTTCCAACAGGAGGATGACATCGACCTCCTTATCGTTTATCAAGGCGGTGATCGCTCGCTGGTAGTAGGTGTCCGGAATCGGCTCGAAATGGGATTCTATATAGTCCAGTTCCCGTTCCTCCGAGTCAAACTCTTGCTTGAGATGATAGTAATGAGCCAAATAAATCCGGAAGTGGGGGTCGTTGGGATATTGGGAAACGGCTTGCCGGATGGCCTTTTGGGCGTAAGGGAGCTGCTCATAATTCAATAAGGAACGGATGATGTCTTCCAAGTCATCCCCGTCCAGATAAATGGTCTGATTCTTGTCAACGGCAGAGATGAACCGTTTCACCAACTTCTCCAGATTATTCGCGTCCCTGTCGTTAAATTCTTCCATATTTTGTCTGTAATTTTTGGGCGGCAAAGATACGATTTAATTTGTATATTTGCCGCTCAAATTGTTTAACCGTTTTTAATACAAAAAGCAAAATGACTATCGAGGAAATTTCAACATTGGTACAGGGAGAGTTTGTATGCGGAGAAGCGTATAAAAACCGCGAGGTGGCCAAGGTGTTCGCCTCCGACCTGATGAGTGACGTACTCACCATCAAGGACACCGAGGGCCTGCTGCTGCTCACCGGATTGTGCAACCTCCAGTCGATACGCACGTGCGAGATGTCGGACATCCAGTTGATGCTGGTGGTCCGCGGCAAGGTGGTGACCGACGAGATGATCGAGTTGGCGGAGGACAATGACATGGTCATTGTCCGGACCGCATTCTCCCTGTACAAAACCGCCGGCATACTCTATGGGGCCGGAATACCAGCAATTTATTAACCAAACCATTGTCAATATGGATTTTACCTACCATGTAGAAGGAGGTGACTTCACCAATGCCGGCTCCACCTCCAGCGAAGTCAAGCGAATGCTCAAGAAACTCGGCGTAAGTCCTGATATCGTGAAAAAGACGGTAGTGGCCTTGTACGAGGCGGAGGTGAACATCGTGGCCCACGCCTACCGGGGCGACATCAACGTTGACCTGGAGGAGGACAAGGTGCGCATCGTGCTCGCCGACGAAGGTCCCGGCATCCCCAATATCGAATGGGCCATGCAGAAGGGCAACTCCACCGCTTCCCAGAAGGTGCGCGAGATGGGGTTCGGCGCCGGCATGGGCCTCCCTAACATCCAGAACAACTCCGACGAGCTGAAAATCAATTCCGTGGTGGGGAAAGGAACCACCATAGAATTCGTCAACTATTTTAATAAATAATATTGTATCATTATGGCAGTAGCAGATTTCCACCATGCCCTTAAATTCAAGTCCGATCTGTGCATCGGATGCGCACACTGTACCGGCATCTGCCCCACGGGCGCCATCCACATCGAGGACGGTCACCCGCAGCTGGATCCTAACCGGTGCGTGGACTGCGGCAGATGCTACCAGCATTGCCCCGTCAATGCCATCTACATCGAACAAGATGATTTCCAGACGGTTTACAATTGCAAGTACCCCGTACTGCTGCTCCCGTCCATCTTCATTGCCCAGTTCGAGGAGAAGATCAAGGAGAAGACCATCCTGTCGGCATTGTACCACATCGGATTCAAACATGTGTTTGAGGTGGAGAAGAGCGTGGATTTCATCAAGGAGGAGATGCAACGTACGGTTGCCGCGAACAACGGCTACAAACCGATTATCTCCACCTTCTGTCCGGCCATCGTGCGCCTCATTCAGGTGAAATTCCCCGTCTTGGTGCCCAATCTCTATCTGCTGAAACCCCCATTGGACCTTACCGCCCTCTATATCAAGAAACTGCTTACGGAAGAGGACCATATTCCTGCGGAGGACATCGGCATCTTCTATGTGACGCCTTGCGCCGCCAAGATCGCCGCTATCAAGAGTCCGGCTACGGAAGAGGAATCGTCCGTCAGTCAGGTGATCAATATGAACTTCCTGTACAGCAAGGTGATGCGTGTCATCAAGCAGGGCGAGTACAAACTGTGCGAGGATTCGCGCACACGCTATCACCGCCTCTCGAAGTCCAGCGTCAACTTCACACTGACCGGCGGGGAGGTGGGGCTGCTCTCTACCGGCCGCAACTTGGCCATCGACGGCATCCACAATGTGCTGGATTTCTTAGAAAAACTGGAAGATGAAGATATTCAGGATATTGACTTCCTGGAGCTGCGCGCCTGCGACCAAAGTTGCGCCGGCGGCATCCTTTGCGCCAACAACCGCTTCCTCATGGCTGAACGCCAGCACAAACGGATGCAGAAGTCGCCGGACGAGGTGGACTCGGAAGACAACGACCTGTTGAACTACGTGGATTACCTCAACGAGCATAAGCGTGTGTTGGGTACGGTGGAGCCTCGGTCGATGGACAAGATGGACGACAATATGGCCGTGGCCATGCAGAAGATGCGTCGCGCCTTCGAGATAAACCAGAACTTGCCGCAGGTGGATTGCCGTATCTGTGGCTACCAGTCGTGCAAGGCCCTGTCGGAGGCTGTCGTCAACGAGAAGGCTTCCGTGGAGCAGTGCATCTTCGTGCAGCGCGCCCTCGAGCATTCCGAAAAGCTGACCATCCTGGACACGTTGCATATCAACACGAAGATCTGGGGCACGAAAAAGAATGACCCCGCCATTGCCAAGAATCTGAATTTGTAACCAATATCCTCATCCGTGCTGCCGTCATTGACTATGATTCCGGTATTAACCCTTGCCGTTGGCGGGTTGTGGTCTGTGGTGTGGCATGCGCTCACCGCCTCGTTGGAGATTACCGGCTGGGTCATCCTGATGATGACACTGATAGAGCTGGTCAACGTCTCCTCCTCGGGGCGACTGATGGAGAAGTTCCGTCATCGGCCTGTCATTCAGGTGTTCATTGCCGCCCTGCTCGGTGCCATCCCGGGATGTGCCGGAGGCTTCGCCGTGGTGTCGATGTTCACCCACCGCATGGTGACGTTCGGGGCCCTGATAGCGGGCATGATCGCCACCTTCGGCGATGAGGCTTTTTACATTTTTGCAACGAGTCCGAAATGGGGACTGATACTCATGTCCATCTTGTTTGTCCTTGCCGTACTGGTGGGCCTTATGCTTGCTTTTTTGGGTGAAAAATGGGATTTTACGCTGGAACCGCATGAGTTTGAGATACATCAGGATGTGGACGAACATGCGCACGCGCACGAGCATACGCACGATGAGGAACCACACGCCCAGGCAGAGCCCGAACAAAAAGTGAGGGTGCTCCATTTCTTGAAAGAACACATCTGGAACCATGTCATCCGACAGCATCTGCTGAAGGTGTTTCTATGGTCGTTCGGGGTGCTGCTCGTGCTGCAGGGTCTGGAACATTGGTTGGATTTGAATGCCTTGTTGCAACAGAACCAGTGGGCCCTGTTCGTGCTTCTGTTAGTGGCCGTGGGAGTGGGCTTCATTCCACAGTCCGGCCCGAACCTTGTGTTCATCATCATGTTCCTGAACGGGAACATACCCTTTGCCATCCTGCTGGCCAACTCTATTGCGCAGAACGGACACGCCGGCCTGCCGCTGTTGGCGCAGTCGCGCAAGAATTTTTTTATCATGAAGGGTATCACTATGGGGTTGGGATTGCTTTGCGGAGTGCTGTTGTTGGGACTGTGAACAATGACGCGGAACTATGAATTTTGTTGATAATATGGATGTTGACCTATGAGGTCGAATTTCAGTACACCCTTACTTCTTCACAAACTTCACAATTTTACTAGTTCCGTCCCAAGATACTAGACGAAGCATATATACTTTTAAGATTATGAAAACCTCGAAAACAGAGCTTCACCGTTTTTGTAGCCTGTTAAATTATTTTTTTCTGCGCCTCTTGAACTTTAATAAAAAAAGTGTACTTTTGCAGCCCGAAAATTTAAAACGTAAAATATTATAAATCAAAGTTAGAAATGGCAAATCATAAGTCATCCATTAAGAGAATTAGAGCAAACGAGAGTAAGAGATTGGCTAACCGCTACTATTCCAAAACCATGCGCAACGCCTTGCGCGACATCCGTGCCATCGAGGATAAGAACGAGGCTTCCCAAAAGCTGTCCGCTATGACCTCCATGATCGACAGACTCGCCAAGAGAGGCATGATCCACAAGAACAAAGCCGCCAACCTCAAGTCTGGCTTGATGAAGAAAATCAACGCCATGTAATTTGGGATTTGGTGATTAGGAATTGGGAGTTGGTGGTGGATTGAATGCCAAATGCCAATAACCAAAGACCAACAACCAAACATTATAAACATAAAAAATAACGGGGAAGCAACATTCCCCTTTTTTAATATGCAGACAGACGATTACAAGTTTTCAACTCCTATCCAAGTGAGAATGAGCGATTTGGATCCGTTTGTACATGTGAACAACGGAGCCCAGTGCAACTATTTCGACTTCGGACGGAGCGCCTATTTCGAGTATGTGTTCCAAAGGCCGATTGATTGGCGCGACATGGACATGGTGCTCGTGCATGTGGAGATGGATTTCCGTGAGGGTATCGAATTCCACAACCAGATCGTCTGCGAAACCCGCGTGCTTTCCATCGGAAACAAAAGCGTCAAGATGATGCAGCAGTTGCGCGACACACGCACCAATGTTGTGAAAACTACATGCTACAGCGTTCTCGCGGGCTTTGACCGTGTCACCCACCAGTCGATTCCTATCCGGGAAGAGTACAAGAAACTGTTTGGCCAATTCGAACATCTTCCCGATGATCAGCAAGCATAAGATTTCCGATATCCGCAAGTTGCACCAGAAGAAATTCCGGGATGCGGAACGCCTTTTCTTAGTGGAGGGCCGGAAGAGTGTGGATATGCTTCTGCAATCCGGTTTTGAGGTGCAGGACATCTTCGCTACGGAATCTGCCGCGGAAGAGAATCAACAACTGTTGCACAATCGGTCTGTTACAATGGTTTCTTCGGCGGAAATGGAACGTATCAGCACGCTGGCCACGCCGCCGGACCTGATGGCCGTGGCCCGTCAGGCATCCCAACCGCAGCCGATTCCCGACAACGAGCCGGTGCTGGTCCTTGACCGTATCGCCGACCCGGGCAATATGGGCACCATCATCCGCACCGCCGACTGGTTCGATTTCCGGCATGTCGTCTGCTCCTCGGATTGCGTGGAGTTCTACAACCCCAAGACCATCCAGGCCACAATGGGCTCATTTGCACATCTGGTCCCACATTATACCGATTTGATGCCTTTCCTGCATCGGCAATCCTCCCAACGGCGTATTTTGGGTGCGTTTCTTGAGGGGGATTCCATCAACACGTTCGCGTTCCAGTCCTCAGACATCATTGTCATCGGCAGCGAATCGAACGGCATCTCGCCGGAAGTGGAAGCAGTAGTCAGCCATCGGATCACAATCCCATCGCCGGCGCACGGGCGAGCCACCGCCGAGTCGCTGAACGCCGCCATTGCCACGGCCATCATATTGCACCAGTTTGCACAGTGACGTTTTTGGGGAACTATCTCACCACCTTGCGCGTAACGGGTCCGTTGGACGTATTAGCGTGCACCACATATATGCCGGAGGCGAAATGGGTGATGCCAATAACGGCGCTGTTTCCCTCAATCCTAACGGTTTTCAGTAATATTTGGAAATGCACAAAATCTGTTAGTGCTTTTGTGTAGATTGTAAAGTGTCGCGCTTTATAACACCAAATGTCGCATTTCCTTTGACGGGAATCGGTTTTTCTTGTTGTATTTTTGCAGCAAAAAAAAACGGACTGAAATTTGTTTGGAGATACTATTAGAAAAGGAGATACATTGTTGAATTATAGTGATGGGCGTGCTGGGAATGGAGATTTCAGACAAAGGCCAAAATCCGTACTGAATAATAATAACGGAATGACTAAATTTAGATATTATGTGCCAAAATAAAAGCAATTATGTATTGGGAGTACTATTGGATGTATAGTTGGGAGCAAGATTTGTTTGAAACGATGACGCTTCTTCTTTTTCCTGTTCTGATTATCTTAGCGCTTGTTTATCTGTTGTCAAAAAAGAAATTCACTTTAAAAACGCAGAGAGTTGTCAAGAGTGTTTGGCTGACATTACTTGTGTTGTGGGTTATAAACACAACATTCTCCGTTGCGCCTTACCTTTTGGGCTTCTATGTTGATATAACAGGCTTTCATCGTATTGAATTAAGCTATCCAGACAATGACCCGAATGCTGTTGACTATTAAGAACAACGATATACTCAAGGATCCTATGTGTTCCCATGCCCTTATGATACAGGCCAATTTTGCTAGAATTGCAAGCAAGTGGCGTGATGACGGCGGTTTCCTCAATCCCGATGTCCCGCAATATCGGATGGGAAAGAGATTACGAACATGTGATCTTGTTAGTGTTTCAGAATATTGGTAAAACAAAAATAGCAGGGAGGCCGCCCGAACGGGCGGCCTCCCTTGTCGTATGGATAGTGGGATTTACTTCTCGATCCGGATTCTCGCATCCACGGCGGTCACGTAGCGCGGGTTGCCGAGCAGCGGGTTGAGGTCCATCTCCACGATTTCGGGAGCGGCCTGCACCAATGCACTCACACGCGCGACCTGATCGGCGTAAAGGTCAATGTTGACGGGTTCCTGGCCGCGCACGCCTTGCAGAATCTTGTAACCGCGCAGCTTCGTGAGCATTTGCTTGGCTTCGTCAGCCGTGATGGGCGCGAGGGCGGACTGCACGTCTTTCAGCACCTCGATGAAGATGCCGCCCAATCCGAAGAAGATCTGATGCCCGAACTTGTCGTCGCGGATGGCCCCGATATAGACGTCCGTGCCGTCCAGCATCGGGTACATCTCCACCGCGTAGGTGTCCTTGATGGCCATCAGCCGGTCGAACTCCTTGCTGACGGTGTCCAAATCCTTGACATTGAGCGTCACGCCGCCCACGTCGGACTTGTGGAGCGGCCCCACGACCTTCATCACCAATGGGGTGTCCTTGCCGCAGTTCACCTCCTTGGCGAATGCCAGGGCGTCTTCTTTCTTGTCCACCTCCACAGATTTCTTGCGGGAGATACCAGCGGCGTCCAACAGCTCGTTGTAGTCGGCAATCTCCAGATAGCCGCTCTCGCATTTGTCGATGGTCTTGCGAATGCGGGCCACATCCACCTGCGGCAGTTCCACATGCTCGGGTTGCGGTTTCGGGGTGTTCCACACTTTGACGAGGGCGTTGCCCAACACGCACTCCTCCGGGAAGTTGATGCGTCCCTTGGCAATGAAGTCCTCAATCTCTTGCTTCACATTGATGATGGACGGAAGCACGGGGAAGATGGGCTTCTTGCAAGTCTTCATCTTCTCGTCAAGTAAGTCATAGACTTCTTTGTTGGAGAAGAGGCCCGGCGAGCCGAAGATGACCACGGAGAAGTCGATGTCGGTGTATTCGTTTTCGACCGTGTCGATGATATAGCCTAACTGTTCGGCGGTGCCGGTGGCAAGGAAGTCGATGGGGTTGCCCACGGAAGAGCCTCCGAAGAGTTTGGAGAGCAGGGCGGGGCTGGCGGGGTGATCCTTGAGTGGCGGGACTTCCATTCCGCCGTTGCTCAGCACGTCGGTAAGCATCACGGCGGGTCCGCCGGCGTGGGTGATGATGGCGCAGCGATTACCCTTCAATTCGGGGTGCATGAACACGGCGCATACGGTGGTGAGTTCCTGGCGGTTGTGGCAGCGCACGATGCCCGCTTTCTGGAACAGGGCGTCCACGGCGGCGTCGTTGGTGGCTAAGGCGCCGGTATGCGACGAGGCCGCACGCGAGCCGGCAGCCGAGCCGCCCGACTTGATGGCCGCAATCTTGCAACCCTTGTTGATGAGGTTGCGGCTGTGCTTCAGCAAACGTTGCGGGTCGCCGATTTTCTCCATGTAGAGCATGATGACATGACTCGATTTCTCCGGGTCGAAAGTCTCGTCCAGATGTTCGAGCACATCCTCGATGCCGAGTTGTGCGCTGTTGCCAACGGCCCATACACTATTGAATTTCAAGCCATTACTCATGCCGTATTCCTTGATAAACACGGCGGTGGCACCGCTTCCCGTAATGAAATCCACCCCCTTGGGATCCAGTCTCGGAATCGGCGTGTCGAAGCAGCCGCTGTAGTTGGTGTTGAGGAAACCGGTGCAATTGGGGCCGATGAGCGAGCCGCCCACGGCGTTGATGGAGTCCACGATGTGCTTCTCAATGGCAGCGCCCTCGGCGTTCTCCTCCGAGAATCCCGCACTGACGATGATGAAGCCTTGGGTGCCTTTCTGTTGCGTCAGCACGTCCACCGTATGGGCGCAGAACTTGGCCGCGATGCAGAGGATGGCGCAATCAACTTGCGGCAGATCTTCCACCTGTTTGTAACATTTGATGCCCTGTACCTCGTCTTCCTTGGGGTTAACGGCATATACTTCGCCTTTGAAGGCGCTCTCCAACAGATTTTTCAGGGCTTTGCCGCCCGGCTTGTGGATGTCACTGGATGCACCGCACACCACGATGCTCTTGGGATTTATCAGCTTGTTGTTTATCATATATATAATTGTATTAAAATAATTGCGTGTTTGTCAGGTTAGAATGCGTGGATTATTGCACCATCTCTTTTTTCATTTGTTCTATCTTCTCCGTCAGCTTGGCTTCTTCTTCAGCAATGTTGGCGCGTTTCTTGATGGGGTTGACCACGCTGAAGTAAAACTTGATCTTCGGCTCGGTGCCGGAGGGGCGCACCGTGACCTTGCTGCCATCGGCGGTGAAGAACTGGAGCACGTTGGACGTTGGCAGGTTGATGATGCTGTTGGTGTTGTAGGTGAAGTCGTAAGTTTTGGAGACGGCGTAGTCCTTCATCATCACAACCGGCTGTCCACCCAAGGTCTTGGGCGGGTTGCTGCGGTAATCGGCCATCATCTGCTGGATCTCTTCCACGCCAGCCTTGCCCTTCTTGGTGAGGGAGAGCAGGTCTTCCTTGAAAAATCCGTATGAACGGTAGATGTCGTGCAGGATCTCGATGAGCAGTTTGTGATTCGGCTTGCCAAAGGCGTGGTAGAAGGCGGCCATTTCAGCAATGAGGCAGCAGGCCGACACGGCATCCTTGTCGCGCACGAAGTCGCCCACTAAATAGCCGTAGCTTTCCTCGCCGCCCACAATGAAATGCTGTTTGCCCTCGTTGCGCAGGATGTCCTCGGCGATGTATTTGAATCCGGTGAGCACATCGTCGCAAGCCACGTTGAAGTCCATCGCGATGCGATTGATGAGGTCGGTGGTGACAATGGTCTTCACCACAAACGGGTTTTCGGGCATCTTTTTCTTGCTTTGCAGTTGGGAAAGCATGTAATGGAAGAGCAGGGTGCCTGTCTGGTTGCCGTTGAGCAGTTTCATGGTGCCGTCGGTGTCGCGCACGGCGATGCCCACGCGGTCGGCGTCAGGGTCGGTGGCGAGGATGAGGTCGGCGTTGACTTCATCGGCTTTTTTCAAGGCGAGCTCCAGCGCGGATTTTTCCTCGGGGTTCGGCGATTTCACCGTCGGGAAATTGCCGTCGGGAATGGCCTGTTGTTCTTCGATGATGATGTTGTTGAAACCATACATCTCCAAAGCCTTGGGCACCATGGTGATACCTGTCCCGTGCAGTGGTGTATAGACGATCTTGAGGCTCTTGGCTTTCTTGACGGCGGCGGGGTTGACCGACAGACGGAGGATGTTTTTGAGGTACGCCTTGTCCACCTGCTCGCCGATGATGTGGATGAGGCGTTTGTTGCCGGTCCATTTCACCTGTTGGATAGAGGTGATCTTGTTGACTTCTTGTATCACGTTTTTGTCGTGCGGGGGCACCAACTGGCCGCCGTCCTGCCAATAGACCTTGTAGCCGTTGTATTCTCTGGGGTTGTGGGAGGCGGTGATCATGATGCCGGCGTTGCATTTCAGATGCCGCACGGCGAAGGAGAGCTCCGGTGTGGGACGGAGGTCCTCAAAGAGGTAAACCTTGATCTTGTTGGCCGACAGGATGTCGGCGGCAATCTCGGCGAACTGGCGGCTGTTCAGACGTGAGTCGTGCGAGATGACCACGCTGACCTTCGTGTCGCGGAAACATTCTGTCAGGTAGTTTGCCAGGCCTTGGGTGGCGAATCCGACCGTGTATTTGTTCATGCGGTTGGTACCCACGCCCATGATGCCGCGCAGGCCGCCCGTGCCGAATTCAAGATTGCGGTAGAAGGCCTCCACCAGCTCCTGGGGGTTCTCTTTTTGCAGTTTGAGAATTTCGTCTTTAGTTTCTTGGTCATAATTCTCGTTTAACCAAGTGTTGATTCTTTGTTCAGTTGATGCTTCCATATCTAAGATTTTATGGCTGCAAAAGTACAAAAATTACAGGACGATGTCAAGGTGTGTTAAACATATAATTTTGAAAAAAATAACGGATGCTTTTTTGCATCCGTTATTCCGTCGGGCCGATGGTGACGGGCAATTTGTATCTGCTATATATGGGCTTACCGTCCTTTTGGGCAGGTATCCATTGTGGCATCTTTCTGACAACACGCAATATTTCTTCGTCAATGGGCGGGAAAAGGGAACTGACAATGGTGGGCCGGCGCACAAAGCCATTCTTGTCCACGTTGAATGAAACGACCACGGTGCCTGCGATTTGGTATTTGTTGATCTCCTCAAAGTCGAGGTTGCGCTTCAAGTATTGTTGGAGCGCAATATCGTCTCCCACAAATCGGGGAGGGGTGTCATAGCTGCTGGGAGAGACTTCTTCGGCTGCTTCATCGAAGACAGGTGGCGCATACCCCACTATTTCAAAAGTCGAGGTCTCAGGAGGGATTATGCGCTGCCCATCCACCACTGTTTGCGAGCCCCCGACATTTCCGCGGACAGTCGTTTGGGATTGCTGTTCCGTTTTTGGGGCGGCCGGTTCGCAGCCGTTGTTCACTTGGGCGGACAAACCGATGGGCAGGGCGGACATCAACCCCACGGAGAGTCCCGCCACAATGGCGGTCTTGCCCAACTGCTGCCGTTCGCGCAGCTTCTGTTCGAGGTAGCGCACCTCGGCCTCGCACGCCGGGCAGGTGCCGGCACAGTCGCCCTTGTGGCGACACTCCTTCGTGACGAATGCAATGTCGTTCTTCTCCGCGATTTGCTTGCGGATCTCCTTGAGGATTTTGCAGGTTTGTTTGCCGTGGGTCATAAGAGTGTGTTTATTTATGGATGTCTGTTCTGTACGTGAAAAAGTCAAAGTGCTCCACGCCCATTGCGCGGAGCTTTTCGGTGCTCCGCTCAATGTCCTCTTGGGTGTTATAGCCCTCGATGAGCGGGAGCCGCACGATGAGGTCGTCGCCGCGCCCCTCTTTCAGGAGTTCTTGCAGATTGTCGAGCACGCGCCGGCTGCTGAGGCCGGTGTAGTGTCGGTAAATCTCGTCGTTGGTCTCCTTGATGTCGATGATGAACTGGTTGATGACGGAGGATAAACGGCGGATGTTGTCGGCAGGGACGTTGAGGGAGGTTTCGAGCGTGAGGTTCCATTCCGGGCCGCAAATCTCACGGAAGTCAGTGATGAAGTCGGGGTACATGGCGGGTTCGCCGCCGCCGAAGGTGATGCCGCCGCCGGTGGCGAGGAAGTAAAGCTGGTCGATCTTCACCTTTTCATAGAGGCTTTCGGGCGTGAAGGTGCGCCAGACGCCCTCGCTGTGACATTGCGGGTTGAGGCAGTACCGGCAGCGCAGGGGACAACCGTAGAAGGCCGCGAGTGTGCTCACCCCCTTGCCGTCGGTCTGTATCCGGTGCCGAACGATGCCGATAAAGGGAGCCTCTTCCATTGCGTGGGATTATTGGGGAGTGTTATCGAGTTGGTGCAGGGCGAAGCAGTAGGCGCCTATGGAGGTGGCGGTACTGGTGCCGATGCGGGAGGTGATGATGCCGAGGCGTTTGCGGGTGTCGCAAAGGATTGTCTCCTCGGATCCGAATATGGGTATGGAGCGTGTCTCGCCGCGGGTGAACTCGGCGAATTCCGTCTCGTCTTCCAGATTATAGACGTACGAGGGCACGCGCGGGATGGCGATGCCGGAGCGGGTGTGCTGCACCGCGCGTAGCTCCCGTAGCATGGCGGGCATGAAATATTTGTGCGCCTTGGACAGGCCGCCGCCCAGCACGATGATGCCGTCGAGGATGCAGGCAATCTGCGCGATGGTGTAGCCGGCGGCCTCGCCGAAGGTGGCGAAGGCCCGCTGGGCGGCTTCGCGGTCGCCGGGGATCTCGCCCTCCGCAATGCGGAAGATGTCGTAGCTGTCGGTGTAGCTGCCGGCCTTCGGATCGTTTTTGCAATATATATTATAATAATGTAAGACGGCCCGAAGTGAAACTCCTTCTTCGGCGATAAGGTCAGGTTCCAGCTTGGCGGGCACGCAGTAGGTCTCCGAGCAGCAATTGTCACCGATGTAGAGGTTCTGGTGGGAGGTCAGGCCGATGCCGAAGCCAGTGCCAAGGATGAAGCCGATGAGGTTTTGGTATTCTTTCACGCTGCCGGCATCGCGGAGCCGCTGGTTGACGTAGGGTAGGGCGCCGGCCAGTGCTTCGCCGTAGGTGAACAAATCGGCGTCGTTGTTGATGAAGACGGGCAGATGGAAGCGGCGTTGCAGGAAGGGGCCGAGGGCCACGCCTCCCTCGAAGGCCGGGAAGTTGGTGAGGCGGGTGGGAAAGATGCCGTTGGGGTAGTCGGCAGGACCCGGAAAGGCGAAGCTGATGGCGGCGGGCGGCTCGGGGAGCTGGTTGATGACGGTCTCGAACCCGCGCACGAGGTTGGCCATGCACCGGTCGAGGTCATGGGCCTCGGAGGGGAGTTCGAGGGTGTTGAGGATGAAGCGGTTGCCGCGCATGGCGTTGAACCGGAAGTGGGTGCCGCCGGCATCCAGCGTGATGACGGTGCGGGGGTCGTTCTGATACTGCATGGTGTAGAAATTTCCGACAAAGATACAAAAATATTTCGGGATGGCCATGGAGGGGTGACGAAACTTCGCGACGCGGGGTGTCCGAATCTAACTAACTGATTTTATTTAAAAAAAATAATTATGAACAGCGGATTGTATAAAAAAATTTATTACTTTTGCCGCCAATTTGATAGGAAAAGGCGAATAGAGGCGATTGGGTTATTTAATGAGTTGAATATCAGACAAATAAAAAATAAATAAAGAGTATATAAAGCAATGAAGAAAAGCAAGAAAGACGCATTAAATGAGCGAAAAGAAGCTAAAAAAACGGTGTACATGGCCCGATTAGTGGATAATCCGACCTCACCGCGCAAGACCCGGATCATGGCGAATGTGATTCGCGGCAAGAATGTGGACTATGCCATGAACGTGCTGAAATACAGCCATCGCGAGTCCGCCGAGAAATTGTTGAAACTCCTGAAGTCCGCCGTGGCGAACTGGCAGGTGAAGAATGAGGGCGCCCGTCTGGAGAACGCCGACCTGTACGTGAAGACGATCATGGTGGACGGCGGCCGCATGCTGAAGCGCATCCGCACGGCCCCGCAGGGTCGCGCCAACCGCATCCGCAAGCGCTCCAACCACGTCACGCTGATCATTGCAGACCGCAACGCTGAAAATATCAATACAGAAATAACAACAGAAGAATCACAAAATTAATTTATTAAGTATGGGTCAGAAAGTTAATCCGGTAGGCTTACGCCTTGGTATTGTAAGAGGCTGGGATTCTAATTGGTACGGCGGCAAAAATTTCGCCGGTAAGATTGTCGAGGACGACAAAATTAGAAAATACCTGAACGCAAAGTTCTCCAAAGCCGGTATCTCCAAAATTTACATTGAAAGAACATTGAAACTGGTCACCGTCACCATCAGCACGGCCCGTCCGGGTCTCATCATCGGCAAGGGTGGTACGGAAGTTGACAAAGTGAAAGAAGAATTGAAGGTGATCACCAACAAGGAAATCCAGATCAACATCGTGGAAGTGAAGCGTCCGGACTTGGATGCTCAGTTGGTGGCCCAGAACATAGCCAAGCAGATTGAAGGCCGTGTGGCCTACAAGAAGGCGATCAAGACGGCGGTGGCCTCCACGATGCGTGCCAACGCCGAGGGTATCAAGGTGACGGCAGCCGGCCGTCTCGGTGGCGCCGAAATGGCCCGTTCCGAGCACTTCAAAGAGGGCCGTATCCCGTTGCACACCCTGAGAGCCGATATCGACTACGCTCCGGTGGAAGCCCATACGACATACGGATGCATCGGTATCAAGGTGTGGATCTGCCGTGGTATCGTCTATGGCAAGCGCGACCTGTTCGCCATCAACGAGGCGGGCAAGGACCAGAAGGCTCCTGCCAAGCGCAATTTCAGCCGCGGACCCCGCAAGGGTGGCGCCCCGCGCAACAACAGAACAAATAATTAATACCGACGCCAAGATGCCGGTTATACAATAATAATTAAAAACATTAAAAGCAATGTTACAACCGAAAAAGACTAGATACAGAAGGCCGCAGAAGGGCAGAATGAAATCCATCACCAAACGTGGTGCTGAAATCGCATTCGGCTCATTCGCATTGAAATCACTGGACCAGTTCTGGATCAGTGCCCGCCAAATCGAGGCCGCCCGTCAGGCTATCACCCGTGAGATGAAGCGTCAGGGCCAGCTTTGGATCCGCATTTTCCCGGATCGTCCCGTAACCGCCAAGGGTTTGGGTGTACGTATGGGTAAAGGTAAAGGTACTCCCGAGTCCTGGGCCGCCCGCGTCAGCCCGGGCCGCATCCTCTTCGAAGCCGACGGCATCCCATTGGAAGTCGCCAAAGAAGCTATGAGACTGGGTGCGCAGAAGTTGCCGGTTCATACGAAGTTCATCGTGAGAAGAGATTATTCAGCAGAAATTTAATTAGAAGAGTTATGAAACAGACAGTTATAAACGAACTTACCACTGCCGAAGTCAAGGAACGTCTCGCAGTAGAAAAAGACAATCTGGTTAAAATGAGACTTAACCACGCCATCTCTCCTCTCGAAAATCCGCAACTGATCAAGGCCCAGCGCAGAACCATCGCTCGTCTGATGACCGAACTGCGCAAGCGCGAATTAAACGAAAATAAATAATTTATCACCTGATTATTATGGAAAGAAACAATAGAAAAGTGAGAGAAGGTGTCGTAGTAAGCGACAAAATGGACAAATCTATCGTGATTCTGGTCGAGCGCAAGATGAAACACCCCATTTACGGAAAGTTCCTGAAACGTTCCACCAAGTTCATGGCACATGACGAGAACAATGACTGCCATATCGGTGATAGAGTAAGAATAATGGAAACCAGACCGCTGAGCAAGAACAAATGCTGGCGTTTAGTAGAAATCATTGAAAGAGCTAAATAGTTATGATACAACAAGAATCAAGATTAGCAGTAGCAGACAACAGCGGCGCTAAGGAAGTGCTCTGTATCCGCGTTTTGGGCGGCACCAAGAAACGTTATGCCGGCGTGGGCGACAAGATCGTCGTGGCCATCAAGAGTGCCATCCCTTCCGGTCAGGTGAAGGCCGGTACCGTATCCAAGGCTGTCGTGGTCCGCACGAAAAGACACGTGCGCCGCAACGACGGGTCCTACATCAAGTTCGATGACAACGCCGTCGTCCTCCTCACAGCGAACGACGAGTTGCGCGGTACCCGTATCTTCGGACCTGTTGCACGTGAGTTGCGTGAGAAACAGTTCATGAAAATCGTGTCTTTGGCCCCGGAAGTATTGTAGTCGATAATTATTATTCAAATACAATTGACAAAGACCAATTGGTAAAACATTAAAAAAAGAAAAAGCAATGAAACTGAAAATCAAGAAAGGCGACATGGTGAAAGTCATTACCGGCGAGTCCAAGGGTTCGCAAGGTAAGGTGCTTGAAGTCATCCCCGATGCCAACAAGGCGCTGGTGGAGGGTTGCAATCTGGTCTCTAAGGCCACAAAGCCCAACGCCAAGAACCCGAACGGCGGCATCATCAAGAAAGAGGCCCCGATCCACATTTCAAACCTGATGGTTGTTGACGCTAAAGGAAACGCTACCCGCGTGGGAAGACGTTTGAACGACAAAGGCAAATTAGTTAGATATTCCAAAAAATCTGGAGAGGAGATCAAGTAATGTACACACCGAGATATAAAGAAAAATACCAGAAAGAGGTGCTTCCCGCCCTCAAGGAACAGTTCGGATTCAAATCCGTGATGCGTGTTCCCAGAATCACGAAGATATGCCTGAACCAGGGCCTCGGCAAATTCGGCATCGCCGACAAGAAGCTCATTGACATCGGCGTTCAGGAAATGACGATGATCGCCGGCCAGAAGGCCGTCGCGACCAAGTCCAAGAAGGATATCTCCAACTTCAAATTGAGAAGAGGCATGCCCATCGGCGTGCGCGTGACCCTGCACGGCAACCGCATGTACGAATTCCTCGACCGCCTTGTGTCTGTCTCCATCCCGCGTATCCGCGACTTCAGAGGCATCAGCGACAAGGGCTTCGACGGCAGAGGAAACTACACGCTCGGTATTCCCGAACAAATCATCTTCCCGGAAATCGATATCGACAAGGTGGCTAAAATCAACGGTATGGATATCACGTTCGTGACCACAGCTCAGAATGACAAAGAATGTCTTGCATTATTGAAAGAATTTGGCTTACCCTTTAAAAATCAAAAGTAGTTATGGCAAAAGAATCTTTAAAAGCGAAAGAAAGAAAAAGAGCAAAGTTAGTTGCTAAATATAGTGCAAAACGTGCTGAGTTGAAGAAAATCATGAAAGGTGATGACTACGACGCCAAGAAAGCCGCCGATATCGCCCTCCAGAAATTACCCCCCAACTCCAATCCTATCCGGATGCACAACCGCTGTCAGCTGACCGGCCGTCCGAAAGGCTATATCCGTCAGTTCGGCCTCTCCCGTATCAATTTCCGCGAGATGGCTATGAAAGGCTTACTGCCCGGCGTTAAAAAAGCAAGTTGGTAACATTTTAATTAAGAAGATTACAGTATGAATACCGATCCAATATCAGATTATTTGACTCGTTTGAGAAACGCTATCCGCGCGAATCACAAGGTGGTGGAAATGCCCGCCTCCAACGAGAAAAGAGCTATCACCAAGATTCTCTTTGAAAAAGGTTATATTCTCAATTACAAGTTCGTCGATGATGTTCACCCCAAGATGATCAAGATCGCCTTGAAATATCATCCGGCAACCAAACAGTCTGCCATCACGACCCTGCAGCGCGTCAGCCGTCCCGGTTTGCGTAAGTATGTCGGTGTGGATGAGATGCCCTCCGTGCTTAACGGCCTCGGCATTGCCATCATCTCCACCTCCCACGGCATGATGACCGACAAGGAAGCAAAGGCCCAGAATGTCGGCGGCGAAGTTATTTGTTACATTAGTTAATAGGAGGAACTGCCATGTCAAGAATAGGAAAATTACAGATCGCCATCCCTTCCGGCGTAGAAATCAAGAGAGATGAGAAGTCCAACGTGGTCACCGTCAAGGGACCCAAGGGCGAACTCAAGCAGTATGTGGATCCCCGCATCGAACTCAACATCGAAGACGGCAACCTCCATCTCACCCGTCCTACCGACAGCAAGCGCGACAAGGCCATGCACGGCCTCTACAGAGCTCTGATCAACAATATGGTCACGGGCGTGTCGCAAGGTTTCCAGATCAAGATGGAAGTCATCGGCGTCGGCTACAAGGCGGAAGCCAAGGGTGCCCACCAGCTCGATATGGGACTGGGTTACTCCCACAACATTCTGTTCGACTTCCCGGAGGAAATCAGTGTCGAGACCATCAACGAGAAAGGTAAGAGCCCGATCGTGATCCTCAAGGGCATTGACAAACAGCTCCTCGGACAAGTCGCCAATAAGATCCGTTCTTACAGAAAGCCTGAACCGTACAAAGGCAAGGGTATCCGCTTCGAAGGCGAGATTGTACGTAAGAAAGCCGGTAAATCAGCAGAAAAATAATCTTGTAAATTTATTATTATGGCTAACAATAGAAAAGCATATAGAAGAAATAGGATTAAAAACCGCATACGCAAGATCGTCAGCGGTACGCCTACCCGTCCCAGACTGTCCGTTTTCAGAAGCAATCGTGACATCTATGTCCAGTTGATTGATGATGTTGCTGGTGTCACGCTGGTTTCGGCCTCTTCCAAATTGCCGGGTATTGCGGATCAGAAAGTCACCAAATGTGAGAAGTCAGCTCTCGTAGGCAAGGAGATCGCCCAGCGCGCTATCAATGCCGGCATCAACGAGGTTGTATTCGACCGTAACGGATATTTGTATCATGGTAGAGTAAAATCTTTAGCAGATGCCGCTAGAGAAGGTGGACTTAAATTTTAAACAGTAGAATTATGGCTAACGAGAATATTCAAAAAGTGAAGGCCGCCGACCTCAAGCTCACGGAGAAGATGGTTGCGGTGAACAGAGTAACGAAAGTCACCAAGGGTGGTCGTATCTTCAGCTTTGCTGCCATCATGGTGGTGGGCAACGAGAACGGTGTTGTCGGCTACGGTCTGGGTAAAGCCAGGGAAGTTTCCACGGCTATCTCCAAGGGTACCGAGGATGCCAAGAAGAACCTCATCCATGTGCCGATCCTCAAGGGTACGATTCCACATGCTCAGGAAGGTAAGTACAGTGGTGCCACCGTCTTTATGAAGCCCGCCGCTCCTGGTACCGGTGTCATCGCCGGTGGTGCTATGCGTGCCGTGCTCGAAAGCGTTGGCGTGAAGAACGTGTTGGCTAAGTCCAAAGGTTCCTCCAACCCGCACAGCGTGGTGAAAGCCACAATCGATGCCCTCTCCAAGATGCGCGATGCCTACACCGTGGCTACGGTGCGTGGCGTCAGCCTTGACAAAGTCTTCAACGGCTAATATGGCCGTATTCATACACATGAAGGGAGTGCCGTGAGGTGCTCCTTTTTTTTTGCTCTGTCGGATGATGGCTTTTGACCGTTGATTGTCCGGATTTGGGAGTTGGATATCTTGTGTCTTGCTTTTTGGAGTTTATTTTAACAATTAATTGTTAAAATACAAAATAAATTTATTTTATATTGTGTTGTATTGAAATTTTTGTTATTTTTGCGGTGTGATAATGCTTCGTGATGTAAGCATTTTATCAATTCATAACTATTAACTATTGAAACTCCACCCTATGACACCAACCAATTTTCAATCCCAAGAGTTGTTCTGGACCGAACTCAAGAACATAGTCTTTGCAGTTTCGGAACAGGTGAAGGAAAATTCCAAAGAGATGAAGGAAAATTCCAAAGAGATGAAGGAAAATTCCAAAGAGATGAAGGAAAATTCCAAACAGATTAAGGAGTCCTTACGCGAGATGCGGGAGAACGCAGACCATATTCTGAAGGAGACCTCCGAGCAGATTAAACGGACTGACTTGCAGATAGAGGAGACCAACAGGAAATACAAGGAATTGGCTACGGCATTCACCTCAACCATCGGCAATCTCACCGAAGGATTGCTGGACCCTTCCGCCGTGTGCATATTCCAAAAGGCGGGATTCGACGTGAACCGTTACTTTGCCGATATGAAGAAGAGGGATAAAAATAAGAAACTGGAGATGCAGATAGACCAATTTATGGTGAACGGTTCGACGGCCATCGCGATGGAGATTAAGACTACCTGCACGCCAGAGAAGATCGATTATTTTATCAAAAAGATGGACAGGTTCAAGGATTTGTTCCCGGAATACGGCGATAAGACCATATATTTAGCCATAGCGGCTATCAAGTACGAGAAGGAGAGCGACAGCTACGCGCACGAAAAGGGACTGATGGTGGTGCGCGCCACGCCCGACAATATCTTCTCCCTCGACTCCACGGAGGGCGATACACTGCTAACCTTCTAAAAGGTATAGAGTTTATGGAAAGGTCTCTTTGGAAAGAGGCTCGGTATTACCTCATCCCCCACGCCTGCACGTCATAGGCGGCTTCGATACGGTTCTCGATGCTGTCGTCTAACGGGGCGAAGAAGTCCATGCCGGTAAGCTTCTCCATCTCGTCAATGCTCTTGCAATATTCGCGCAGCGGCTTGTGCCCCGGTTTGTTGTCGAAGTAGAATCCGACGGCGTTCCATTCCCCCCTGATTTTGCAAAGGATTACCTTGAAGAACCCATCCGGCACGGCCACGTTGTGCCGCCCGATGGTCTGTGGATGGTCGGATACGATCGGGCCGCAGACAATGTAGATGCTTTGGTACTGCTTCGCCCACCCACGGATGCGCTCTTCCAGGATGCGCCAGTCACCGCTGTTGAGGTCGTGGTCCTGCGGGCAGATGTTGGAAAGGTAGAAGCATTCATCCATGGCCTGGTGGTCCCATTTCATGTCACCAGCTGGAGCCATGTGGCCGTGGTCGTAGCCCGATTCCTTGTAGTCGTAATATTGCGCGGTGGCCCCTTTCACATCAGGGTCCGGCACGAAAATGTGTCCGCGCGGCAGCGTGCCGGAAGCCTCTTCGCGCGTGAGCTCGTAGGCAACCCAGTTGGGAATGCGCCATTTTTCGTTGTAGCTGACCGTGTAGGCGCAGTGCTCGATGGTCTGACCTGTGCGGGTAGTAGTGAACACCGGAATCTCCAGCATGTCCGGATCGGTAGGAAGTTGCTGTCTGCCGATCGATTTGGCGTTGCCTTGGGAATGCCGGCTGATAATCAGCGTGATTATGCAGAGTATGATGACGGTGCCTATGACGAGGATGTATTTGTTTTTTCTCATTTTAAAAGACGGTTTGTGGCGATGATGGCCATGTGAAATTGGACCGTACAAAAATAATCTTTTTTCCGTATTTTTGCTGTCTGTTTAAAATGTGTTGATATGGAGATAATAATCGATGCGGGGGCCACCAAGACGGCGTTCATCTTGCTATATGACAGAGGACAGGAGCAGGGTGGATTCACGGGGGCAGGCATCAACCCGAACTATACGGAGACGAGTGAAATCCTGCGGGTGTTCGCCCGGTTTGTGAAACAATATCCCGAGTCGGCGCATACGGACCGTGTCCGCTATTACGGGGCAGGTTGCGCTTCGGATGCCAACAAGCAGCGCATGACGGAGCTGATTTCGTCGTTTTTCCCGTTGGCAGAGGTTTATGTGTATTCCGATCTGATGGCGGTGTGCCACGCGCTTAGTTCCGGCAAGCGTTCCATCGTCGGCATTTTGGGCACGGGTGCGGCATCCTGCCTGTATGATGGAGAAAAGATAGTGACCATCGCCCCGTCGTTGGGCTATATGCTTGGCGATGAGGGTAGTGGCACTAACTTGGGCAAGCGTCTGTTGACAGTCTATCTTACAGGTATGTTGGATGCTGGATTGCGGGTGCAGCTGGAGACGGAACACAGACTTTCGCGCCAGAGTGTCATCGACCGCCTCTACCGTCAACCTTCTCCGAACGCCTTCATGGCCTCGTTGGCCCCGTTTGTGCGTCAACATCTGGACGATGCCGGAATGTACGCATTAGCTTTGCAAGCCTTCGAGGATTTTTTCGCGTCACAGAAGTATCATTTTGCGGATGCGGAGATGTTGGATTGGAATCTCTCCGGTTCGGTGGCCTACCATTTTCAGGATGTTGTGCGCGAGGCAGCGGCGCGACAACACTGTTGCATCGGGGAGATTGTGGACGCGCCGCTGCCGAAGCTGGCAGGGGCGGGGAGACGCGGGGTTTAAGGATAATAGTTGAGAGATCAGCGCTAAGAATTCAGAGAAAAGGATGATGGATTCCGGCCAATGGATAGCGGCCATGATATGTGCAGGATGGGGGCTCAGCCTAATGTTTTTTTGATTATCTTTGCCGGCTCATATTTTTTGCATTATTTACTAAAAAACGCATTGCAAATGAAGAAAATACACAGCCTTTTGGTGTGCCTTATGCTGACCCTGATTGGAGCCAATGCCCAATCATATCAGGTGGTTGAGAACTCGTACCAACAAGTGAAAATCTCTTTTGAAACGCCTGCCATTCAGACTCAGGATGTCAAGGTGGAACAGGGTTTTTACACCCGTCTAATCATGGATGACTATATCTATTCTCAGGAGGTGGGTGCCCCGCAGTTACCGGTTTTCTCCAGACTGATAGAAATTCCCCTGTGCGATTCCGTCCTGGTCAGCGTGACAGCCAGCGACTATGTGGATATGGACGCATCGGAACTCGGCGTGAACCATGCCGTCATCCCCGTGCAACCGTCTTATCCCAAATCATACCGGGGTGAGAAACCCTTCGTGAAGAATGCAGACCTTTATGCAAGGAACGCTTTTTACACCCAGCCCTTGGTGCAGGTGGAGAAGAGCGGTATCATGCGTGATGTTTGTATGGCCAACATAACCTTTTCTCCGGTGTCCTACAATCCGGTGACCGGCAAATTCCGGATTTACCGTCATGTGGAGGTGGAGGTTTCGTATCTCAATGCCAACATTCCGGCCACCATGGAGATGAAGGCCCGCTATGGCAGCCCTCTGTTCAATGTGGCCGAGCAGACGGTGATGAACCCCATGCCCCGCACCCGTGACGAGTTCACCCAGACGCGCATCAAATACCTCATTATCGCAAATTCCATGTTCGCCAACAACGATAACCTGCTTGCGTATGCCAACTGGAAGAAGCGTATCGGCTATGATGTGGTGATAGCCTACACCGGCGATCCGAATGTGGGTACAACAGCCACCTCTATCAAGAATTACATTATGACCCATTATAACAACGCCACCGCGGATGATCCCGCCCCGTCGTTCCTCTTGTTCGTGGGTGACGTGGCGCAAGTGCCGGCGTTCAATACCCAGGTCAGCGGCGAAAGCCACGTCACCGACCTGTATTATGCCACTTGGACCTCCGGCGACTACATTCCGGATTGTTATTACAGCCGTTTCTCTGCGCAGAATGTCAACCAGCTGATTCCACAGATTGAAAAGAACCTCATGTACGAGCAATACACCATGTCCGACCCTTCATACCTTGGCAAGGCTGTATTGATTGCCGGTACTGACGAAAACTGGTCAGAAAATTATGCCAATGGGCAAGTCAATTACATCACTAACAATTATATCAATACGAATACATCCACCCACACCTATACGACGGTGTATGCGCATCTGTACCCGTGCACAAACCAGGCTGCCACTATCCGCAGTGAGATTGGCGCTGGTGTGGGTTGGGCCAACTACACGGCACATGGTTCGGAAGACGGCTGGTATAAGCCGGAATTTGTTAATTCGCAAGTGCCTAATATGGCTAATGAGGGCAAATATGGCGTGATGATCGGCAACTGTTGCGTCAGCGGCAAGTTTGACGAGAGCACTTGCTTTGGCGAAGCGCTGCTCCGGGCCGCCAACAAAGGGGCAATGGCTTACATCGGAGCCTCCAACAACAGCTTATGGTACGAGGACTTTTATTGGGCTGTGGGCTTGCGCTCCAATGTTACGCCCAACGTTTCCTACAACGCGTCCAATCTGGGGGCATACGATCGGATATTCCATACGCATAGCGAGAATCACAACAAATGGGTGACCACATTAGGCGGTATGGTCATGGCCGGCAATTCGGCTGTGGAGTCCTCCACATCCGGTAGCAAGCGCTATTATTGGGAAATCTACCATGTGTTCGGCGATGCTTCCATCCGTCCCTATCTGGGTATCCCTTCCACCATGATTGTGTCATGTCAGGATGAGATGTTGGCAGGAACCACTTCCTTGGCCGTGCAAGCTCCGGCATACGCTTATGTGGCCCTCACGTATCAGAACAATGTGGTGGCGGCGGGCTTTGCCGATGCTTCCGGTAACATCACGCTGTCGTTTGATCCACTGCTGGTGGGTACGTATGAGTTGGCCGTGGGTGCACAGAATTATGTCCAGTATTTTAAAACCATCAGTGTCATTGTGTCCGAAGGACCCTATGTGCTGGCCAGTCAGCTCACCCCGCACAACAATGTTGACCCCGAGGCCGGTAAACCGCTGTCTCTGGATCTCACTTTGGAAAATGTGGGCATTTCATCTGCCTCGAACATCACCGTGACTTTAAGCTCGCTCACAGATGGTGTTACCGTCCCGAATGCCACCTATACGTGCAACGCGTTGGCCCCGAACACACCTTCCGATGTAAGCAATGCTTTCACTGTCAATATCCCGGAAACAATCAAGGACGGTGACAAAATAAGCCTTAAACTGATAGTTAGTTGGAACGGCGGACAGAATGAGCGCACCATGATGTATGTTGTTACTGCTCCGATATTCCAACGCGCCAATTTGATTATCAAGAACCAGAATGGTTCCAATACCATCAATCCTGGCGATTTGGCTACCGTGACGATTGTCTGCGAGAATGTCGGTCATGCGACCCTTACCGATGCAGTGGTTTCTCTCACTTCCAAATACAGTGGCGCCACGGTCAACACGTCTCCCTATTCCATTTCGCAGCTGCAACCAGGTTATTCTTGTACCCATGCGTTTCAGGTGCAGGTGGGCAATGACGTGCCGGACGGTTCGTTGATTCCGCTCTATTTCCATAAAGTGATTGCCAACCATGACAAGGTGGATACGCTGCACATGTTGGTTGGCTCAGCCATAGAGACGTTTGAAACGGGCGACTTTTCCGCTAGCGCATGGCAGAATGCAGGCGCCAATCGTTGGATAATCACTTCGAATCAGCCGTTTGCCGGCTCCTATTGCGCCCGTTCCGCACAGAATCTTAGTGATCGTCAGAGTTCGGAGATGCAAATCACACTGAAAGCGTTCAACGATGGAGTGGTTTCCTACTATCGGAAGGTCTCCTCGGAAAGCAATTATGATTTCTTCTATTTCTATATTGATGGGGAACAAAAGGAGAAGAAATCCGGTACAGTAGCCTGGGGCCTTTCTTCATTTCCAGTATCTGCCGGGACCCACACTTATAAGTTTGTATATGAGAAAGATTATTCTACTGCTAACGGCAGCGATTGCGCTTGGATTGACAATGTGACCCTCCCCGGAGCCGGCACCCTGGTGACGGAGGATATGAATGGCAATTCGGGTGTTGATGTCCGGGAAGCCGCACAGGTGCATGTGTTCCCCAACCCGGTCACCAACCGCGTGACCGTTTCCGCTGAAGCTCCGATAGACCGTATTATGCTTTATGGCATGGACGGCCGCCTGCTGGGAACCCAGATTGGCGACGGCGATACGCATCAAGTGGATGTACATCAACTTGCTTCGGGTATCTACCTTCTGAAAATCTGTCTGAAAGACGGTGAAATGGTGAACACTAAAATCATCAAACGGTAATGTCGAACACATCGCAACAATACGACGAAATCATCCGGCAGTGTCTGGATGTCTTTTCCAAGAAGGCCATTGACTATGGCACGGCTTGGCGCATCCTGCGCACGCCGTCGCTGACGGACCAGATTTACATTAAGGCTAACCGCATCCGCAGCATCCAGGAGAAGGGCGAGGCCAAAATCGCGGAGGGCATTATTCCCGAATTTGTGGGCATCGTCAACTACTCCGTCATGGCCCTGATACAGTTGGAAATGGGTGTGGCCGAAAACGCCGATCAGCTCGAAATGGAGCCCAGCAAGGTGGTGGATCTCTACACGAAATTCATCAATCAAGCCAAAAGCCTGATGATGAACAAAAACCACGATTATGACGAAGCCTGGCGCCAGATGCGCATCAGCTCTTTGGACGACATTATCCTGATGAAAATCTTCCGCATCAAGTCCATAGAGGATCATAAAGGCGAGACTCTTGTGTCGGAAGGCCTGGATGCCAACTATTACGACATCATCAATTATGCGATGTTCGCGCTGATTCGGTTAGTGTTGGAAGAAGAGGATTCAGAAAACAAGTAACACACATTTTTAAAAATATAAATTCAAAAAAATGAGAAATAAAGAACCGATCTGGTTGAAAATCATCCGAATACTGTTAGCTTGCCTATTCTTGTTCTCCAGCTTCACCAAGGCGGTGGATCCGGTGAATTTCGGCATCACGATGAACGACTACTTCGTCTCCTTCGGCATGGGATTCCTGCACCCGCTGGCTCAGTTTGCGGCCGTGTGTGCCATCCTGTGCGAGTTCGTGCTGGGATGTATGATGCTGTTCCGCATACGGGTGAATCTGGCGTCGTGGGGCTATCTGCTCTTCATGTCGTTTTTCTTCCTGCTTACCCTTTGGTTAGCTGTCGCGGAGTATCTTGAAGTACACCATATCCATGATTTCGGCGTGGTCAAGGACTGCGGATGCTTCGGCCAGGCGGTCAAGATGTCCAACCTGCAGACCTTCCTGAAGAATGTCGTCCTCATCATCCCGACCATCATCGTGTTCGTGAACCGCAAGAAGATCCCCGACAGTCGCCTGACCATTCTTGGTCAGTGGATAGCCGTCGCCGTCTTCGCCGCGATTGCCGTGCTGTTCCAGCTGCACTGCATCCGCCATCTGCCGCTGATCGATTTCACCGATTGGAAAAAAGGCAACGATGTGGTGGCCTTCATTGAACAACCCGCCCAGAAGGAGGTGATGTTCATTTATCGCAACAAGGTGGACAACACGGAGGTGAAACTCACGCAGGACGAACTGATGAGCCAGAGCGACGATTTCTACGAGAACTACGATTATGTGGACCGCATTGACAGCATCATCAAAGATATTGTAAGAGCTAAAATCGATGGTTTCAATATGTTGGATGAAAATGGCGCCGACCATGCCTTCGAGTTGATCAGTCACGACAACGACCAGCCTCTGTATGTGCTGTATATGCATGATTTGAGCGAGACCAAGGCGAAGGGTGTGGAGAAAGCCAAAAAACTGGCTGCCGATTGCGCCGCCAAGGATGTTGCTTTTGTGGCGGTGTCCAATTCCTCTCCGGAAGAGATAGCCGCATTTGTAGAAGCTAATGGTCTTGATTTTCCGGTCTATTACAATCCTATTGACCCGATAAAGGGACCGTTCATGGTGCGCGATGCCGTGCGCTCCAATCCGGGCATCATCCTGTTTGAAAAGGGTGTTGTGAAGGATAAATGGGCATGGCGGGATTTTCCGGAGACCTGTGTGAAATAGCAGCACACCACATCTCTTTTTATCATGCTGGTTCGCGAGTTTGCGGATACGATGAAGCAAAGCCTCCTTCTGTTGTATGATGAGCGGGAGGCTTTGGCTATTGTGCGGTCGTATCTGTCACAGCGTCTGCATGTTGCTCCCTATCAGCTGGCTTTGATGGGAAATGATCCGTTGCCGGAGGCGCTGCAAAAGCTGTTTTCACAGGATTTGGAGCAGTTGAAGAATGCCAGTCCGCTGCAATATGTGTTGGGCGAGACGGAGTTTTACGGATGCAGGATTGCTGTGAATCCTTCCGTCCTGATTCCCCGCCCGGAGACGGAGGAGTTAGTGGCGTTGGCGGTGGAACAGGCCAAGATACGGGAGGAAGGTGTGTCTCTCAATGTTTGGGATGTGGGCACGGGTAGCGGCTGCATTGCGGTGGCGCTGGCCAAACGGCTTCCCCAGGCGCGGGTTTTCGCCTCCGATGTGTCGGAAGCGGCGTTGCATACGGCCCGGACCAATGCCGAAGACAACAGTGTGCAGGTCAAATTCGCCTGCCATGACATGACGGATGCGGAAAAACTTCCATTCGGCGAGTGCCGTTTTGACATAATAGTGAGCAATCCGCCCTATATCCCCGAATCCGGGCGTGCACAGATGCATGGCAATGTGTTGGATTTCGAGCCGCACGGGGCCTTGTTCGTTCCGGACGACGACCCGCTGGTGTTTTACCGGGCGTTGGCTGTCCTCGGGTGCAAATGCCTGAAGCGAGAGGGCGTTATACTTGCGGAGACGTATGAGGATTTCCATCCGCAACTGGAGAAAATGTTCTCGGAAATGGGTTATGGACGTTTCCAATCCTTGTGCGACATCAATGGGCGGAAGAGGATGGTGTTGGCGGCGAGGTGATTTTCGGTTTGCGATTTTCGATTTACGGTTAACGATTGGCCGTTGGCTTTTGTGGACTGTACCCTGACTACTGTTTACTGACCACTGTACAGGGTAGAAACGGGGCCTTCGCACACACCATCGCGGCGCGGCAGGCGCGTGCCACGGAGAGAAGGTTTGCACGCCGCGAAACGGAAATGATAACCGATGACGGGGGAATAACAACGTTTTTCATCAAAATAAATCTTTTTGGGGAAGCAATCGGATATTTTGTATTTTTGCCCTCGTAAAGGATTACCGTTTTTATTAAGCAATGGGGAAAGAGACATTTATTGTTAGCATCTTGGTACTAATGCTGTGTTTGCAATCATTACAAGCCCAATTCTCTTGGCAATCAATAGAGCGAGAACTCGGGCTTTGCGAGGTGGATTCCCTTATTATATCCAATCCCCAATATTACTCGTTGTTAGATACGATTGAGCACCATTGGTCAGAATGTGAAATCGATAAAAAACCTTGCTATGCTGTCATTCAGTTTGTGGACACCAATCGCCTCTTGGTTTCAGTAAAACAGCTGGTTGAGATTTGGGGGCTGGCGACAAAATGCTATTTGAATATGATTTATGGAGCATTTTATTACCAAAGCCACCCATATTTTGTTCTTACAGCGAATAAGCCATTGATTAATCAGGATGCAATAGAAAAGTCAACAACATTTATTCCCCCATATTTTTCATCCCAAATATATGACAGTTTGAGATTTGTTAGTAATTTTCTTGTCAGAAAAGAAAATAAAGAGGAGTTTTTATCGTATCCACCGTCTCCATTTGATCATGAATGGGATGGGGAAAGATACGATGATCTTGAACTGGAATTGATTTTAACGGATGATAAAATTGTTTGTAGGGAATTGGAGGGCTGTTTGAAGATAGTACGATAAAAATGAACGCTGTTTCTACCAAGCTTTCGTCCCTGTTGGGAGGTGGGGGCATACGGCGGCCCCATTCCTACTGATATGTAACGTCTAACGGCGTTAGAGACAGGGACAAAAATTAGAGAACTGAGAACCGTAAACCGCAAATCCTAATTCCCAAATCCCAACCCCCAAAGACTAACCGCCTTAACTCCTTAGTTTCTTAGTTTCTTAACTATAACCCCAACCGCAAATCGACGACTGTGAATTTTTTTTTGCGTGTTCCATCCTTTTTTACTATCTTTGCCGACTGTAATAAAAACTACAACAAAGTGGCAACAACAACTATTTTTTATGCGGCGCTCACCATCGGTTTGATTGGTATAATTGCCGCCGTGATTCTCTATTTTGTATCCAAGATTTTCCATGTGGAGGAGGACCCGCGCATCGATGCGGTGCAGGCCTGTCTGCCCGGTGCCAACTGCGGCGGCTGCGGCTTTGCCGGCTGCCGTGCCATGGCGGAGGCGATGGTTTCCTCCATGGATCTGAAAATCGCCTACTGTCCCGGAGGCGACTATGACAAGATTGGCGAGATCCTGGGCATCAAGGCCGAAGCCCGCGACCCGCAGGTGTGCGTGGTGCGCTGCAACGGCACGTGCGAGAACGCCCCCTCCAAGGTGCATTACGATTCTGCGATGACGTGCGCCTTCGCCAACTCGCTCTATGCGGGCGAGAGTGCTTGTCCGTTCGGGTGCCTTGGCTGTGGCGACTGTGTGGCGGCATGCTCCTTCGATGCCATCCATATCAACCCGGAGACGCATCTCCCCGAGGTGGATGAAGACAAGTGCGTGGGCTGTAAGGCTTGTGCAAAGGCTTGTCCGCGCGGTGTGCTCGAAATCCGCAACAAGGGCAAGAACAACCGCCGCGTGTATGTGGCCTGCAACAACAAGGAGAAGGGCGCCGTGGCACGCAAGAACTGCACCGCCGCCTGTATCGGCTGCGGCAAATGCGCCAAAACCTGTCCGTTTGAGGCCATCACGGTGACTGACAACCTCGCCTATATCGACTATCTGAAGTGCAAGGCCTGCCGCAAGTGTGTGGCCGAATGCCCGACAGGTGCCATCCACGCCGTGAACTTCCCCGAGAAGAAAGCTCCGGTGGCTGTGGAAACCCCTGCAACCGAAACAGCTAACACCAATGCCAATCCTGTAGAATCATAAAATTATGAACGATAGAATACCCCAACTGGCCGGCGAACTGGCCACCGAAATCACGAAAGAACTGAAATCGGATATCAAGAAATTAGGCCGTAAGACTTTCCGTCTGGGCGGCGTGCACCCAGAAGCCAACAAGTTCGCCCATGCGGCAGACGTGGAGACCTTCCCGTTGCCCGATCAGGCAGTGGTCTATATGACGCAGCATCTCGGCGCCCCCGCCACCCCCATCGTGAAAAAGGGTGACAAGGTAAAGGTGGGCCAACTTATCGGCGAGGCTCAAACCTTCATGTGCGCCAATATCCATGCCCCCATCTCCGGCACTGTCAACCGCATTGACATGATCGCCGACATCTCCGGTTACAAAAAACCGGCTATTGTCATCGACCGCGAAGGCGACGAATGGGACGAGAGCATTGACACCACGCCCGACATTATCCGCGACATCAAACTCAGTAAGGAGGAGATCATTGCCCGCATGAAGTCCTGCGGTATCGTGGGATTGGGCGGCGCCTGTTTCCCCACGCACATCAAATACATGCTCAAACCAGAGCAGAAATGCGAGTACCTCATCGTCAACGCTGCTGAATGCGAGCCCTATATCTCCACAGATAACCGTGTGATTCTGGAACGTACAGAACAGTGCATGATTGGCATTGAGGCCGCCCTTATCGCATCGGGAGCCTCTAAAGCTGTGATCGGCATTGAGAACAACAAACCGGAAGCTATTGCCGCTCTTGTGGAAATGGCGAAAAAATTCACCAATATAGAGGTTCAGCCCTTGGAGATGAAATATCCTCAGGGTGCTGAAAAACAGTTGATTAAGGCTATTACGGGTCGGAGTGTGCCCAACGGCGCGCTTCCCATTTCCGTGGGTTGTATTGTGAACAATATCACCACGATGTATGTCTTGTATCAGGCTGTGCAGAAAAACAAGCCTATCGTGCAGGCCTACACCACCGTTTCCGGCAAATCCATTCCAAAGGAGCAGTGCAAGATTTTCCGTTTGCGTCTTGGAACCTCTATTCGTGATGTGCTGAACGCCGTAGGCATTCCCGAAGATACGGGCAAGATCATCTCAGGCGGCCCGATGATGGGCAAGGCCATTGCTAATTTGGATGCCTACATCGCCAAGGGTATGGGCAGCCTGCTGTTCATGAATGAGAAGGAAAGTGTGCGTGGTGAGACGCGTCCGTGCCTCCGCTGCGGCAAGTGTGTGAGCGCATGCCCGATGGGTCTGCAGCCCTATATGCTGCACGCCTTCTCCGATCTGAAACGCTATGAGGACTGCGAGCGTTACGGCATTATGAATTGCATCGAATGCGGTTGCTGCTCGTTCTCATGCCCGTCGTTCCGCCCGCTGGTGGACATGATCCGCGTGGGCAAGGCCAAAACCGGTGCCATGATCCGCGCCCGCAATGCGGCCAAATAGAGCATTATAGCCCCACTCCTGTTGATTCTTCTTTGATTTTTATTCTTTTATGACAAAACCCAAATTCAAAATCCCGCACACCTTCACGATTGTGTTCTCCATCATCGTGGTGTGCGCGGTTCTCACGTGGATTATCCCCGGTGGCGAGTTTGAACGGCAGACCGTCATGGTGGACGGTCACGCGCGCAATGTGGTGGTGAGCGATTCGTACCATCATGTGCAGAACCAGCCCCAAACTTGGCAGGTGTTCACCGCCTTTTTCAAAGGCTTTGAGCGTACCGCCAATATCATCGTGTTCATCCTGATGATTGGTGGCGCGTTCTGGATCATGAACGAGACCAATGCCATCAACAAAGGCATCTATCTTTTCTTGGACAGGACGCAGAAAATGCAGAAACACAAGTTCTTCCGTGCTGTCGGGGTGAATAATCTCCTGATTATTGCCATCATGTTGATGTTCAGCCTCTTTGGTTCGGTGTTCGGCATGAGTGAGGAGACCATTGCCTTTATTGTCATTTTTGTGCCGTTGGCTATCTCCATGGGTTACGACTCTATTACGGGTGTGCTGATGTGCTATGTGGCCGCGCATGTGGGTTTTGCGGGCGCCATGCTCAATCCTTTCACCATCGGCATTGCGCAGGGCTTGTCTGGCTTGCCCACCTTCTCCGGCATCGGATACCGCCTCTTCTGTTGGATTCTGCTAACTGTAGTGGCTATCGTTTTTACTTTGATATACGCTGATTGGGTGAAAAAAAATCCGCAGAAATCCATCATGTACGGGTTGGACCAGTATTGGCGCGACAAGACCGACGAGGTGAGCACCGACCAGTCGGTTACCAAGTCGTCGCTCTCCACGTGGATTGTGTATGCCCTTGTGGCTGCCGTGCTGGTTTTCTGCGCCGTAAAAATGCCCCGAACCGACATCACGGTGGGCATGGGTACGCGCTCGGTGATTCTGTTCCCCGTCATTGCTGCTTGCTACGTCATATTGGGCTTCTTTGCTGTCCGCAAGTCGGTGCACCATTACATCTTGGTTTTGCTGTTGCTCACCATTGTCTCTTTAGTGACGGGTGTGTTGGGCTACGGCTGGTATGTGATGGAGATTGCAGGACTCTTTTTTGCCATGGGCATTGCCGCCGGCTTCGCGTTCAACCTGAAGTTGGACCGCATCGTGCGACTGTTTTTGGAGGGCTGCAAGGATATCATGGTGGCCGCTTTGGTGGTGGGACTTGCCGGCGGCATCATTGTGGTTTTGGAAGACGGTAAGATAATAGATACGATATTATATGCCATCTCGCAGGGTTTCGGCGACGCGGGACGAATTGGTACCACTGGAGTGATGTATGTGGTTCAGAATCTGCTCAATCTGATTATCCCGTCCGGCTCTGCCAAGGCCGCACTTACCATCCCGATGATGGCCGAATGGTCGGATTTGATGGGCGTGTCGCGTCAACTTACGGTGTTGGCCTTCCAGTTCGGCGACGGATTCACCAATATGATTACGCCTACCTCCGGCGTGCTGATTGGTGTGTTGGGTGTGGCCCGGATTCCGTATGCCAAGTGGTTCAAGTTCGTCTGGAAATTCCTGCTCGCCCTCATCATCCTCGGCTTCTTACTGTTACTGCCGCCGCTGTTTATGCCGTTCGCAGGATTCTGAAAAGAATGCACTCCATTTTACATAATACAACATTTTGCATGAGAAAAGAAAATCCATTTTACTTTGTTTATAGAGCCACTATTGCGATTTTTACCATGCTGGCTGTTGCAACAGGTGTTGATGGACAATCCTATTCTGTAGTCGTGAAAGCTGTGGACAGAGATGACAGGCCTGTGCGGTTAGAAAAACTAACCGTTCAAAATCTGAGCAAGCAGTGGATGGACACCATTGTGAATCCGGATTCCGCAATAATTTTTACAAATACAACAGGCATTGAAGAACTGGATGTCGATGATGTCGCTATAGTGAATCCGATGCCAAATCCGTTTCATGGTATAACGCAGGTTTGTGTCCGGCATGTGGTGTCAGGTTCCCTTAAGCTGGTAATAACTGATATGCGTGGTCGGGTTGTGATGACACATGCGCTCGAATGTATGCATAGTGGGGATTATCTATTCCGTGTCTCGTTGGAAGAAACAGGTGTCCATGTCCTTACAGTGAGACAAAAAGGGAAAAAACATTCAGTAAAATTGCTAAATACGGGTAAGGGAAATGGTAATTCCATTTTACACTTGGGAATGAAAAGTGATGGAGATACACCTCGAAATGTGAAATCCGCATCCAGAAGTTCCATTGTAAGACCGATAGACGCCACGGATCGCATTCGCTACATCGGATATTTTACGCATAATGGAGAGTTGGTGGAGAGTTTGCCAGTTACGCAGATTTTAACTGCCAACTATCCTGTCATGTTGCATTTCATTACTACACAAACGGGTACTCCGTGCGACGGAATACCAACGGTGATGGATGTTGATGGAAATGTGTATAATACGGTGCAGGTGGGAGACCAATGTTGGATGAGAGAGAATATGCGTGTTACGCACTTTGCCAACGGGGACACCATACCCATGAAATCGGACGCTTATGGCTGGTGGTACTACCGCTACCCACCCAATGGCGATACAGCTAATGTGTCCATGTTTGGATATCTTTACGACTGGAATGCTGCCTTGTACAATTTCTCCGGCAGTAATCCGTGTCAGGGTGTTTGTCCTACCGGGTGGCATGTTCCCACGTATGACGAATTGAACACCATGTTGAATTTCGTAAAAAGTAAAAACTGGTTCTGGTGTGACAATAATGGCCTGTTTTATGCCAAGGCTTTGGCTGATAGTGTAGGTTGGGCAGAATCATCTCAAGAATGTGCTCCAGGAGCATCCACAGGACCGTACAACATGAGCGGTTTCTCAGCTCGACCCGCCGGTATGTTCAATGCTTCCAATACGTATGCCTCCTTTGGGTCATCTGCTTTTTTTTGGAGTTCCACAAAGGTTCCTTCCCAATATCCATATCAGTCGAGTCATAGCGCCTATTACCGCAGGATTGACAATATCCCAATAGTGTCAAATCCTGTTGGCGGCTCCGGAGAGTCGTGTGCACATTCTGTACGATGCCTGCGGGATTAACCGACAACCCGCATCATAAAATCTGTGAAAGAGTGAAATGCAAATGTGGTTGAAAGGCTCCAATAGGTTTGTTTTCACCCTACATTCGTTCCTCTCGTTGCATTCGAATATTACTGGTTATTCAAATACGTAGGTGCCCATGGACAGGTAGTTTTCCAGAATCCGGTTCTCACAACTTCTTCCCTACAATCCTTTGCATCACCACCGCGCAAGAGGCATCGCCGGTGATTGACATGACGGTGCGCCCCATGTCGAAGGTGCGGTCAATGCCCGCGGCCACGGCCACACACTCCACGGGAATCCCTGCCGAGGCGAACACGAGAGCGATGCCGATTTGGGCGGTGAGGGAGATTTTTTTCATAGTGATCTTCTCTATGCGATGATTATCATTCCACCTTCACCCGTATTCCTTCGCTGTGCGAGGTGAACTCCGGCGCGTACATGCACTGGATGGTCGTGAGTCCGTTGCTGTAAGTGCCTGCCATGGTGGCCATCAGCGTGTATTCGAACACGTAGGTGCCTTTGGGCAGGTAGTCGATGAAGAAGTTGGTGGAGGCATCTTTCGTGGCTTCGTAGTACCACAACCCGTCCTGATGGCGGTAGCCCGACAGCACGTTCACCGGTTCAAAGCACGATGCACGCATGTCCTTCAGATGCACATACTCCATGTCGCGGTCGGTGCGGATCTCCACCCGCACGCGTACCTTGTCGCCCACCTGCAGCGGAGATTCTTCCGTGATGGCGGTAAGCACCTCGCCGCGGTCGCCGACTTTCACTTTGTACAGCTGCTTTTGTATGTTGAAATCGCCGTCCTGACTGTGGTCCACCTTGTCCAGGTTCTCTAAATATTGCCAGTAGAGGCCGCCCCATGCCGGGCCGGAAGACTGTTTCTCGATTTTCAGTGTGGCCATGTCGGCGGTCACGTCGCCGCCCTTCCAGCTCTTTTTGATATAGCCGGTACCGGCCTCCGCCTGCATGGATCCGTCGCCTTCAGTATAGCTCCAGTGGTCGCCTAACGATAACCGTACGCCGCTGGTGTTTTCTATCTGGTCGTTGTTCAGCAGCAGGGCGTAGATGGCCTCTGTGGTCGATTTGGTGGTGGGCCAGCTTTGCGTCTGCTTCTGCTTCAGCAGCCACAGCTGCATCTTCTCCACGGATTCCGTGTCATGGGTGATGGTGTTGAAGGCCTCGATGAGCAGGACCTGCCGTTCAATGGGTGCTTCGTACCAGAAATAGCCATAGCCTGCTTTTTTCCAGTACATGCCCAGTTCTTCAGAATACTGCGCCATGGATTTGATGTGGGCGATAATCTCTTTGGCGGTCTGTGTGTCGCCGTTGCGATGGCAGATGAGCGCGATCATGCCCTGCATGTAGATGGACTGCTTCTTCCAGTTTTTCTTGATGTTGGCCAGATTGTAGTTGTAGGCTTCCTGATGGGCCGCAATCACCTTCTGACTCAGGAAGAAACTGCGGGCATACAGGTAGTGGATGTCGCCCCAGCTGCTAGTCTGGTTCTGTTTCTGCCATTTCTGGTAGTATTCATTCATCTTCTTGTCAATGAAGTTGATAGCCTTTTGAATGGTGTTCGATTTTAAGTCGGATTTCACGTGCAGTGCCTGCAGATGGCCTACACCTGCCACGATGTGTTCGGTGATGTAGGTGCTGCTTTGTCCGCCGGAAAACCACGACCAACCGCCGTCGCCGTTCTGCTGGTCTTCCAACTTCTTGCAGGCGTTCTTGCCCTCTTTGGCCATGCGTTGCAGGTCGAAGAGCAAGGCTACATTCTGTTTGCGGGCGGATTCGTTCTGCGCATCTAATACCCATGGGGTCTCCTCCAGCAGGACGGATTTGAGCTCCTGGTTTTTCTCTAATTGCGAGCAGAAGGCGTCCGGGGTGGAATTGAGCCATTCGTCGAAGACCTTCTTGACGCGCGGGTGGCTGTTTACGATGTTGGTAGCCAGCGTATTGGCATAATAACGACTGAAAATCTGCTCGTTACATTCGTAAGGATATTCCATCAGGTAGGGCATGGCCTGGATGGCGTACCATATCGGGTTGGGGGTGAACTCCAGCGTGAGGGATTGCGTGGTCAGGGTTTTACTGGCGGTGGCGGCGAAGCTATTCTTCAACCGGTCGAAGGTGAAACTCTTGCTGCCCTTGCCGGAGATGTGCAGCGGCAGGCTCTCCGTTATCAGGATGCGGTTGGTGAGGATGGGCAGCGTGCGCTCCTCGCCGTCGGTGAAGGCGGGTGTCTCCAAGTTGCGGGCCTCGATACGGCAGGTGACGGCACCGAGGTTCTGCGGCACGCGTACGCGGAAATGCACCTCCTGAGATGCACCTGGTTTCACCTCAAACGGTTGCGCGTTTTCACCATCAACAATACGTAAATCGGCATTGTTGAATGGGTTGCGGACTGTGAGCGTGACGTTGCCGCATTGGGTGACGCTGTCCATATTGACTACCTTGGCCGACAGAATCAGCATGTCGCCCTCGCGTAGGAAGCGCGGCGTGTTGGGTACCACCATCAGCTTCTTGTAGGTCTGCACATACTTCTCGAAACTGCCGGTCATCAGGTCCGTGTTGTGCGCAAAGCCTAACAGTTTCCAGCGTGTCAGCGATTCCGGCATGGTGAAGGTGATGAGCACATCGCCGTTGCTGTCGGTGTGCAGGTCGGGGTAGAAGAAGGCCGTTTCGTTGAAATTGGTGCGGATGCCGCCCTGCTCCTGCGGCTCTTCCGAGGAACCCGCTGCCGCCTCTTTGCCGTCGTTTGACCAGGAATAGGTTTGGCCTATCATAGTTTCCATATCAATGCCTGCAGCGTCTTCTATAATAACTTCATCCTCCACAAAATCTATATCCGTTGAAACTTTGAGGTTGTCTTCCACGACGTTGAGAATAACCTCTTGTTGTCTCGGACTTTTATAAACCCTCCCCATATACCTGTGTGAATACCAGTCATTGAGGAATTCAAGTCGGGGATATTCGCGATCTTTCAGGTATGACGGTTGCTTTTTAGTTATTGGGGTGTTATGATTGGATGAGAAGTAGGCACAGGAATTATTAAACGAATATTGGTATAAATTGTTATTCCACCATTGAACGATGTTTTTGTTGAAATAATTAGGTGAGGCGAAAGCATCTAAAGAGGCATCGTACATGGAACAAAGCACTTCGGCGGCCACCTTGTCGCCATTCTTGTTTTTCAGGCGGATCTGGTACTGTTCGGCGCTTCCCGGCATCGTCTTGTCGCGGAAGGTGATGAACTCGAAGTCGATATCCTTGTGCGAATGGGGCACATAGATGGTGAGGTTTTCATCGTATTGGTTGTTGTTCTGAGCCGTGAAAGCGTGGAATACAACGTTGCCAAGGTCTTTCTCTGTGAGGTTGTAGGTGAAGGATGTCTTGCCGCGATTGAGATTTACCCACTTGGATTCAATCACGCGATTGTTGGAGATGATCTCGCAAAGCACGTAGGCGTTTTTCAAATAGCTCTCCACGGTGACATGAACGGTTTGTCCCACCTCGTTGATGTCGCCCTTTTCCTGATGAATCCAAAGAGGCTTGTAGATGACGGATTTTTTGCTCTCCTTCTGATAAACGGTGATGTATGATTCCTCCCGTATTTCGTTGTTGTCTTTATCCTGTGTGATAAAGGTGATCTTGTAAGTGCCTTCATTGAAATTGGCCAGATTGGGGATGGCGAAGGTGTTCTTTCCATCTGTTTCAAAATCCCCGCTGCAGACGCTCTTCATCACCTTCCAGTTTTCGGGACGCTTGTCGTTTTGCAGGTTCAGATAGGGCAGGGCCTTCATCATGGTGGCGGAGTCGGAAAGATAATAGTCGTGGCGTGGGCAGCCGTACTTGTACTCGGATGGTGTCTGCAACGCCTCAATGGTGTATCGGAGCGTGCTCTTCTGTGCTTCGCCGGCTAAGTTGGTGGCCCTCACAAGGAAGCTGTTCTTGTCGGTGGTGGCTATCTGCTGAGGAATGTCCGCATCAATGAGCAGACTTTTTTTGCTGATGCGTACGCTGCTGTTGGCGGAATGTGTCTCTCCGGTGATGTCGGTGACATCCACGGAGATCTTGAAGTTGTAGAGCGGGTCGTGCCGCTGGTTCTCCAGGTCGGGAAGGGCCGTGAAGCGGATGCGGAAGGTCCCGTCCGCCTCAGAGACGACTTCGCCGGAGGCTATCTGCTGAGTAGGGCTGCTCGGAGTCCACCACCAGCACCGCCACCAGGGGAAGGTGGCCTCGCGCACAACCTTGTATTTGACGGTGGCCCCCTCTAAGGCGTAGCCGGCGTAGGCTTTCACGTTACCGGTGACCTCCACCTCCTGGTCAATCTTGAACTGCTCCTTGGGCTGCTCCATCGTCACCTCAAAGGTGGGACGCTTGTACTCCTCTACGGAGATGTACTTGACACCATGCTTGCAGTCGATGGAAAAACGTCCGGTAAGACCTGTGGTGGGCAGTACGAAACTGCCGGAGAACGAACCGTATTCGTTGGTGGTCTTGGTGACCCGTTCTAAAATCTGGAAGTTGGCATCCCGGAAGGAAACCTCTTCTTGCACATCCGCCATCACGCGGTTTTCCATTTTGGAAGATTGTAGCCCGGGATCGCGCGTCTCCATGACAATACCCTTGTAATAGACGGTCTGCCCGGGACGGTAGATGTTACGGTCGGTGAAGATGTATGTTTTGCGGTCGGTGGAACTCCAATCGTTCAGGGTGTATATCCGTTTGTTCTGGATGAGGGTGAGTTCATCCCCGTTTTTGGTAACGACCACATCCAAGTAAGTGTTGCCCTGTTTGTTTGTGAAAGTATAGTTGCATCGTCCCTCTTTGTCCGTGGTCAGTTTTTCTTGGCTGGTGAGATGCCGGTGCCGGTAGTCGTCATAGCATTTGATGGACACGGATGCCCCGCTGATGGGCTGTCCAGTCACCCGATCGAAGACGAAAAAGTCGTATTGGTTGGTGTTTTGCCGATAGGTGGCCGCCAGACCGGTCATCTGTACAAAAGTGAACGCAAACTCCTTTTGATTGGTGTTGTCGAAGGGACCGTTGGAGGCCAGCAGAAGATAGCTCCCCTTTCCGATCGGTGGCAGCAGGAAATGTCCCTGCTTTGTGCGGTAATCCCCCTCATTGGGTGCGGGGATGGTGGTCTCATAGACGTGCTTCCGGGCAATGAACAGCGGGAAGGGGGTGTTTGACGATAAGATTCTGCTGTATTCATCCTTTGTCATCGGAATCACGCGGAGACGGATGATATCGCTATTCTTATAGGAGAAGTTGATGAGGTTGGGCTGGTTGGCGGGCATGGTGCCTATCACGGAGAATTGGATGGAACGTGCTTGGATGTTGTCCAGGGCAATTTGGGCATTGTTGGCCTCTATGGATTTCGGGGCCGCTGCTAATGTTTTCTTGTACCACTCGATGGCCGTGATGAAGTCGGTGCGGTACTCCGGATGCTGTTCTTCGTTATAGGAATCCGCCCTGTTTTGATAATATTCTCCTAACTTGTAGGCGATCATCTCGTAGCCCTTCTTCCCACGATAATGTTCTTCCAGTTTCAGAAGCTCCTTCAAAAGGGTTTCCTGGGCATTGTCCAGATTGGTCTTTTCCGACAGATACTCGTAGCGGCGCAGGGTGACATCCAATAGGGCGTACGGTTCCGCATCGCGCAGGTGCAGGCGCGTGAGCGTCTGCATGATTTTCAGGGAAAGATAGGAGAAGGAGTACTCGTCCGGCGAGTTGATCAGCATATTGGTGAAAACCTCGTTCTCGGACCAGTATTTCCCGTTGTTGGCATCGAACGGCGTGACGGGGATAGGCATCTGCTTGATGCGGTTGGAGAAAAAATCCAGTGCGCGGTTCGCTAACAGGTCGTACAAGGTGGGGCGGTATGGCTCAGTGGGCGGCATGTCCAGTATCGCCGCATAGTCTTTCATGGGAATCTGGATCAGCAGGTCCGCATCACGGAGCGACTGCTGGTAGTGGAATACAATCTGCTTCACTATCGTTTGCAAATCCCATACGTTGAGGTCGTTCGGCAGCTCGCCCTCAACAGGGGTGCGGTCCAGGATGCGGTAGCTGTTGTTGTGGTAGTAACGGGTGAGCAGGCTGGCCATGCAGCTGTGCCATACGGCTCGGTTGGCGGGATGGCTCTCCTGCTGCTGTATCTGTTGCCCGATGGCCCGATAGACCTGTTCGAAACCGTTGTCGTCCCGTTGGAGCATCAGCTCATAGTCGTTCAGCTTGTTTTTGATTTCAGCGGGTGTCTGTTGAGCAAAATTGTTGTTCATAATGCCAATGAATAAAAGTGGAAGCAGAATGTGGATTTTTTTCATGCTATAATGGGTATAATATGGAAAATATAAAACGGGCTATCGATGTGGAATATTGTTGTTGGTTTAATTTTTACAGTAATATACTTTTGCTACAATAATTTCGAAATTCTGTCAAGTAAGAAAAATAATAAACACCCTTGTTGTCAGTAAGTTTGCGCTGTTTTGTTCCGTCCAATTCCGGCATTCCACCATGCGTCTGCGCGGGCGGCGTGGGAAACGCACGACGGGAGGTGGTGGGGCTATATGTGCGGGAACGGTTCATTGCGGGGGCAAAGGTAGTGATTTTTCTCCAACTTTCTTTTTCAGGCAAAAAAAGAAAGTTGCAAAGAAAAGTTGCCTTCGCCGCTGAATTTTGTTTTGCTAAAAAAACGGCCATCGTACGCTAAAAAATCGAAACTTGCAACACTGCACTACGTTCCGTGTTGCTTCGGACAGTCGATTTTTCTTAACGCTTCACGATGGCGCGTTTTTGGAATCCGCCATGCGTTTTCCACGCAAAACAAAATAAGGCGGCATTTTCCAATGAGGATTTTGATTGGTTTTTGGGTGTTGGAAATTGGAATTTGCGGTTTCGGTTCCCGATTCTATGTTCTCGGTTCTTAGGTCTCCGTTCTATGTTCTATGTTCTATGTTCTTTGTTCTTCGTTCTTTATCTCCCAAAACGCCGTAGGCGTTTCATATCTGTAGAAACGCGCGCACACACACATCCTCGCGGCGCGGCAGGCGCGTGCAATGTCTCGAAGAGACATCCTCTCAATAACCCCGCATAAGCGAGCGTAGCGAGCGCAATGTGGGGGCTGGGCTGCGCGCCACGCAAGTCGCGGCGCGGCAGGCGCGTGCCACGGAGAACGGGAAGGGGCCGCCGCGAAACGACGGCACGATAGAAAGGGGCTGGCGCAAAAATAGCCTTTTCACGGTTTTTGAAAAATTCATTACCTTTGCACCGTCAAACAACAGGATATGAGCCAGCGTTTTACATACCACATCCGGCCATCCGCCACCCCTTTTGCGCAGACGCACACCTTCTCCGCAAAAGAAAAGGACTCCGAAACGGGCCTATCAGTTACCTCGCTCCGCTCGGTTTCCTCCTTTTCGCTCAGCCAAATCCAAACAAGTTTGGTTTGGCATTCGCTCATGCGTCGGTTTGGCTCACGCTATTACAGCTCCGATTTGAGCATTTGGCTCAGCGTCGATCCGATGAGTGACAAATATCCGTCGTTGAGCCCGTATGTTTATTGTGCGGATAATCCTATTGAACTTGTGGACCCCAATGGGGAGGAGATAGTTCTTTTCGTAAATAAAACCAAATACTCATATAATGGGAAAAACTTTGTAGATAAAGACGGAAATATCGCCTCTTTCAGACAAAACTCTTTCGAATCCCGCGTTCTTTCTGATTTAAATAAATTATACAATTCAGAAAGCAATATTATACGTGGTAAATTAAATGACATGATGAAGAGCAAACACCAACATTCTATAGTCCGTAGTACAGTATCTGGGGGCATCGGTTATAACAAAGCCTTGGATACTGATCATGCAGGAAAATATGGTGAAGGTTCCGATACGGAAATAGGTTATAATCCTTTTGCTACGAAAAGTGTATGTGCTGATGGAGGTTATATATCGTGCGCAACGTTGGCTCATGAATTACTAGGACACGGTTGGAATAACGACCAAGGTCTTCATGAATCTGATAATCATACAACGGAAAATGGCATTAAGTTCGAAGAAGTCAATGCTGTAAATATTCAGAATAAAGTATTGGTAGAGCATCATCAACTACCACGTTCATTAGTAGGTTCCCCTAATGATGCTAAACAAATCCCAGTAGAATTGATAAACCATTATTATACGACTAAACCCAAATGAACAATCATTTATGAAAAATAAAATCAAACTTTATGCTTTATTCACGATAGCTTTGACTGCTTTTGGATCCCTTTCTTTGGTTGCTCAACCACTTCTCGGACGGGCTATTTCGTATCATAAATATGTCAGACAAAACAACCATCGCAGCCGAGAAGATGTTGTTAAAAAAGCGGTACTTTCTGATGCTTTTTTATATGTTACCATAAAGGATGGTGATTTTCAGGGAAAAGTAATGATGTCAAACGGGAATCTCATAAACTATTATCGTAACTGGATACCGGATAGCATTCGTCAAAACAATCCCAATTATAAAGATTGGGCCAGCAATTTAATAATCAATGAAATACAAATTGATGTGACCGGCACTAAACTGACATATCATAAAATTGACAGCATTATAGATTGGAAAGGACCAAAATATAAATTGTTGGAAAAATGCATCGAATTATGCGATAAGTCTATTGTTGACTACAATATGTTAGCTACCTTGTTTCAGTGGAACATCGTATTGGATACTGTTTACGAGGAGCTCCTATATTTTTATCCCTTAGAATTTAGATCTTATGGGCTGGAGCCCCCTCCATCAAAATAAAGATGTTTGTTCCCCGAACATATTATCCGATGATTGCGTCCCTCGCGCCGCCCGCACAAGCGTACACGCCCGCAGGCAGGGCGCAGAGGCGCGGGTGTAACCAAAAGCCAATAGCTAACGGCCAAAGGCCAATAGCCAAAATCCAACACCCAAATCCCAATCCCCAATTCCCAATAACCTCCCACACCCCTACCCGCTGGACGCACACCTTCTCCGCAAAAGAGAAGGACACCGAAACCGGCCTATCTTACTTTGGCGCACGCTATTACAGCTCCGATTTGAGCATCTGGCTCAGTATGGATCCACAAGCCTCAAAATATCCCTCTTTAAGTCCTTATGTTTATTGTGCGAACAACCCGATTAAGTTGGTTGATCCGAATGGGGAAGATTGGTATGAAAAGGACGGCGAGATGCATTACACCACAGAGCATACTAGTCAAAAAGCATTTAAAGAATCAGGTATAGAGGGGGAGTATAAAGGAAAAACATATACAAAAGACGGGACATACTATAGCCTTTTCGGTGACAAAATAAAAGCGAATTCATTAAAAGGGAAGTTGACAATAAAAATTGATGAAGCATTTGACAAATATGCAAACTATCTAAAAAAATGTGAACAAACAGAGGGCACCTATCCCGAGTATCAAAGTTCAGATTACACCAATTTTAATGATATAATAAGCTACAACGATAAATTTGGTACCACTTATGAAAATGTCCATGATGAAGATCCGAAAACAGGTGCAACTTTAAGATACGCATATGGTTCAACTATTAGATTTACTGTGACAGGAACACGAGATAAAATGTTTGGTCGTTTTAGGGGATTTTCAACAGGGAATAGTCAAACAACATTCGGAAGTGGAATGTTGGCGAAAACAGGTTATAATATTTATATTGTAAATGGGAAGAATAAAATAGTTGGCCTTACATTTAGCCAAAAAAACTTTAATGCTTTTAGAAATCATTTTAACAAACTTTATGGTCTAAAATAAAAACGATATCATGAAAAAAATCTTTCAATTGTTGCTGATTATTTTTCTCGTCAACTACAGTTTCTCTCAAGAAAATAGAATGCTGTCGTACAAAGAGATGATGAAGATGGATTCTGTTTTCAATAATGAGATTCAAAATCATTTGTATTTAGCTTCGTATGAATACTATTATGCTTACTTTCAATTTCCTTCAAATATTGACACTTTTTTCAGTTTCGCTTTCAAAAGTTTATCTATCTATACAAAACGACATCCTTTTCCAAAAAATATTCGGCAATTATTAACGGACAACAAGTTTTCTTTTTCATTGAGTTACAATCGGGATACATTAGCTGTTTTATATGAGGATATGGTGTTTTTATCATTTGTCAAACCATTTTCATGTGCGGAGTTCAATGAAATTGGTTCTTATGCCGGTTTTATAAAAAACGGCACCATTTGTAATGGCAATTACGCAAGCAAGTTAGAAAACCTTTTTTGTCATAAAATATGGAAATTATATCATCATTCTGTTTCAGATTTGTCTGGTCATCATATTATAAGTGATGAGAGCCCCGCTTTAGTTCATATAGGTATGACATACGATTTTTTTCAAGACTCGTTAATTGTTCACAATATTTGTCCTTTAACTGCAGAATTATACCAACCATATTATACATCCTTAAAAAAGTTGTCTATACATTTTTGTCGCAAATATGGATATGATGGTTTGTTTTTCTCAGCTCCATTTATTACAGAGAAAAAATAAGTATGAGCTAAAACCTACACCTTCGCCATGGAGCTTGAATATGACAGTCGGAAAAATTGCGCAAGCCGGATGAAAAGAGAACAATTCTTTTCCGGGGCACACTTTGCCATCTCCCTTCCAACTGTCAGCTGTAACCTGTCACCTGTCCCCCGGACTTTCACCTTCTCCGCAAAAGAACGCGACGCAGAAACCGACCTATCAGTTACCTCGCTCCGCTCGGTTTCCTCCTTTTCGCTCAGCCAAATCCAAACAAGTTTGGTTTGGCATTCGCTCATGCGTCGGTTTGGCTCACGGTATTACAGCAGTGATTTAAGCATCTGGCTCAGCGTCGATCCGCAGGCCTCGAAATATCCCTCCTTAAGCCCGTATGTTTATTGCGCGAATAACCCGGTGAAGTTGGTGGATCCAGAGGGTATGGAAATTGGAGGACATCCCCAAAGGAAAAAACATAATAATACGCCTCCATTTTTAAAATATATTGGATTCTCTGTAAGACATCCTTCTGCTGCTATCAATATAGGGAAAGTAACACATAATTCCTCTAATATTTCTACAGTTGCAACTAGGTTTGCAACTAGAGGGGAAATTCTTTCGGGTTCTGCAGAAAATCAAGATGACCGGGGAAGCCAAAATGGAGCATTTAGACACACTTTGTGGCAAGCTGCTATCACCTCAATGTATGGAGAAAGTATAGCAGAACAAGCCGGAAATGCTCATGAAAAAAATCCATCAGTGGACTTGTCCCAACGTTATTTTTCGAATTTAGATGAAGCTGATCAAGTCGTTGATTTGTTAAACAATCAAATAGGAAGAAGAATAGGTAAACAAAATATGGGTGCCAATATGAATGAGTTAGCTCAAATCGTTCTTTCGGAATTCGTATCAAATGGTTTATACACTGCCACACAAATGGCTGAAGACAAGTATGTAATAGCGTTAACTAGAATTCCTGAATCAAAGTATATTCAATTAAAAAACATAGTTTGAAAATCTTAATTGCTATGGAAGAACGCCAAAAGAGCAAGAAAATATTAATCAACAGAACAAAGAGAAATAGAAAGATATCAATAAACATAGAATGGAATACAAGTAATAAGTAAATAGGATAGACATTATTATGAAAAAAATCACTGTGACATCATTGGTATGCATTATTACAATGCTGATAGGGTGTTCTCAACCACGAGATATAGATCGTGCTGTCTCTCACGCATATAAACAATGCGTTAGAAGCAACAACTATATAATAGATTTTTCTACATTGTTGCCTTTTGAATGGGACACTATGTGCTATTATTCAGGTGCATATGATTTGGAATACATACTTGAAGATCTACATAAAGACCTGCAAGCAATAACATATTCCGATGTTGGTCCAAAGATCTATTTTCTACATCAAGGTCATATTGTTTATCAAAAGGGATGGTTCCCATATCCGGAACCGGAAAAGAATACCATATACTTTGACACTCCTCTTAAAAAATTTAGAGTTGGCAAAGCTAATGCAAGATTTGCAGTAGCAAAAGTTGGTGATTGTTATAGTTTATCGTTTATACAAGAAGAATAGTGTTTGTTTTCTTTGATATTGGATTGCTTTTCTATTCCTATCCGTAACAAACTCTGAACCATGTATGCCGTATGTTATAGGTTAGTGTCAGTGAAATAGTTCTCTCAAGGTGACAAAATTGTGGTTTTCTTATGCTGTCCCATACCATGACGGGCATTAGTCCATCTATGCCAAAACATCAGTCTATGGCAAAGAGCAGCACCCGCAGGGTAATCATCTACATCAACGGCAAGAAGGCGGAGGTCTTCATTAAGCAGATACGTTCCAAGATGAACAAGTTTGTCAACGAGCAGAACCGCAAGGTCATCAGATAAGACACCTCTTTTCAGCGTGCCGTCGTTTCGCGGCGGAATCATCCCGTTCTTCGTGGCACACGCCTTCTGCGCCGCGATATTGTGTGCACACGCACGTTTCTACAGATATGCAACGCCTACGGCGTTAGGAGTGGGAATAAAGACCCGAGATCAAAAACCTGAGAACAAAGAACAAAAAACCGCAAACCGTAAATCGTAATTATACGTACTTTGTGGAAATCAGAGGGATAGAACGAATGTTAATCCTCCTTCCGCTGGTTGTTCTTGCGGTACTCGTCGGCGTATTGGTAGAACTTCCGGGCCATCTCCATGTTGTGGCGTCGTTCGGCCTCGCGGGCGATGGCAAGGTATGACTCGTACACGCCCTCGCGCGAGAGCAGGATGCCATGATAGTAGTCGTCGTTGCAGTAGCCCGATGGCATGTTGCTGCAGAACTGCTCCAGGGCCAAGAACACCTCCAGCGCGTCGGCTGACTGCCCCGATTGGATGTAGGCGCTGCCGATGCTGTACAACTTGTCGTACAGTTGGAGCGAGAAGTCCGAGACGGCCCGCTCCTGTTCCTCGGTCAGCTCCGATTTCGTGTAGAGCAGGTGTATAAGCTCCACACTCTCCTTGTAATGGCTCTGCCGAAGACGCAGCTGGGCCTTGAGCAGCAGCGCGTCAGGGTTGTATTTGTTGAACTGTAGGGCGCGGTCCAGGTTGTAAAGGGCGGCACCCGTGTCGGAAAAGGCCATCTCCTCCTGCGCCCGCAGGTAGAACAGATGGTCCACCTGCTGCTTCTGCACCGTAAGGATCTCGTTCAGACGGTCCGACTTGTTGGCGATGCGGTTGAACTGCGCGCGCGTCTGGTAATAGTCCGTCTGAAGGCATTTGACCAGATGGGGTAGGGTGGTGGTTCGGAAACGGTCCATCTCCTTCCGGATGTCCTGCAGGAAATAGTAGTGCAGGGTGATGATCTCCGGGTCCTCGGTGTTGAGCTTTTCCAAGCGCGCATTCCATTGCCGGAACTGCGATCCGATGGAGTCGCACGGTATCTGCGCATGCAGCCCCATGAGGCAACAGCATAACCCGATGACGGCGCAGAGTCTCTTCAAGGATGGCTATTTTAAGAAATCACGGATGGCGTTTTCCATTTCCGTCTCGGACGGTGCCCCGACCATCTTGCGAGGCTGGTCGGAGGTGTTGAAGAACATCAGCGTCGGGATGTTCTGGATGCCGAAGGCGGCGCACACGTCCTGGGCGCGGTCCACATTGATCTTGTAGATGATGAGCTGCCCCTTGTATTTTTTCGCCATCTTTTCCATCATGGGCTTGATGCTTATGCAGGGCCGGCACCAGTCGGCGTAAAAGTCCACAATACAGGGCGTTTGGCTCTTGTAGCGGAAGCCCTGCGGATTGTCAATGTCAGTGATGCGCTGTGTGAACTCGCTGGCGGTCAGTGCGATGACGTTGCCGGAAAGGTCCTCTTCCAACGTGGGGGTCTCTTCGGCCTGGTTGTCGGAGATGTAGGGGTTGCCGGATTCCGTCGTGGTTGCCGGGGCGTTCTCGTCGGCATCCTTCTGACGGTTGCCGTTCCATTGGCAGGCTCCAAACAGCAGGAGCGAGGCGGATAGGAGAAGGGTGATTCTATTCATGTGTCTGTTTTTGATTGTATTCAACAATAAGGTTCTTGAAAATGCGGCCGCGCTCCTCGAAGTTCTTGAATTGGTCGTAGCTGGCGGCAGCGGGCGAGAGCAGCACCATGCGGCCCTCCGGCGTGTGCTTGAACGCGAAGGCGACGATCTGGCGGAAATCCTGCTCGTGGATAACGTTCTCCGGCAGCGGATATTGTGCCTGCCACTCGTGCATCATGCGCTCGCCCGCGGGACCGGTGAAGGCGATGTTGGGGACAGGGCTCTCATGCAAGTGCTTATATAATATATTGTATTCGATACCCCGGTCAAAGCCGCCGAGGATGAGCGTGTCCACCTTCTTCAGCGCCTTCAGTGCCGCAATGGTCGCCTCCGGGATCGTGGAGATGCTGTCGTTGTAGAAGTCGATGCCCTGGAACCGCCCCACATATTCGATGCGGTTTGGAAGTCCGCGGAAACTCCGAAGCCCTTTGGCGATGTCGTCGTGCGACACCTTCAGATGCCGGCACACTGCCATGGCCGCCATGATGTTGTAGTAGTTGTGCGTGCCCGGCAGGTTGTAGTAGTCCGTGAGGTCATACTCGTCTTCCACATGGCCGGAGATGGCGAAGTGGATTTTCCGGTCGCGGCAGCAGGCGTAAGGTCCCTCCTGCGGCTCGGTGCCGAAAATCACACGGTCGCGGTTCAGGTGGTACGACTTGATGAGGCCCGGGATGTGCTCGTCGTCGCCGTTATAGACTAAGAACTGCCGTTCGTCCTGGAAACGGGTGATGTTCAGCTTGGCGATCTGGTAGGTGTTGAAGGAATTGAAATGGTCGAGGTGCTCCTGGTAGAGGTTGAGCAGCACGGCGTAGTCGGGCGAGCGGCGCACGAACTCTAATTGGTGTGCCGACAGCTCGGCCACCACGATGGTCTTAGGGGTCATCTGCTCGATGATGTCGAAGAAGGGGGTGCCGATGTTGCCGGCCAGGATGGTGTCGCGGCCTGCCGTCTTCAGGATATGGTAGATGAGCGATGAGGTGGTGCTCTTGCCCTTGGTGCCGGTCACGCCTACCACTTGCTTGTGATATGCTTCCAGGAAAAGATTGGTCTGCGAGGTGATTTTCTCCGTCTCGATCCAGTAGTTGACGTGGTTGAAACTGATGCCCGGAGTCTTGAAAATCAGGTCGTATTCGTTCAGGCCTTGGTCGTATCCGGCCCCTTTGACGACCGTCAGGTGCGGGTCGTCGATGTCATCGGTCTTCAGGGCTTCGCTGCGGTCAGCCACCGTGAGCGGCATGTCCGGGAAATGGCGGCGGATGAAGCGGTAGGTGGAAACACCCTCCCGCCCGAAGCCGAGGATGACGATTTTCTTGCCTCGGATCTGATCCAGTATGTAGTCAGGGTTCATAAGTGTGAAAGTGTATTGTATGCTACAAAAAAAACAAGATGCAAAAATACACAAATTATCGTTTCCGAGCACGTGGAAAATGATTGATGCGCCCTTGAGACAGGCGCATCCGGAACAAAACAAATGTAAAATAAATCTATAATGAAATGATATGGAAAATGTGAGCGGAAAACGGGGCTCGAACCCGCCACCTACAGCTTGGAAGGCTGTCGCTCTACCAAATGAGCTACTTCCGCGGGTGAAAAAAGTGGGAGAGGAAGGATTCGAACCTCCGAAGGCTTAGCCAGCAGATTTACAGTCTGTCCCATTTGACCGCTCTGGAACTCTCCCATCATGTTTCTCTAGTGCCGTAAAGAGCCGATAGAGGGACTTGAACCCACGACCGGCTGATTACAAATCAGCTGCTCTACCAACTGAGCTATATCGGCACTAACGATTTTTTCTTTCAAAGAACTCCTCTTTGTTTTGAGGCCGCAAAAATAGTCTTTTTTTTATATCACGCACCTATTGTAACCTATTTTTTCTTTATTTTTGTTATAATAAATTGAATGTCAGTAAAATAATTTTATCGTGTAATGATGATCCATGTGTTTTTCAGGGCGAGAATGACTGTTTGTCGTTGCTGTTTTCTTTCTGTTTTGGGAGAAAATCGGTACTGGATGTAAAAATATGCGAATTCTGAGCATAAGGTGTCAACCGTCTAATCTGATTGGAAAAAAATCAGGGAATCGCTGTATTTATATTTTTTGTATTTTTGCCGCCGATTTTAAAAACTCATTCTTATGACAGAAGTAGAAATTTTAGAAAAAGTACAATCCATAATTGCAGAAAAACTCAGCGTAGATGCTGCCGACGTGATGCCGGAGAAGAGTTTCACCAACGATCTCGGTGCCGATTCTTTGGACACTGTTGAGTTGATTATGGAATTTGAGAACGTATTTGGCGTTTCCATTCCCGATGAGGATGCTGAGAAGATCCAAACGGTGGGTGACGCTGTTGCCTATATCCAAGGCCATATCAAATAATAGCGAAACACTCTCTACTACCGTTTCATTTGTTTGATGGAGCTCAAACGAGTTGTCGTTACAGGTTTGGGTGCTTTAACGCCGATTGGTCTCGGCGTGGAGTCGTATTGGCATGCCCTGTTGCAGGGTGTGTCGGGTGCGGGTCCTATCACCCATTTTGATCCTGAGAAGTTCAAAACCCGCTTTGCTTGCGAGCTGAAGGGTTTTGATGTGGATAACTATATGCCGCGCAAGGAGGCCCAGCGCATGGACCCCTGCGCGCAATACGCCCTTGCGTCCACCATGGAGGCACTGGCGGATTCCGGCTTGGATGTGGAGCATATAGACAAAGACCGCGTGGGGGTCATCATCGGCACCGGCGTGGGCGGCTTCACCGCCATGATGGAGACGGCCAACGTCTTTGTGGAGAACGGACGCACCCCGAGGTTCAGCCCCTATTTGCTTTTGAAAGTGCTTGCCGACATGGTTTCCGGATACATATCGCTGCGATATGGATTCCGGGGACCTAATTATGTGACCTCGGCGGCGTGTGCCTCGGCGGGCAATGCCATCGGCGATGCCATGAATCTCATACGCCTTGGCAAGGCCGACGTGATTGTGTCGGGCGGCACGGAGGCGGCCATCGTGGAGGCGGCCGTCGGCGGCTTCGACGCCATGCGCGCCCTCTCCGTGCGCAACGACGACCCGCAGCACGCCTCCCGCCCCTTCGACAAGGACCGTGACGGCTTTGTGATGGGGGAGGGCTCGGGCATTCTGATCCTCGAGGAAATGGAACACGCTTTGGCACGTGGGGCCAGAATCTATGCCGAACTTGCCGGCGTGGGCATGTCGGCCGACGCTTCCAATGCCACCGCTCCCGACCCGAACGGCGGCGGGGCCGTGCACTCCATGCACAACGCCCTTGACGATGCCGGCCTGTCGCCACTCGACGTGGACTATATCAATATGCATGGCACCTCCACCCAACTCGGCGATGTGGCCGAGTGCCGTGCCATCCAGACACTCTTTGGCGATCATGCTTTGGATATGGTGATGAACTCCACCAAATCCATGATCGGGCACCTGCTCGGCGCCGGACCGGCGGTGGAAAGCATCGCCATCCTGATGTCGATGCGCGACAACATCGTCCATCCCACCATCAACCTGCAACATCTGGATCCCGCCCTGCCGCAAAATTGGAACTATGCCGCCAACACGACGGTGCAGAAAGTGGTTGATGTGGCCATCTCCAACTCCTTCGGCTTCGGCGGCCATAATGTCACCCTGTTGTACAAGCGCTTCCAACCGTGATGAACAGGACTGACAAGGAGATACGATGCTATTTTAAGAATATTTTTGGCTTCCATATCCGCCATCTGGATCCTTATCGCATTGCTCTGACCCACAAGTCGGCATCGATGCGCGATTCGGTGTGCGGGCGACTCAACAACGAGCGTCTCGAATACCTCGGCGACGCCATTCTGGGCTCCGTGGTGGCCGACTTCCTCTATCACAAATACCCGTTGGAGGCGGAGGGTGTGCTCACCCGTATGCGCTCCAAACTTGTCAACCGGGCACGGCTGAACACGCTGTCGCGGAAGCTGGGCCTTCATGAACTTCTTGAATCCCAGGGCTGCGACAAATCCCTCTCCGCCGACGGCAATGCCTTTGAGGCCGTGGTGGGGGCCATCTACTTGGACCAGGGTTATCGCAAGACATATAGAATTGTCATTAACAACATCATTTGCACCCATCTTGACATAGACCAGATTTTCGGGGAGGATGATGATTACAAGAGCCGTATCCTGATCTGGGCGCAGCATAACCATCATAAGATTCAGTTTGAAAGTTCCACAACGGACAATGACCGCAATGCGCCTTATAAGGTTGTGTTGAAGATAGATGGACAGGTGAGTGCCGAGGGGTTGGGCCGTTCGGTGAAGATGGCCGAGCAGGCCGCATCGGAAAAGGCATTGGCACAAGTGGTATGATTGTCTTTTTTTTCCTGTCTTTTGCTGTTTTGTATGTGAGGGATTGTTTTTTTTTTATTTTTGCAGCTTCAAAAAAAATCAGATTGTACCAATTAATTGTAGCAATATGAAAAAATCTTTACTGTTTTTATTGATTGCGTTTGCGGGGATGATGCTTTCCGCTCAAGTGACCGACACTGTTGTGTCGAAGGTTCCATCAAACAAAAATGTCATTCTGGAGGAATATACAGGTGTTGGCTGCGGCTATTGTCCGATTGCCCATCAGCTTGGTAACCAGCTGATGGCGGCACACCCGAATCGTTTCTTTGCGATTAATATCCATACAGGTGGTTATGCCACCCAGTTCCAGACCTCGTTCGGGGCTGCGCTGGCCAATCAGACGGGTCTTGACGGCTATCCTGCGGGCACGCTGAACAGACATGTCTTCTCCGGTAGCACTACGGATGACTCATACACCTCATGGACCGCCCATACCAATCTTTTGTTGGCGCAGCCGTCACCCGTCAATATGGCCGCGTTTGGTACGCTGGACTACGCAGCACGTAAACTGACGCTTACTGTGCAATTGTATTATACGGCCAACTCCGCTGTGAGTACGAATATGTTGAATGTGGCCATTATACAAGACAATGTGCTGGGGCCCCAGACTGACTACGGCAACTACAATCCTGACCAGTGGGTGGGAAGCCAATACAACCACATGCACATGCTCCGTCATTTGATAACTGGACAGTGGGGAGCCACCATTGAAAGCACTACGGCTGGAACGTTTGTGGAGAAGACATATACCTATAACATACCAGCACAGTTCGGTATCAACGGACAGAAAGTGGACGCCATTTTGGACGATCTCTCCTTTATATGTTTTGTGGCTGAGGGACATCAGGAGATTCTGACGGGTGTGGAGGCTGAAATCACAAGAGTGAACCAGCCTGCAAACAACGCTCGCCTTATTTCTGTCACCGACAACAAGAAAGGCGGATGTAATGACCTGGCTTCTGCAGATCTTGCCGTCAAGAACAACGGATCTGCCCCGGTGAAAACCCTTTCGGTGAAATACAAGGTCGGAGGCGGTGCTTATGAGACTTTCACTTGGGAAGGCAATATCGAGCCGGGTGAGACCGGTACCGTGACGATGCCGGGTTTCCCTGTCACAGTGAATACTGCCCAAACCGTGTATGCCTTCCTTACCACTGTCAATGGGGAAGATGTGGTTTCTCAAGAGGTTAGTGGCAAGGTGACCAAGTACTATTTTAAGACCTGGGGCCCGATGATGTTCAAGCTCACGACCGACCGTTATGCCTCTCAGACCTCGTTCAAGATTTTCGACTCCGACGGGAATGTGGTCCTCGAGGATGGCGGATTCCAGAATCTTTCGTCCAATGGCACCACCGTACACGAATACCCGTTCCAGCCTGCAGAGGCCGGATGTTATTTCTTGGAGGTTTACGACACAGGAGGTGATGGTATCAATGCCGGCTATGGCTCCGGCAGTTTCAAACTCTATCGTCAAGACGGAATCACACTCTGGTTCAGTAATAATGGCAAATTTGGCTCCATGGCCCGTTATGCCATCAATGCGATGAATCCCACGGACGTGGAGAATCATAGCCAAGAGATGAATGTGTACCCATCGCCGGTTTCATCCACTCTTTATGTGGAGTCCAGCCAGCCTGTGCTTCGTGCCGATATCTATAATCTTCAGGGACAGCTGGTGCGCACCGTGAAAGGCGACGTCCATAGCGTGTCCGTGTCCGACCTTTCCGCCGGTATCTACACCCTGAAACTTGCGACGGAACAGGGCGTGACGGTCAAGAAAATTGTCAAACAATAATCACGTATAGAATCATTTAAGAAGGCTATCCCAATTCGGACAGCCTTCTTTGTTTATATAATCTCGTTTGTTGAATATGGACAAGAAAGTTCTTCGGGTTGGAGATTATCTCTGGCAGGTTGTTTTGAACCCTAACGCGCATGACGGGCATTGCTATGACGACTGGCCTGCCATCAGTGCCGCTCTGGATGCTGTCGGCATCCGGCATGAACTCCATACGGCGGATGTTTGTGGCAGCGGCATTGGGATGGCACGGCGTATTTGCGAGCAAGGGGGACGGCATATCATGGTCATCGGCGGCGATGGCACCATCAACGAGGTGGTGAACGGCATCTTCCTCTCAGGTGTGGATACAAAAGAGGTCTTCCTCGCGGTGTTGCCGCTTGGTCGGGGCAACGATTGGGCCCGCGCACACAAGTTTCCCACAGATCTTGAACATGTGATGGAGGTCTTCCGCCGCGGGCAGTTCCTTTGCCACGACATAGGGCGGGTTACCTCCGTTCGGGAGAATGAAGAGCCCTTCCACCGCTATTTCATCAATATCGCCGGCTTCGGCTTCGATGCGGAGGTGATTTACGATGTGACCTACAACAAACCCCATTTTGCCGGTATCTCCGTTTATATGCTGAGTCTGGCCCGTATGCTTTTCCGCTACAAGAGCCAGCCTCTGCGCGTGCAGTCGCCGGACTTTTCCTTTGATGGGAAAACTTTCCTGATGGTGGCGGCCATCGGCAAATACAACGGCGGCGGCATGTGCCAGGCTCCTGAATCCATCGCCGATGACGGACTTTTTGATGTTGTGATAATTCCAAAAGTCAGCAACCTGAAAGTGATTGCCAACGTCAAGAACCTGTCTGATGGCTCGCATATACATAAGATAAAAGGTATTCAGAGTTTCCGAACGGCCTCGCTGTCCATTTCATCAAATCAAATCTTGCGTGGCGAAGTGGAGGGCGAATTGCTCCCGCTGGGCAAATATGAGATTGACATGCTGCCCAACTCCCTGAATGTGCTGACGAATCTTCCCTGACCGTTGTCAGGTGCGGATTGTAAAACCTACCCTTTGATTTGGATGGTGAAGCCCTCGTCGATCAGCGGCTCCACAAGGGCGCGCATCTCTTCCGCGGTGAATTTCTGCAACTGTTCCGCTGGCGTGGGGCGGTCGATGGTATAGACCATGACCTCACGCGGCTTCAGCGTGCGCACGATGTCCATCCAGCCGTTTAACACATCCGGGGAAGAAGAATCGAAGTCGTTGCTTTTCAAGAACATCGTCTGCAGGACAAAGTTGCCCTCGAAGCCTTTGAGTGCCTCTACCACGGAAGCCACGTCGTACCCGGGGGCTGGATGGTTGATCCGTTCGGCCAGCTCGTTGGTCGGGGCGTCGATTTTCATGATGGGGTTGTCCACGCGCTTGAGGGCGGCCAGAATTTCTGGCCGGTGCACGCGCGTGGCGTTCGACAGGACGGACACCTTGGCGTTAGGGTAGTACTGGTCGCGCAGGCGCAGCGTGTCGTCGATGATTTGCGGGAATTCGGGGTTCAAGGTCGGCTCCCCATCGCCGGAGAAGGTGATGGAATCCACGGGTATGTCCTTGTACGACAACTGCTTCAACATGGCTTCCAAGTCATGGCGAACTTTTTCAGCGGTGGGCAGTACGGTGTCGTCGCGGCCATCCTTGTTCCAGCCGCATTCGCAGTAGATGCAGTCGAAGGTGCAGATTTTGCCGTTTTCCGGCAGCAGGTTGATGCCTAATGAGCTGCCTAAACGGCGGCTGTGTATGGGTCCGAAGACGGTTTTCTCTCGTAGCATGATGTTCTGTGGTTTTCAGTTTTTGGGCGGCAAAGGTAATGATTTTGCCGATACGGCGGGACGCTTACAGCAGCAAGTCGGCCAATGCTACTTTGGGTACGTAATGTACGCCGTTTTCGCGGTAGTATCGGTGGCTTTCCCCTTCCCGGATTTCTGTCAGGCGGATGGCCTCCGACCCTTTGCCGATGGCAAGGATCAGCAAAGGCTCGCAGGGTAGCACAAGTGCTTCCGTGATGGCACTCTTGTTGAAAGCCCCGATCATAAGACCGTTCAAGCCTAAGTCCACGGCTTTCAGCAACATGCTCTGCGCGGCAATGCCTAAGTCGATGTCCACGAGCTTGTTTTCGGGTACGGTGCTGCACACGATGATGAACGCTTCAGGCTCGGTGCCCTCAAAAGGCAAGTGCAGCTCCGGCAGGGCCCCGCCCATCTTGATGTTGGCCAGCACTTTGTCGGCTCCGCTGTCGCGGGTGACGAGCTTGAAGCGCAGCACCTGTTGGTTGCGAGCGGAGGGAATCTTGGTGGTTGCCGCCACGATCTTTTCCAGCGTGGACATGCCTACCACTACTTTCTTGTCGTATCCCCGGTAACTGCGGTTGCGGGCCAGTAGGGTGTCCAGGGTGTGCGTCTTGCGCGGGGCGGGATGGTTGGCGCGGTCCCGAAGCTCATCGAATTTGTTCTCTAAATAGTTGTCTGCCATTTTTCTATAGGAAAGATTGTTATGTCGGTTTAAAACTTGAAATTGGACAGCTCCTTACGGATTTTTGTGACCTCTTCCACAATGGACTTCACCAGCTCATACATAAGACTATGCGTCAGCCCATCAACGGCATTTGCCTCCATGGTCATGGTGTTGTCCTGTGTTTGGATGACCATGTCGCGCAGGGGGATGATGCCTTCTTCCCTTATCTCATGGAAGAGGGTGTTCAGGTCCACGCGGGCATACAACGGGTCCTGGGTGCGGATGCCCGCTGGCACGGATTTGGTGGGATTCAGGATGTTTTGCATGAGCTCGGCCTCCTTGAAGAGAAACAGCATGTTGTCTTTTGTCATTATATAACAAGTGGTGTCATATTTATATACCCATGTAAAGGTCTCATAATCCAAATCCTTCTTATACGTGGTGAGGATGTAAAGGTCGTGCCCGTCCGCATGGGTGTGTGTGAGCTGCTTGTGGTTCACTAACGAATCCTCGGCGGAAGGTTTGTAGGGTGCCTCTTCGACAAGCTCTTTGTCATCTCCGGACTCTTCATCGGCAACGACTTCAACAACAGCAGCCTCCTCGTTCAACTGGCTGGCTTTGAAGGCAGAGTCCAATGCCTGGTTGCGGAGGGTTACATATTGTTCCAATGCCGGTTGCACGGCTTTGGGATCATCAAGGGTGGTGCAAAGAAGATAACCGTTGTCCGAATCCAGGGAGCCTATGAATGGGTGGTTGAGCAACGGGGCTAACGCCTGGAAATCCGGGCGGGAGGTGAGAAATGGTGCAAGTGAGTCGCCGAGGCCGATTACATTGCAGGAGATGACGGCAATCGGATTCTTCAGCGTGTACGGCAGCAAAGGGACCGTCCCTTCGGAAGAGAGATTTGTCGTGGAAATAGGCTCCAACCCTTTCGGGGTGGACCGGTATAACTCCGTTTTGCTCCAAAATTTGTTTTTTTCGGCCTCGCCTGTGCTGAACATGATCAGGTTCAACTTGTCCAGACTGGAGGAGAGGGACGTGTTCTGCTTCCTGATGATGCCGCTCAGCATTTTCAAGTCGGGGTGTTGGGCGTTATAGGCTACAAACGAGTTGACACCCTTTGTGACGATCATCTGTCCTGTTTCGCTGGTGAGGAAAGAGGACTTTTGCATTTTCCCCCAGTTCTGTAGGATAGCCTTCTGGAGTTCGTTGGGGGATGTCTCAACATCGTCATCGATTCGGTTGTTCAAATATAAATAGGCTATGTCGTCCGTGCAGAGGATAGCTCCGGAACCGGAAGCATCAAGTAGGAGCCTGAAATTCTGACCGTTGTCTGTGATGGACTTAAAAGAGGCTTTCTCGCCCATCTTCCGGACCGTCTTTTCGAAATTCTTTTCGTTGTTGAGCGGGATGAGAAAACAGTTGTTGTTTATAAATGCGGCTGTTGTCGAGAAGTCAATCCCGGACTTGTCATCCATTTGTATCCAGCTGTGTACAAAATTCTTGATGATTTTTTTCTCTTTGTATAATGGGTTCAGAATCTTGTCATTGTCCAATGCTGCCAATTCGAAGCTGGTTGCCAGTTCGGGCCATTCAATCAGTTGGAGCTGGTAGCAGTTGTCGGGCACCAGGTTGAGCACGCGGGGTGTTGGTGCGTTTTGTCCGATGATGGTGCAGAAGGAAAAACAAAACAGGAAAAATAATAGTCTTTTATTCATTAACAGTTGGTCTTAAATGTGTTATAATGATATGCGATAAATAATTTGCAAAAATAGTTGTTTTAGGTTTTATTTCTTATTTTTGCAAAAAAAAATATGAAAAAGAGGTCGGCGTTGTTCCTGTTTCTTGTTCTGCTCGGTCTTGTCGTGCAGGCGCAGAAGTATGCTCCGAAGCCGAAACCGGCAGCCCCGCCGAAGCCCTACGGCCCTGTGCCCACACCTGCGCAGGTGGCCTGGCAGCGGATGGAGATGAACATGTTCTGCCATTTCGGGCCCAACACCTTCACTGGATTGGAGTGGGGCGAAGGCACAGAGCCAGAGGATATTTTCAACCCCACCGCCCTCGACTGCAACCAGTGGGTGGATGTGGCGAAGAAGGCTGGTTTTCAGGGAATTATCCTTACGGCCAAGCACCATGATGGCTTCTGTTTGTGGCCCAATCCCATGAGCACACACACCGTGCGTGAGAGCGCGTGGCGCAACGGCCGAGGCGATGTGTTGCGCGAGCTTGCCGACGCTTGCCAGCGGGGTGGGGTGAAGTTTGGGATTTACATCTCCCCGTGGGACCGCAACGCGCCCACATACGGCACCCCCGAATACAACAAAGTGTTCCTCAAGACTTTACGACATGCGCACACCCGTTACGGCCCTATCTTCGAGCAATGGTTCGACGGGGCCAACGGCGAGGGTCCGAACGGCAAGAAGCAGGTCTATGACTGGAAGAAGTTCAACGGGCAGACGAAGAAGTTGCAGCCCAATGCGGTGATT
>JAEEGG010001579.1_pt1 | contig 60905 bp, 47 predicted proteins | sample 9134161 | NCBI WGS metagenome assembly JAEEGG01 (sample SAMN16246543, study PRJNA631951) | gut metagenome | biome: gut microbiome; feature: rumen; material: CR-attached | host: Bos | place: Iran: Karaj | collected 2018-10
CTTTGCGATTTAGGTCGCAAAATTACTCCATCATTTCAAATCGAAAAATCAAAGAACGCTTACATCTTGTTATATATCAATAAATTAAATGCCTAATTTAAAAATTTATCGCGACAGTAGTATAAATGCTTTATTGTTTGAAATTTCTAAACATTATGAAAAAAACAATTACAGCCATTTTTTTCGCATTAATAACAATACTTTTATGCAGTTGTGAGAAGGAAGGTGTCTATAATCCGAAAAAGAAAATCTCCAAAATATGTTCCGTGAGATGTGAGACATGGGAATGGGATGGTGATTTGTTAAAAAGCATCACCTATTCGTCCGGGAAAACCATGCTGTTCAATTACAACGGGAAACAATTATCAGGTATTGTTTCCACATATTCTGAAATCTCCCATGACTATACGTGTTACATTTTCAAATACGATAAAACAGGCAGGCACATCGTGACTATAGATGAATATATTGGAGGATGGATCCGTCGTCACAACGGTCTGTCTAACATTTTTTTTGAAACCCCAAAACACACCTACCATTGGGAATTTCACTATAACAAGGATGGTAAAATTTCAGAATGTGAAGAGACACAATATTTTCGTCCGTGGCTATATTATAAGGAAGAAAATGATGTCATAGATTTCATTTCCAAGTATGTGGTTCCCATTCCGCCAGCAAGAAAAAAGATGGCATTGTATGAGAACAAATCAACAGATAACGAGATTGTAGATCTGATCTATACAGCTTCATTTACTTATACGGGAGATAATATCACTGAGATTCATATCACCGGTAGTGGGGAAGAATACACCGCTCAATACGTTTATACGGATTATCCTAATCCATTCTACAAACTGCTGCAACCGGGAATTTCCTCGTTCTCTTTTACAGATTTTAAAAATAAACAGTTGCCTGTTTTTTGTCATACAAAAAGGGAAATTCTTTTTACTGGGGAGATCTTGTATTTAGATTATGATTATTTGTATGAACTGGAAGATGGGTATCCCGTAACGGTACAGGAAAAAAGAAAAGAATACTACTTTATTCCAGCAACGGAAACTCCCGACACGAATTATTCCACCACCTTTACATATTACGAATATCTTCCGTAAGTGTTTTTACGCTTACCACCCATTTTGGTGGTAACTCTACCACTAACATGGGGATAAAGAATGAAATATCTACTTCACCGTAACAGGCATTGAAATGCAAAAAGTATATTTTTGCAAATTATTTTCATATTAGGTTTTATGCATTATAAATGATTATGGAAAAACTACTTACATTACTGCTTGTCTCGATTGCATTGATCGGTTTTTCGGCTCCGACGGATACGGTTCCGCGTTTGAGACCGCCGCGCCCGCCCCAAAACACCCATTTGGCACCCCATGTCCGTTTGAATCGTAGCGAGCCGATGACGCTCACCAATCTGGTGATTTTCATCCGTTTTGCCGATGAGGAGGAGTTTCACGAATCATTTGAAGCCATTGACCTGATGTTCAACGACACCATACCGAACTGCATTTCGGTCCATAACTATTACAACGTGATGACCTACGGGAAAATCAATTATAATACCATTTTCACGAACAACATCCAGGACACCATCATCTCCTACCAAGACCCTCACCCCCGCGCCTATTACCAACCCCGCAGATCGAGCAACCCGGAAGGATATTCGACTATGGATATCGCCATACAACGGAGAGATGTGATGCTCGCAAACGCGATGCACTATGTGGATTCCCTGCACTTAGTGGACGTTACCACCAACTTGGACGGGAACAACGATGGGATAATTGACAACATAAGCTTTATCATAAAAGGCGATGTTGACAACTGGGATGACCTTCTGTGGCCTCAAATGGACTTTTTCGACACGACATCTTTCCAAGTCAGCATTAACGGGAAAACACCCCGCGCCTTCAACCTTGAGTTCGCCCATTCCGACTATTACTTCAATGCCAACACTTTTTGCCACGAGATGGGGCACTCCTTAGGCATCCCCGACCTCTACCATTATTACAATTATTTCTATATCGAACCCGTTTACCTTTGGGATATTATGGCACAGAATGACTTGCAACAACTTTCCGCCATCCTCAAATACAAGTTTTTAGGGATTATTGACGAGCCCTTTGAAATCACAGAGGACGGACACTATGTGCTGAACAGCCTCACCTCTTCTGACCAAAACAACTGTTACTTCATTCGATCGTATATCCATCCGGAACAATGGTTTACCATTGAGTATCGGAATAATGATGATTTCATGGAGAATGTCCCCCACAGCGGCGTGGTTATCGGCAGATGGTATGACAACGTCGATGTTACCGACATTCTAACTTCCGGCAATGAGTCATTCAACAACACCACCATACCACATACCTATTGGGTCTTCAGGCCAAACAGTTCCTCGGATATCGTCAATGGAGATATCAACTCGGCGGCATTCGGCTATGACAACCGCACCTCCTTCGGTCCCAACACCAACCCGCATCCCTATCTCACCGACGGGACCCCGGAAACCAGCTTTGAAATCACCAATATTCAATATAGCGGCGACCAAGCTTCCTTTGACGTGCACTTCCTGAACACCGGAATGCCTGCATACGAAAGCAAGAACGCCTACATCTACCCGAATCCGGTCTATAACGAATTGAACATTTCCTTACATGAGGTTAATCGCGTGGAAATTTACGACATATTGGGCAAAACGATGCTTTCGGAAACACATCCTGATTCCAAAATCAACGTTTTTTCGCTTCCGCAAGGGGTTTATATCGCGAAAATCTTCACGGATAATGGTTGTTATATGGAAAAGTTTATCAAAAAATAAGGCAACAGATTTTAACATCTCTACTTCACCGTGACGACCACATCCCGGAAACCGAAGGTCTTGAACAGGTCTGTCAGTTTGGCCACACCCAAGTCGGTGGCCTTATCCAGCAGGCCGTCGCGGACAGCATCCTCACGAAGGCGCTTCATGGCCTTGTTCTCCACGTTCGTCACCTGATCGTGGCTCCACGAGCCCTCTTCAATGTAAATATCGAAGCCGGAGGGGTTCACAATCACTTCGAAGATTTCCGCTTTCGGAATCCGTACGGTCAGGACGGAGTCCTGAATCTGCACGTCCTGGTCCGTGAGCTTGGACAAGTCAAAGCCGGCACGCACGTTGCCGCTGGCCACAATCACGATTTGGTCCTCTAAAAGCGGTTTGTCTTTTTTGCTGAAAGTGTTCAGCACCTTGCCACTGAGCGTCTCGCTGGCTTTGGAATCCTTCAGAATCAAATCCTCGTAAAAGCACGCACTGGTGAACTGCGCAATCTTTTTGATTTCGGTGACCACATTGGCGGTCTCATCTATTTTGAGGCCGTCATCTTTGGGCTTGTTTTTAAAATAGAAATAGCCGGCAATGGCTGCAATCAAAACAACAAGCGCCAAAATTGGCAGAAACGATGCGAATGATGTTCTATTTCTTTCCATGATTATGCGAATTTGATGATAATACTCTCAAAACCCATTTGCGAAAGCAGGGATTTGAAGAAGGCAGCGGCATTTTTCTCGGCATCCTGCAAAATGCCCATCGTGGGCACGTTGTCGCGGATTTCTTTTTCCCCCTGCTGTAAAAGAAGGTTACGCTCTTGGGCGGAGAAGTCAAAGCGCGTGATAGATACCTTTTCATAGACCATCCGGGCAGATTCCGGCGGCATGTTGAAGGAGAGCAGTTCCGCCTTGGGTAGCACCACCACCACGGATTTCTCCTTCTCGTTGACCTTCACCTTCGAGGGGTCGAATTTGTTCAAATTCACACCCGCCTTTAGGTAAGCGGTGCATTGGAAAAGAATTTTACGGTCGCCGAACTGATACCACTTGGCATCGTCAGAGGCTTTAACAACTTTGGTTACCTTGTATTCCACCGTGCCCAGCTCGTTCATTTCTGTGAGTTCGGACACCTTGGCATTCATTTTCTCCTGTAAAGAGAGGATTTTGACCTCGTTCTGCCGACAAGACGTGCAGGCGAACAACAGGACGATGGCGAAGATTATGGATTTTTTCATCATAATATAATGGGCAAAAAAACAGTATGCAGATGCAAAAACAACAAGACAGTTTAATACAATGGTTTATTGAGTGGGTGGTTTTAACGAATACGATGCCAATGCTTTGTACTCAGGACCCTCCTTGTGCAGAAAACTTTGATACAATGTGAACTCGCACACAGGAATCATCTGCGTGAAGTCCGGCTGACTCTGCACAAAGCGTTCCCAGAATTTTTTCTTGTTGACAACGGATTTCACCCGTCCCAGAGTGATATGTGGCACAAAATTTCCATAATATTGTTCAAAACCAAGGGTTTGCAGACGAGGCTCCAAATCCAGATGAACCTCTTTGAAAAGGTCAAACTCGCTGAATCCCAGCCATAGCACTTCGGGATGATAATGACTGCCAAACACTCCTAACTTATTTATTTCCAATCGAAAAGAAGTATGGTTTCCGCACACTTCCGCCAAAGTCGATTTAAGCGCATCAATCTTGGAATCCGGCGTGGCCCCGAGAAAACGCAAGGTGAGGTGGCGCACATCCTCTTTCACCCACACGATATCATCATGCCGGAGGGCGTATTGCAGCTGGCGGTCGAGCTCGCGGAATTTGGGGGCGAGTTCCACGCGGGTGGCGATGAAGAGCCGTTTCATCACTCGCCTTTCAGGTTCTGGTTATGGAAGCGGAGCAGTTTGTTCCAAAGATGCACTCTTTCCGGGCCAATGACGTTATGGTCGTAGGCGGTGTAGGGGAAATATTCGATTTCAATGCCGTCGGTCACGGCCTGGCGCATCAGTTCGAGGGTGTGCTGCCACACCACGGTATGGTCCTGACAGCCGTGCATGACGAGCAGCGGGCACTTCACATTTTTGATCTTGGGGATGATGTTGGCATTGGCATAGCCGTCGGGGTTCTCCTGCGGGGTGTCCATATAGCGTTCGCCGTACATTACCTCGTACCACTCCCAGTTGACCACCGGACCGCCGCAGCTGGCTGCGCGGAAAGTCTCCGGATGGGCTGTGATGAGCGACAACGTCATGAAGCCGCCGTAGCTCCAGCCGTCCAAACCTATGCGGTCGGCATCCACGTAGGGCAGTGTTTTCAGGTACTCCACCCCGCACATCTGGTCTTCCACTTCCTTCACGCCGAGGTTGCGATGGATGCACTTCTCAAACTCGGCTCCTCGGTTTTGCGTGCCGCGGTTGTCGAGGGTGAACACCACATAGCCCTGCTGGGCCATGAACTCCAGAAACACGCCACCCGAAATGAAACTGTTCGTCACCAATTGGGAATGAGGCCCACCATACACGTAAATCAGGCATGGATATTTCTTCTTTGCATCCATGTTGGGCGGGGTGATGAGGCGGCACCAGAGCGAATCACCATCCTTGTTGAGGATGGGGAAAATCCGGGTTTTGCCCATGGCACAGTTGGCGTATGGATTCTTGCAACTTTTGATTTCCTTGACCGTTTTGCCTTGGTTGTTCACCACGCTGATGATGCGCGGTGTGGTCACATTGGTGTAATAGTCTATGAAATAGTTCTTACTTTCGCTGAAGATGGGCGTGTGCGTGCCATCGGCATCGGCGATACGCATGAGTTTCCCGTCTTTCAATCCGGCCTTGCATACAATCTGGTTTACAGGTTTCTCCGTGGGGGCAATGGTAAAGAAAGCGTACTGCTCCTTGGCATCGAGGCCGTAGAAGTCCACAATGTCGAAACGTCCGTCCACCAGTTTCTTCACGAGGGTGCCGTCGGGATTGTAAAGGTAAAGGTGACGCCAGCCGTCGCGCTCGCTGAACCACAGAAAGCGTCCATCCTTGAGGAAGATCATCCGGTCGGTGGGTTCCACGTAGCGGTTGTCGCGTTCTTCAATCAGCACATTCAGCTTGTTGCCGGTGGCGAGGTCGTAGCGGATGAGTTTGGAGTGGTTCTGTCCGCGGTTGAGGTGCGATATGAAAAGATATTTCTCATCGGGTGAGAAGGTTACGTTCGTGAGGAACTCGCCGTCGTTGAGATCGGTTTTGATATAGTGATAAACGGGCTTGCCGGCTTGGGCGGATTTGGCCACATCAAAGATGCCAACCTTGACCTGATGGGAGGTGCGTCCCGCCATGGGGTATTTGATGTTCTCCACAGTAGCGATGGGGGTGCCGGTATTCACGAGAGGATAATCCTCCACCATGCTCTCGTCCATGCGGTAGAAGGCGATGAAGTTGCCCTTGGGCGAGATGTACTGGCCTTCGTCAATGCCCCACTCGCTGCGGTGCACCGACTCGCCGAACACGATGTTCTTGCCCGTGTCGGGACACAACAATATGGGCTTGTAGTCGTTGAGGGCCGTCTGTACAAACACGCCTTCATCATTCTTGATAACGAAAACCTTGTTTTTGACGGACTGGTCGATCACATCGTCCCAGCTGACATTTTCAAACTTGTTCACAATGACGGTTTTTCCGTCGTAGGTCAGCGTGGAATGGGTTTTGGGGCTATAGATGGTATTAGCGTCCACCCAGCCGAAGCTGCGCAGTTTCTGGAAACCGTTTTCACCAAGGTTCTTACCTGAGCAGAAGACGCTCTCTTTGCCGTTTTTGGCGTTGACAAGCATAATGTCACCGTTGTCATCGATATAGGCGTAGTTGTCGGTGCCGGGCTGCCAGCTCAGTCCATTGACGCGTTCAATCATGTATTTGCCTTGGAAATAGGCTTTGAGGTCGATGGTCTCGTTTTGGGCCGTCAGGGACAGAATGCTGATACAAACTATCCATAAAAGGGAGAGAAAAGTCTTTTTCATACGTTTCTTGATTTTGAGCGGCAAAAATACAAAAAATGACATTGCCCGACGCGAACGCGGTTTAGCGCAAATTTTATACCTTTGCAGCCTTAATTTTCATTCAATATGAAACGACTTTTGCTCTGCCTGTTTTTAGGGTTTTTATCTTATATAACATTCTCTCAATCCGACCCTTACCAAAGACAAACATTCCCTTACCATGCCACTCCTGAGGAGCAGCGGTTGTTGCCCACATGGTACGAGCATGTGCGCTCCACCACACCCCCGCCCGGCCCCGTGACGGCCATTTCGGAGTTCCAACCCATGAGCGGCGTGATGGTAGCCTACACTGACATGTTCGGCGTGCCGGTAAGCCTCTTGCGCGAAATCTCGCAAATAGCCCAGTTGAAGGTACTCGTTTATCCCGCCTCCGACAGCAACACCGTGAAAGGGCTGCTGACCAGTGGCGGTGTAAACATGGCCAATGTGGAATACTGGGTCATCAACCACGACAGCTACTGGACCCGCGACTACGGTCCGTGGTTCATCCTCGACGGCAACGACAAGGTCAGCGTAGTGGACTTTACTTATAACCGCCCCGCGCGCCCGAACGACGATGCCGCCTTGATACAGGTCACCAACAAGATGCAACTCGACCGCTACGAGATGCCCCTGGTGCACACCGGCGGCAACTATATGGTGAACGGCTATGGCACTGCCGCCTCCACCAACCTGGTAGAAGAGGAAAACAGAAATCTGTCCGTTTCCGACATTAACACCTTGTTTAGCAACTATCTTGGTGTTGATGACTACAAACTTTTTCAAGATCCACAAGCGCAATACATCGCGCACATCGACTGCTGGGGCAAGTTTTTAGGCGTGGACAAAGTACTCATTGGACAAGTACCCCCCACCTATTGGAATTACTACAGATATGAAAATGTGGCCAGCGCCTTCGCCAATTCGATTTCCCCATGGGGCACTCCATACAAAGTGTACCGCGTTTACACGCCAAGCAACAGTGCCGAGGCCACCTCCAAGACCACGCCATACACCAACTCTTTGATTCTAAACGACCACGTGTTTGTGCCGATTACGGGCTCACAATGGGACAACGATGCCATCGCCACATACGAGCAGGCCATGCCGGGCTATACCATCGTGCCCGTCATGCAAAGCGACATGACTCCCTGGCTGAACACCGACGCCCTGCACTGCCGCACGCACGAATTGGCCGATGTGGGAATGCTCTATATCCGCCATTACCCTGTGCTGGGCTCGCAAAGTGCCAGCAGTCCCATAGAAATCACCACCGAAATAAAAGCCTTGAGTGGACAATCCCTCGTATGCGATTCATTGCTTATCTATTACCGCATCAACAACGGGAACTGGCAAAGCACCCGCCTTGATTTGGTCAGCGGCGACCACTTCCGAGGCCAGCTCAATGTGCAACCCGGCGACGAGGTGGACTACTATCTCTTCGCCAAGGACCAGTCGGGACGACGGGAACGCCATCCCTATATCGGGGCTGCCGACCCGCACCATTTCTCCGTAGAGCCCCTCGGCATACAATCATCCATCGATGAAAAAGTCGCCGCCTATCCGAACCCTTGCACCAACTGGCTCGTCATCCAACACGCGCAGGGCAACCTCTCCACGATCCGCGTGACCGACATCTACGGACGGATCATCACGGAGGAGGTCTGTCACGGCGACCGGACCTTCCTTAACACTGCTCATTGGACATCCGGCGTGTATATGGTCACCATCACCGACCAGTCAGAACGTTCTTGCACGAAAAAAATCATCAAAAAATAATATTCCGCCTCATTTTTCCTCATCATTAAACAAATTATAAAAACAACACGTATGATCACTGAAACTCCCGTATTGCTGCTCACCGGATATTTAGGCAGCGGCAAGACCACGTTAGTCAACAGAATACTCTCCAACCGGCGGGGCATCAAGTTCGCCGTCATCGTCAACGACCTCGGGGAGGTCAACATCGACGCCGACCTCATCCAAAAGGGTGGCATTGTAGATCAGAAGGACGACAGTCTGGTGGCCCTGCAGAACGGCTGTATCTGCTGTACCCTGAAGATGAACCTTGTGGAACAGCTGCGCGACATCACGCGTCAGCAGCGCTTCGACTACATCGTCATCGAGGCGAGCGGCATCTGCGAACCCGAGCCCATCGCACAGACCATCACCTCCATGCCCCGCATGGGCTTCGACTTCGAGAAAGAGGGCCTGCCCCGAATGGACTGCATCGTCACCGTGGTGGACGCCTTGCGGATGCAGAGCGAGTTTGCCTGCGGCGACGACCTCATGCGCAAACATATCGAAGAGGATGACATCGAGAACCTCATCATCCAACAATTGGAATTCTGCAATATTGTGCTGCTCAACAAGGCCTCCGAAGTAACACCCGACGAACTGGGCCGATTGAAAAGCATCATCCGGGCCATCCAAACCCGCGCGGAAATCATCGAGTGTGACTACGGCGATGTGGAGCTCGACAAGATTCTGAACACCCGCATGTTCGACTACGAGACGGTGGCCACCTCCGCCGCCTGGATACAAGGAGTAGAAAAATATCATGACGATGACGATGACGACGAAGATGAAGACGAAGAAGAACATCACGAACACGAGCATCATCACGAGCATGAACATGAACACGAGCATGAGGAGGGACATCATCATCATCACCATCATCATGACCATGACGAGGGCGAGGCGGAAGAGTACGGCATCAGCACCTTTGTATATTACCGGCGTCCGCCCATGAATCTAAGCAAATTTGACGAGTTTGTGTCGCGGCTGCCCAAGAGTATCATCCGTGCCAAGGGCATCTGCTACTTCAAAAGCGAGCCGGATGCCTGCTACCTCTTCGAGCAGGCCGGCAAGCAGCTGACCCTCCGCGACGTGGGCCTTTGGTTTGCCACTATGCCCGACAACGAACTCATCGAAATGATGGAAAAGGAGCCGGGCTTGCGCCGCGACTGGGACGAACGCTATGGCGACCGGATGCAGAAGATTGTCTTCATCGGGCAGAAAATGGACCAAGAGGCGATAACCGCGGCGTTGGATGCCTGTTTAACCGAATAATCATCAAAAAAAAATACACGTATGGCAATTTTATCCAAACAGAATCTCAAAGGCGACATTTTCGGCGGCATCACTGCTGGCATCGTGGCCTTGCCCTTGGCTTTGGCTTTCGGCATCCAGGCCTTCGGTGGCATTGACGACCCCTCTGCCAGCTCCATGGGAGCATTGGCCGGACTTGTCGGGGCGGCCTTTCTTGGCTTCTTCGCCTCGTTGTTCGGGGGCACGCATTCGCAAATCAGCGGTCCCACAGGCCCTATGACCGTCATCACGGCAGCGCTGATCAGCGGGGTGTGGGCCTCGCAACACTCCATGAGTGCCGTCCTCATCAGCATGTCGCTGGCAGGTATTTTCTGTGGCCTCTTCCAGATTCTGTTCGGCATCCTGAAGATCGGCAAATACGTGCGCTACATCCCCTACCCCGTCCTTTCGGGATTCATGAGCGGCATCGGGGTTATCATCATCCTGCAACAACTCTATCCGTTAGTGGGATTGAAATCCCCTGTCTTGGTGGTGGATATGATCACCCAGCTGCCTCAGCGAGTGGCCGCGGGTGTATCCGTCACCTCTCTGCTCCTCGGACTGGGCACCATCGCCATCATCACCCTTTTTCCTCTGATTACGAAAAAGATACCTGCCACCCTTGTGGCTCTGATTGTCATGACCGTGGTGTCGCTTTTCTGCAATATGGATGAGAAGCTCCTCATTGGATCTATCCCGTCGGGATTTCCCATGCCCATTTTTGCTAAAAGCGGGCTGTCGTTGGCGGGCCTCGACTGGGGTGTGATTCTAAAAGCCTCCATCATCCCGGGCCTCACCTTAGCCGGTTTGGGCAGCATTGACACGCTGCTCACCTCGGTGGTGGCCGACAACATCACCAAGACGCACCACAACAGCAACCGCGAGCTGGTAGGCCAGGGTATCGGCAACATCATCAGCGGTCTGTTCTGCGGTATCGCCGGCGCTGGCGCCACCATGCGTACGGTGGTCAACGTGAAGAGCGGGGGCCGCACCCAGCTCAGCGGCATGACGCACTCGCTGATTCTCTTCGCCATCCTCCTCGGATTGGGCGGCCTGGTGCGTTACGTGCCTCTTTCCGTACTGGCCGGCATCCTGATTACCGTGGGTTGGGGCATCATCGACTTCAAGGGATTCAAAGACCTGCTCAAGATACCCAAGGCGGACGCTGTCGTGCTTATCATCGTCTTCCTGCTCACCGTCTTCGTGGATCTGCTCACCGCTGTCGGCATCGGCATGGTGATTGCCTGCGTGCTCTTCATGAAACGGGCCAGCGACCTGGTGGAAGGCGGCTACAGTTCCAGTGAGCTGACCAACTTCGACAAGGAGAGCCCCTGGAGCGACGAGGGCGGCATACCCGACGACATGCGCCACCGCATTTATATCCAGCGTCTTAACGGCCCCATCTTCTTCGGCACCATCACCAAGTTCCAATCCGTCATGGACGATGTGCCCGCGGATGCCAAGATTGTCATCATCCGTATGCGGCTCGTCAGCTTCATGGACCAGTCGGGACTTTATGCGATGGAAACCGCCATCAAGGAGATACAATCGCGTGGCGCGATGGTGCTGATGACCATCATCCAGCCCCAGCCGATGTACATGCTCACCAAGATGAAAGTGATTCCGGAGCTGGTACCCGAAGACCACACCTTCAAAACCTTTGAGGAGTGTACAGATTTCCTGTCCGAATTAAATCACAAATAATAAAGGCTAATCTTTGACGCAGCGGACAGAGCACCCGTAGCATTTGTATTCCATGCAGTTGTAGCTGTCGCTGTTATGGTTGAACACGCCACACTGCCAGGCATGGAGTTCATCGTATGCCGACGAGCTCCAGAAAAACGCCGATGCGCCCACATCCTGCATTCTGTTTTCGGTATAAAGGCCTGCCGGCAATGCCGAGAAACCGTTTTCGTCCGATTTTATCACCAATGGTGCTCTCCACATTCTCGCTCCGCCTTTCATCACCGCTCCGGCTTCCCGCGTGCCGCCCAGATGTTTGAGCAGCACATTCCACTCATGGCTGGAAGGCAGATGCCATCCGCGCGGACAAATCCCGCGGTGATGGATGGACGATGTATGGGCAAAACACTCGTTCACACCCAAATCCATAGCTGAGGACCAGTTGTACAACAGGCCGTATCGGTTGTCTTTCGGAACCGCATAATAGGAGGCGAACATAGGCTCCGTGAACGAATAACTGGGATTCTGGGCCCAAGACTTGCCCGTGGGGGAGGTCGTGCAGCGCATATTCTCCGCCATCCAGCACTGGGTTCCGATTCTCACCGTCTGATATGCGTTGCCCTGATGGTCTCGGATGGTCATGCCGCACGCCTCCGGCAACTCCGCAGGCTGACCATTAAGTGTTTGTAAACCAAACAATAAGAGCAACAATAAAACGGTATATTTTCCCATATTCAAAAGAGCGGCAAAGATACACTTTTATCCACGGGACCACCTCCCGAAATCGGGCATGTTGAAATCTTTTGCATCCGATATCCAAAATAAAAAACATCATCTGTAATGAGTTATCGAAAAAAACGTACTTTTGCAAATAATTATAACTCAATATGGCAACGATAACATTAACGACCAACAATCAGACAAAATTAAACCTACTCATTGCCTTGGCTAAAGAGTTGAGGGTTAAATGTTCCTCCTTGGCAGAGCAGACATCCTATCCTGAAATTGACAAATCTTTATCCGAAATTGACAATGGACAAGTACATCATTTCGCATCTTTTGAAGACTTTAAAAACAATATGGAACAACTATGTACAAAATAGAAACCACCCACAACTTTGAAAGGAATCTTAAGCAATGTGCCAAACGTGGAATGGATTTAAAATTACTTTTTGATGTCGTAGAAATTCTAAGCGAAAAAGGTACTTTACCCACACAGTATAAACAACATAAATTAAAAGGGAAATACAAAGGCTTGTTTGAGTGCCACATACAAGACGATTGGCTACTTATTTGGAAAAAAGAAAAAAACAGGATGGTGTTGATTATGACCAACACAGGCACCCATGCCGAACTGTTCAAAAAATAGACAACCCTCGTCGCTCCGAATGATGAAACCCCTGCGCCTTCTCCTATGCCTTCTGTTTTTGAGCATCACCACCGGTTATGCCCAGCGCGACTCGCTCACATTGGTGCAGGCTCCGTGGTCACACGACACGCTGGATGGCATCGTTTTAAAAACCATCCACTTCCAGCATCAGGAATACTTCAACAGCAACCAATTTATCGCCGTATTGGAGATTCCCGGCGACACTCCGCACCGACTGGGATTCGCCCACGATAGTGTTCGGACCAAGACCTCCGTGCTGGCCGGGCGGCACAACGCCATCGCGGCCATCAACGGGTCGTTTTTCGATATGGACAAGCACAATCCCATCTGTCATCTCCGCATCGACAGCATCGACATAGGCTGCAACGAGCCGGGGAAAGACACCGTGAACCGCAAATACTACCAATACGGCACGCTGGTGCTGCGTGACGGTCACCCCGTCATCCTGCACACCGACAGCAACCGCCTGTGGGAACGGACATTACCGTACCGCGACATCATGACCGCCGGTCCTCTGTTGATATGGAACGGCCAAGACCAGCCCATGCGCAACGACCTTTCCTTCGTGAACAAGCGGCACAACCGGAGCGCCATCGGCATACGTCCCGACAGCACCGTTTTGCTGTTCGTGGTCGATGGACGCACACGCGAGTCGGCGGGCATGACGTTAGACGAACTCATCAGCACCCTGCGCTGGCTTGGCTGCCGCGATGCCCTCAACCTCGACGGAGGAGGTTCCACCACGCTCTATGTGAAAGGCCAACCCCATGGCGGCATCGTCAACTACCCTTCCGACAACATTCGCTTCGACCACGCAGGCGAACGGGCTGTCTCGAACATCATCATCGTCCGCTAATTGTTCACGGCATACATCTTGCCGGGCTTGCACGTGATCACCCCTTTCAACTCCAAGCCCAACAAAATCCCCGCTATTTTTGACGGCGAACAGCCGGACATCTTCTCGGAAAGCACATCCAACGGCATCTCACCGACACGCAACGCATCCACCACAATCTGCTCCTCGGCAGAAAGATCGAGAAACAGTGAAGTCTGCACTGGGCGGGCGGGACGGGCATCCCAATTCATCATCTCCAACAACTGCTGTCCCGACGTGACCAGGGCTGCCATGTTTTTCCGCACCAACTCATGGCATCCATCGTGCCGACCGTCGAAGATAGAACCCGGCACCGCAAAGATGTCGCGATTATAGGAGTGGGCGATGTAGGCGGTGATCATGCTGCCGCCCTTGGCCGCCGTTTCCATGACCAGCACGGCATCGGCCATCCCGGCGATGATACGGTTGCGACGCGGGAAGTTCACCCTGTCGGGGGCCGCCCAGAAGTCGTACTCGCTGAGCACCGTCCCGCCCCGCTCCACAATCTGGCGGGCCAAGGCCGTGTTCCCCGGCGGGTAGATGCGTCCCAGCCCATTGCCCAGCACAGCGACAGTAGGCAGGTCGTTCTCTATCGAGTGCTGATGCGCCTCCGTGTCCACCCCATAGGCCAACCCGCTCACGGTGACCACATCCGAGCCACGCAGCTCGGACAGGATCCTGCGGGTAGCATCGCGCCCGTAGTCGGACACATCGCGCGTGCCCACCACCGCCAACATGCGGGTACGGTTAAAGATGGGTTCTCCCCTGTAGAAAAACGAAAGCGGCGCATCCTGACAGTTTTTCAACCGGTAGGGATAATCGGCATCCAAACATGAGCACAACCGTATATGGTATTTCTCCATCTGGCGCAATTCCGCCTCCACCTTGCGGGCCATGTCGGCAGTGACCGCCGGCGGGGACAACTTGCGGGCCCGCGCACTCATCTTCGACCGCCATGTCTCGGGCTGGGTGAACAACTGGCAGGCCGAACCCGACAACCGCAACATCTGCCGCAAAGTGGCACACCCATACCCCTCCAAATGCCGTAACGCAAGCCGATAAAACTCTTCCGAATACATATTATTTTTTTTATATGTCCTAAATACGATTCCGCATTTTTTCACGTTATTATTAAAGTCCGCAAAGATACAAATAAAATCGTATAGCATTCAGAAAATAATATATAATTTTTTACACAATATTATGAAAAACATCGTTTACATTCTTTTAGTGGCCGTTGCGCTGGTGTTCGGGGCCTGCAAGAAGAGCTCTACACCGGCATTCAAGTCCAATAATTTCTCCAACGGGAAAGCAGGGGAGATGATTCTGGCTATCGATACCGCCTACTGGACTCCGGCGACCATCCGGTGCATCTACGAGGTCATCCAGCAGCCGCAGCCTGCCATCAACCAGATCCAACCGATGTTTGACGTGCTCCAATGCAGCAACAAGGATCTGCTCGCCTCTTTCATGCGTCATCGTAACATCGTCCAGTTCGACTATAACCCGAACTACGGGGGCAACCAATACGAGTTGAAGGAGAATCCCTACAGCAGTCCGCAAATCCAGGTGGTAATTCGTGGAAACAACCAGGATTCCTGTCTGGCCCTGTTCCTGCAGCATAAGGACGAGATCATCCAAGCCATGTACGACAACGACATCGCACGCCTGCAGAACGCGCACCGCAACCTCAACAATCCCGCTTTGGAGAAAAAAATAAAGCAGAAGTTCGGCATTTCCATGACCATCCCGGAACACTACATGGTGGGGCGGGAAGAACCCGACTTCCTCTGGTTGCTGTACCGAACACCCAAGAACGACCGTTTCATCATGATTTACAAGTCCGAAGCCTACCCGCTCACCGTCCCGAAGGTGGTGGAAGAGCGTAACCGCATCACCAAGGCGTACATCCAGGGAGCCGTGCAAGGTGCCTACCCCATCGTGGCCGACTTGGAAGGACTTCCGCTGTCGCAAGAGTATAAGATTCACTATCACGACGGCATCGAGCTGCGAGGCTTGTGGGCATCCGTGCGCGACAAGATGGGCGGACCATTCTACAGCTTCACCATGCTGACCCCCGACCAGGACTCCTGCATCACCATTGACGGGTTTGTATATGCTCCGCAAGAAGAGAAGCGGGATTATCTCCGCGAAGTGGAAAGCATCGTGAAATCTCTCAAATAAAAACGTTCTCCTGTAACATTCTGGCCCTTTCCTACGACATACCATTGTGGCGAAACACATACAGGACATAGAGAAGCTGATTGACGGTTGCCTGCAACAAGACCGGAAAGCCCAATATCGATTGTATGAACTTTTTGCTCCTGCCATGTTAGGGGTGTGCTGCCGGTACGCTCCCACCAAGGAAGAAGCTGAAGACATTATGATTGAAGGGTTTGCAAGCGTATTCAGCAGTCTGTCCTCCTTTCGTCACGAGAGTTCTTTGCCCGTCTGGATTCGAGGAATCATGGTCAAAACCGCCATCAACACCTTCCGTGCGCACAAGAAATTCCTCTTGCACGACGAAATCACCGAAGCCCAAAACATGCAGGCTGCCACCTCCACAGGGGGGGACATTCTGACAAAGTTGGAGGCGCAGCAGGTGCTCGCCCTCGTGCAGGAAATGCCGGAAGACTGGAGGATGATCTTCAACTTGCGCATCATGGAGGAATACAGTTTCAAGGAAATAGCCGATGAGTTAGGGCGCAACGAAAACACCATCCGGGTTTATTTCCAGCGGGCGAGAGCATGGTTACTCAACAAGATCAACGAACAAGAACATCCAAGGTAGAATGAAGAACATCAAGGACATATTATCCACTTGCGAGGTCGAGCCGTCGGCCGGTTGCTGGGACAAGCTCAGCCACCGTCTGGACATGGCTGCGGCGCAGGCATCTGCCGGCACGTCGTCATCGGCGGCGGGCACGTCTGCAGGCAAGGGTACAGCCCTTCTGCACTCCGTGGGCGCGAAAGTCGCCGCCGCCATAACGGGTGCCTTCATTGTGGGCGGCGTGGTCACCTTCGTCGTGCTGCGTCCGGACTCCGCCGAAACGGCCCCAACAGACAACACCCCATCCACTACGATGACGGTCGCCAACACGCCCGAAGAGGATATCTCCACTCCGTCCACCTCCGACGGGGTAACGACGGAACCCATTGTCACTAAAGAGGAAACGGATGTTCACGGCAACATGCCAACCCCCGCTCCGGAAGCCGAACCTACAAGCATCCCCGCCGATCCATCCACAACCACGCCGACACCATCGCATCCGACTCCCACTACCATCACGGCAAAACCCGTACTCGCCCCCCAAGTGACAAAGCCTTCGCTCTCCACGAACACGACCTTAGGGCAAGTTTCATTAACCCAACCTCCTGTCCTCTCCCAGAACATGCAAGACGACCCCGTATTGCAAAACCTTTCGGAAGATGCCATCGACTGGACCCCACCGACCAAGGTGGAAATCCCCAATGTGTTCACACCCAACGGCGACGGCATCAACGACCGGTTTGTCATCAAGGGTATCGAAAACTGCGAGAAACGCCAACTTGAAGTGCGCAACCAGGCCGGCAACATCGTGTTCCAAAGCAGTCATTACGAGAACGATTGGACCGGCGAGAATTGCCCCGACGGCACATACCGCTACCGGTTCATTTTCACCAACCGCAACATCAGCCAAACGCTGACGGGTACCATAACTATCCTTCGGAAATAGAGTTACAGGGAGGAAACTTTCTCGCGCAGAAATTCCACCGCCTTTATATTGCGCGGAGAAACCACGTCAATCCACCCGCTCTCGATGGGATAAACATGATTTTCTTTGACCGCCTTCAGCTTGTTATAGGGATTACTTGAGCAGAACGCATCCATATCCTCTTTGCGGATGAGGATGATGTCGGGATTTTTCTGGAACAAGAATTCGCGGCTCACATTCCAGTTGGTCACCGAGCCGCCCACATTCTCGCAGCCGGCCAGTTCGATGATTTCATGGATATGAGTGCCTTTAGGGGCGGTGAAGTCGCCGGCATCGCCGAAGCCCACCACATAATAGACGCTTTTGCGATCCTTGGGCGCGGGCGCATGGGCTTTCAGTTCAGCGATTTCCGAACGCCAGCGGGCTGCCTCTTCGTCCGCCTTCCGCTCGCACTGCGTGATGCGCCCGATGACCTCCATCATTTCCGACATGCCCTCCATGGACGACTCCTCCACAATACAAATCACGGGAATGCCCATCTTCTCGATAGCATCCACATCCTTTTGGGAAATCATGGACCCGATGAGAACCACATCGGGATGCAGCGAGAGCAACACTTCGAAATTGATATTGTGCATTCCACCGATTTTTATAATCTTCTCTGTTTCAGGAGGATATTCACAAAAGTCAGACACACCGACCAACTTCTCCTGCGCACCCACGAGGAACATCACCTCGGTGATGGCGGGCGAGATGGAAACGATGCGTTGCGGGGCCGTGTCCAATTGCACAGGACGCTGGTAGGAATCCTCCCACGTGAAAAACGCTCCCTGTTTTGGGGCGGTTTTCGGGGAATGGCAAGCACTGAAAAACAGTGAAAAACACAACAATAAAAAGGCGAAAAGGCGGATGGTTTTCCTCATAAACAAGCGGATTTTAAAACAGGTGGCAAAGATAACACATTTTCCAAACCGAAAATTTCCTATCTTTGCCCCGCCAACCCGAAGGCGTGTATTTACGAATTAAAAATCTCTATGATGAAGAAATTCTACTTTATTTTGATGCTGGCGTTTGTTTTGCCAATATTTTCAAATGGGCAAAGCGTTTATTTATATCACCCGTATAAACTCCTTGACAACGAAGAGGACTACTTAGTGTTTGAAGACACTCTTGACAACGGGATTGCATATAACACTTTTTGCGAAAATACAGGCAAATTGTATCTTCGATGCAAAAACACTATCATAGAGTATGATATTACCGCTATAAAAAGAAAATCAAATGGCAAACGCCAATTTAACCTTACATCTGACGCGGAATCCATCATAGCAGTTTCGCCCAATGGAGACTATTTGGCCTACGTAGATAAAAACCACGAAAAGCTACATGTTGTAGATATAATTACAGGCAACGAAGTGAAATCCGCCAAATTAGGAAAAAAATTTGACAACACTTATATAGATAAAGATGGGAAAACAGATTCTTATGGTTGCCCGTTTGCCTTCCAATCGAATAACGAAATCCTAATCTCCGGAATGGCAACTGCCATGCTGTTCAACATAGAAACTGGAAAGAGCCAGACCATCCCATTCCCAAAACCTTATAATGAATACACTAAAAATTACATCACCTTCGATGGTAAAATATCCGGTTCAACGGCTAATTTTAAGGATAAAAAATATGTTACATTTAAGGTGGCAGAAGGGAAAATAACCAATACTATACCAGGAATGTGTTTACTTTATCACGATGATAATGAATATTACAAACATGTTGCGAACGCCTCTCGTGAACATATAAACAGAAGAACAGGCGAACTCATTGATTTCCGATTTCGTAGGTGTGACAACAATCATCTTTATAGATTGGATTTGGTTAAATATCATGAGGAAAATTATTGGGGAATAGCCGCTTTAAGCAGACCGGGACTCTCTTTGGCATTTCCAAATTCTAAAAAGGCCCTTTGGTTGACAGGGGATTATGGCAAAGAATATTTCTATGTTTTGGGAGAAAAAAATATACAAATCTACAATCATAGTTTGACATCCAATGAACTTGAAAAAGCCATATTGAAGGATTGCATCGATTACCATAAAGACATTTACCATTATAATAATTTCATAGAAAATTATCCAAAATCAAAGTATATTGGAATCGCACAGGAAAAACTGGCGGAGTGTATTGCGGAAGAGTGGAAACAGAGGAAATCTATGCCCTCCAATTTCACCGTTGAACATGCAGATGATGTGCAAGCATTCATTAACGAGTACAACTCACACAAATACAAGGATATGAAGTCCGCACAATTAGAATTAACCCTTAATGCCGCCCAAAAAGAATTGGACAATATATATAAGGTCCGTTATGAAAGACTTAAGGACAATGACATACAAAGTATAGAGCAATATATTAAGGAGTTCCCGAAAAGCCCTTACCTAAATCAGGTGAAAGAGAAGCAGAAATTAGTGTATAAGCCCGGTTATGATGCCTTATGTTTAAATGAAACAGTACAACCCTATTGGGACTATGTTAGTAAATATCCTAATTCACCGTATGTTGAAGAGATCAAAGACCGAATAATACCAGAAGTCTATCGACGTGAAAAGGAGGCCAAGGAAGCGGCAGCCTTAGCCGAGAAACAACGACAGGAAGCTGAAAAGAAGCGACTAGAAGAGGAACGTATTGCCGAACAGAAGCGTAAAGAGGAGGAAGCTTTGGCTGAACAAAAACGGCAGGAAGAGGAACGCAAAAAGTTGATTGCAGTCAACTCTGACGTGAAAAATTGGTATTTAGGGAACAAGATATGCAAATGCGACCAAAAACACATCATGGTTGTATTGGATTCCTGGAATGAGAACAAAACCGCATTCAAGGGACAGGTATTGGCCAGCGATGTCTTTTATTACGATGACGCACAATTGTTGCAACGCGACAAAATGATATGGTTTGAAACAAACGGTTGGCACAAATGTTTGGAAGATGAGATTGAATATTGCAGAATTCATGATCGAAGCCATGAAATAAGTGCTGACGGTCACATTCCACCACCAGCCTCATTTACAAGGCTCAAAAAAGGGGATGTTGTTAAGTATTACCATGAATGGACAGAAAACGTAGGAAACTGGCTTTTTGGTTATAAAGACGTGACAAAGAGCTGCTTGATTTTTGCCGATGTGGAAGATGTAAATGAAGACTGCTCTCGTATCAAAGTAAAAATAACCAGTGTAAGTAACGCATGTGGCGATAGTTATTATACGGGGAAGACCCTGTGGTGGGATGCAAACGATTGGAAAAAGGTCCGTTAACGGGTCTGTATCCTCGCAGCTGCGTAACGCCACATCTATACTATCCCCGCACACCTACGGCATGCGGGGATAATAAAGCTACTTATTTCAACAGCATTTGGTTGTATTTCCGTAAGGATTCCAAGATATTGACTTTCACGTGGATGAAGTCATCGGTGCCGGCTTCCTTGAGGGCGTCGAGGCACTCGGTGGGATTGCCGGCCACGAGGAACGGCGTGTTCGGATACTGCGCCTTGCACTGCTTGGCAGCCTCCACACCGAGGGTGGCGTACTCCTCGTCGGAACTGCACACCACGATGAGGTCGGGCTTGGCCTCGCCGGCAGCCTTCACACCCTCTTCCACGGTGGCGAAGCCGGAAGGCTCCATAATCTCATATCCGGCACAGCCGAAGAAATTGGTGATGAAACCGGCACGCGCCTGACGCATGGCCAGATTGCCCAACTTCAGCAGATAAACTTTCGGGCGGTGGTTGGCAGCGGCAAATTTCTCCGTGGCAAGACGGATCTCCTCAAAGGCAATGGCTCCGCGATAGGTTTTCAAACCCTCGTTCTCATCCTTCACCACGCGCTCGATCTTGTCGGCCATCTTCTCATTAATGTTAGGATACTGGTTGGTACCTAAGAGAATATAGCGGCGGGTGGCGATGTCCATGTCGCGTTTCTGGCAGCTTTTTTCGATTTCGGCCTGAATGGTGCCGTCCTCAATGAGCTTGAGCGCACCGCCGCCGGCCTCCACCTCACGGAAGAGCTTCCAAGCCTGCTCGGCTATCGAATTGGTGAGATTCTCAACATAATAGGAGCCGGCGGCGGGATCCACCACACGGTCCATGAAGGCTTCTTCCTTCAAAATGATCTGCACATTGCGGGCAATACGGCGGGAAAACTCGTCAGATTCCTTGTAAGCCACGTCAAATGGCTGCAACGAAACGGAATCGGAGCCGCCAATGACGGCGGACATGCCCTCCGTGGTGCTTCGCAACATGTTGACGTACGGATCGTAAAGGGTTTTGTTCCAAGTGGATGCCACCGTATTGATATGGATTTTGTAAGCACAGTTGCACTGCGGATGGTACTGCTCCACGATGGTGGACCACAGGAGACGCACCGCACGCAGTTTGGCGATTTCCATGAAATAGTTGGAGCCCACCGACATGGTCAACTGCATACGCGAGGCGGCCTTTTCCACCTTCATGCCGTGTTCGGTGCAGAACGACAGATACTCGTTGGCCAACGCCAACGTATAACCCAGTTCCTGCACAATCATGGAACCGGCGTTATGCAACACGATGCCGTTCACGTTGATCACCTTGAAATTCTTCATGCAACCGTTCATCTCCAAAAGTTCCACGGCCTGCATCATATCCTCCTCTGCCGATTTCCAGAACCTGTTGTGTTTCAAACGATAGGTCAGCGGGTCGAAATTGATACTACCCTGCACCTTCTCCTTGTCGTAGTTGTGCGCCTCCACATAGCTGACGAAGCGTTTCATCAGGTCGAGGTAGCTCTTCACGTGGTTGAACTGCACGCCAGTGGTATTGAGGTCGATGCCTTGAAGCAAGGTTTCCAGCGCCGCGTCGCTGTCGATATTGGCGGCGTTGAACGCGATGCAGGTGGCGCCGCGTTTCAGCGCATCCGCCGCAATGGCGTTGGCCTTGGCCGGATCCGCCTCCTCCACCTCCTGTACGATGTCCCACTTGTTGTTGTCGGCTTTCGTGCCGCGCGTGTAAGGGAACTCATCGGGCAGCGTGTTAAGATAATCTAAATCTTCCAGATTTTCAGCACGATAATAAGGACGCACATTGAATCCTTCATCGGTACGCCATACCAATTTGCGCTCATAATCAGCGCCTTTCAGATCTTTTTGTATGGTAGCCTCCCATTCTTCTGTGGAGATAGGAGGAAATTCGGTAAACAGTTTTTCGTCAGCCATAAACAATAATTTAATTCGGCTGCAAAGATAAAAAATAGTTTGTTATCTTTGCCGTCCAAAATGACGCTTATGGTTTCATTTATCCATATCAACCTGTATTCATTGGATTATCAGCTCATAACGCTGATCAACGGAGCGCATACACCCTGGTTGGACCGGTTTTTATGGGCCATGACGCATGCATGGCCGTGGCTGCCGATGTTTTTGCTGCTGTTCGGACTGACAGCTTTGTTCTATCGGCGCAATGCTTGGCGTGTGCTTCTTTTCATCGCGCTATCAGTGGGTACCTCCGACATTATTTCCTCTGGCATCATCAAACCTCTGGTGCATCGTCCCCGGCCCTCGCACAATCCGGAACTGACCCTGCATCTGCACGAGCGTCCCAACGGCACCTTCTATCGCGGCGGTCCATACGGTTTCACCTCCTCGCATGCAGCCAACAGCTCCACCCTTGCCATCCTTCTCTATCTGTTCCTGCGTCCGTTCCTTTCCCGCAAATGGCCGCTGGCACTTTTCCTGACCGGATTTGTGTTGCTGTTCTGCTACACCCGCGTCTATCTCGGCGTCCACTACCCCACCGACATCCTCGGCGGCTGGTGCGTGGGCATCATCGTGTCGCTGTCGGCCTTCACACTGTACCAGTATGTTGAAAAAAAGAGAAAAAATGTAACATTATACGGATAAAAACGTTTATTTCACTTAATCTTATTTGTTTAAACAACCTTAAATTATTGATGCTATGTTAAATAAAAAAATCGAAGCAGCCATCAACGCCCAAATCAACGCCGAAATGTGGTCGGCTTACCTCTATCTCTCCATGGCCACCAAATGCCACGACCTCGGATACGGCGGCATGGCCAACTGGTTTGAAATCCAGTTCAAAGAAGAGCAGGATCACGCCCAAATCTTCTACAAATATGTGATTTCCCGCGGAGGCCGCGTGGTGCTGAAGCCCATCGACGCCGTGCCCACAGACTGGAAAGACGCGCTCGACATGTTCGAGGAGACCCTCAAGCACGAGCAGGTGGTCACCAGCCTCATCAACGACCTGTACGCCCTGGCCACCAAGGAGAAAGACTATGCCACCCAGAGCATGCTGAAATGGTTCATCGATGAGCAGGTGGAAGAGGAGGAGAATGCCCGCACGCTGATTGACAGCCTCAAGATGATCAACGGCAACGGCTACGGCCTTTACATGCTTGACAAAGAGCTGGCCGCCCGCGTATATAGCACGCCGTCGCCCCTCGCCGCCGAGGAATAGCCCACATTGCACGCCTTAAACCTTAAAGCCCCTGATGAAGGGGCTTTTTTTTTCCTGTGTGTAAAAAAGCGGCAGGGTACGGAAATCTGGGTACAGGAATCAGAACACTATAAAGCAACCTGTTAGGGATGCATGGCTTGGTAGCGTGGGGCGAATAAGGGAGAAAATGTGTACTCCATAAAATGTGTGCGAGGAAATCTTAGACTTGATTACACTGTGTAAAGAAGAGGTAGCAAAGAGCCAAGACCAGCAAAAACACACGTTTTACATTCGTAAAATTTAGAAAAAGCAAAAATTAAAAAAAATATCAAATAATTTCCCATAGTATTTTTTGTATTTTTGCAGGCAAGATTTCTATATTTCACATTAACAAAACCTTATTCATTATGAAAAAATCATTATTGTTTTCCGTTTGGATTCTTATCATATTGGGTGTCTCGGCCCAAACACCCAAGCCTTTGGCCATCACCGAGAACACGCATTTTGTCGTCCTCCCCAACGACTGCGAGAACATCTCTTGGCTTGAGGATGGTATCTGGTCGGTGGAGCGCTATAACAAGTTTGCCTTCTACAACGAACAAGGCAAGCGCATTTTCGACTTCGAATGGGAAGCGGGTTCCGGTTTCCGCACGCCCCAGATGGTCGGCGGCGCCGTACTGATGTACAAGAAAGGAGAGGTAAACAACCAGAAACCCATGTGGTTGCTCAAGAGCGATGGCACCTCCAAGGCGCTACCGGCGGAATATGTCGGACCCGCCACCAATTTTGTGGACGGCGTGGCGCTTATCGGGAAAAAGAAAAGTTCCGGTTATGGCGTGGAATATGTCTATATCAACCTTAACGGCCAGAGGGTCTATGGCACGCTGACCTCCAGTCCCGACCGCTTTGAGCGCACCAACTGGACAGTTCCACCATTGCGCGATGGTCTGAGAGCGTTCAAGCAGCTGAACCCCAGCGGTTTTGGCGGCAAATGGGGATATATTGATGCAAACGGCAAGGTGGTGATCCCCGCCCGTTACGACGAGTGCCGTTCCTTCAGCGAAGGGTACGCTTTGGTACGGGAAGAACGCGAGCTCTATTTCATCGACAAAAACGGCAACAAGGCCATTGAGCCCATCTGGGATGACGACACCTATTTCAACGACATCAGCGATGTTCACAACGGCTATTTCGTCGTGAGCTACAATCCTCGCAAATACTTTAACACCAAGGGCGATTTAGTAAAAAAACTACCGGGAGGATCCGCGTTCCACAACGGTTATTGCTTTGCGGAGGATGAAACACCTTACAATGGGAAAAGCCGAGTGTTCGACAAGGATTTCAACCTGGTGAGAACCATTCCGGAAGTGGATCTTTGGTGGAATGATGAGGGCAATGCACCCATCTTCACGCCGGCGGGAGTGGCGACCGTGAAACGCGACCGGGTGATTTCTCCAGACGGCACCACGCTGATCCAGCACTCCCCAGTGACGAAAAAATCGCCCAACCGGAATGGCATCGAATATTTCTCCCCGTCCGGATTTGCCAAGGCGTGGCTCGTGCATAACGGCGAGACATACGAAGGGTTCATCAACCTCAACGGCGAGTTCGTACTCATCTACCGATGGAATCGAGAAGTGGTCCCCATCGTGAACGACCCGAACAATCCTTTCCCTTGCGACACCTGCAAGATTTTCCCCAATCCCGTCCGGTGATTGGGGGGATTGTGAATAGTGATCAGAGAACAGGAAGCCTACTGCGACACCGCACCCCGTCAGGTGTGCGGAACTGCCGACAAAGACACGTTTTTTTTACATTATTCAAAATAAATTATTGATTTGAATAATAGAAGATTTAATTACGCAAAATGCGTAAAATCTTTTTTCTGGTTGATTTTATTAATCAGCCAAAAACATGTTTGTTGAATTAGATTTTCAAACGCTTCCAACTTTTTTGTATCTTTGCCCGCTTTATTTACATGCATTAATTTTGTAATTATTATAATAAACATATCACTATGACGAGACACAAGATTTCCTCCAAATTCCTGAGCATTGAGAAGGTTGAGAAAATCATCAACCGCAAACAGAAAATCGAATTATCGCAAGAGGCCATTGACGCCGTGCAGAAGTGCCGTGCCTATCTGGACAAGAAAACCGACACGGAGAAGGAGCCCATCTACGGGGTGACGACCGGTTTCGGCTCGCTTTGCAACCGCAGTATTTCCAAGGAGGACCTCTCCACCCTGCAGCGCAACCTGGTGATCTCGCACGCCTGCGGCGTGGGCAACGAGGTGCCCCAAGACATTGTGCAACTGATGCTGCTGATGAAAATCCAATCGCTCTCGTACGGGCACTCCGGCGTGCAGTTAGCCACCATCCAACGTTTAGTGGATTTCTACAACAAAGGCGTATATCCCGTTGTCTATCAGCAGGGCTCGCTTGGAGCATCCGGTGACCTGGCCCCGCTGGCCCATCTGAGCCTGCCGCTCATCGGCATGGGCGAGGTTTACTACAGAGGAAAAAAATATCCCGCCTCCGTCATCAACGAGAAGTTCGGCTGGGAGCCCATCACACTGCAATCCAAGGAGGGTCTGGCCCTTCTGAACGGAACGCAGTTCATGAGCTCGTATGCCGTGTGGCTGCTCATCAAAGCAAAAAAGCTCTCCTGGCTGGCCGATATTATCGCTGCCGTGTCGTTAGATGCCTTCGACGGCCGTATCGAACCGTTCAACCTCAACGTGCATCTGGTGCGTCCGCACGCTGGCCAGATTGTCACCGCCTCCCATATCCTGCAGCTGTTAGACGGTTCCGAGATCATCCAACAGCACAAGGAGCATGTACAGGACCCCTACTCCTTCCGTTGCGTGCCGCAAGTGCATGGCGCTTCCAAAGACTCGATCCAACATGTTCAGGATGTGGTGGAAACGGAAATCAACTCCGTCACCGACAACCCGACCGTGTTCCCGGATGAGGACATCGTGGTGTCGGCCGGCAACTTCCACGGCCAGCCTTTAGCCCTGGTTCTCGACTTCCTCTCCATCGCCATGGCAGAGTTAGGCAACATCTCCGAGCGCCGTATTTATCAACTGATTGCCGGCAAGCGCGGGCTGCCCTCCTTCCTGGTCAAGAATCCGGGCCTCAACTCCGGCTTCATGATCCCGCAATACGCTGCCGCCTCCATCGTGAACCAGAACAAAGCTTTCACGATGCCCTGCTCCACCGACTCCATCGAGTCGTCGCAAGGGCAGGAGGACCACGTGAGCATGGGTGCCAACGCCGCCACCAAGTGCTATCTGGTGGTCAACAACGTGGAGAAGATCCTCGGCATCGAGCTCTTCAACGCCGCCCAGGCCCTCGAATTCCGCCGCCCGCTCAAATCCTCCCCGTTCATCGAGGAGTTTGTGGCCGCCTACCGCGAATTCGTGCCGTTTGTGGAAAATGACACCTATATGCACGAGCTTATCCAGAAATCCATCGACTTCGTCAACGGCGTGCATGTCCTCATGGACTAACCACATCCGAAATAATCGCCAAGCCCAGCCGAAGAACATGAAGAGAGGTCTGCTCATCCTGCTTAGCATCCTGTTGTGCGTCGCCTGCAAGCGCCCCACGCCTTTCTCCGAAATCCCGTACATTGAATTTGTCGGGATCGAGAAGGTTGACAACGGGACGGGCGTGGACGACCAGGCCGACCTCACGCTCTATTTCCATGACGGTGACGGCGACATCGGGCTGGAATCCTCTGACACGACCGGTCATTTCTCCAAGGATTCGGTTTACTATTACAACCTATTTATCAATTATTACGAGAAACAGCGGGGCGAATGGGTGCAAGTGGAGCTTCCCACCCCGCTGCATGCCCGCCTGCCCTACCTGAGCCACGACCTGCCCGAATCCATCGAGGGGAACATCACCATCACCACCTTCATCAACAACTACTATTCGCCCTACGACACCATAAAGCTGTCATGTCAGTTAGTGGACAGGGCTTTGCATACCAGCAACATCATAGAAACCCCTGAAATTATTGTAAAAAAATGAAGATAACCGACGACATCCGACAACTGGTCCAACTGACGCTGACAGAAGACATCGGCGACGGCGACCATTCCTCCTTATCCTGTATTCCCGCCGACGCCCCCGGCCGGATGAAACTGCTGGTCAAGCAGGACGGCATCCTCTGTGGCGTGGATGTGGCGCGCGAGGTGCTGCGCCAGGTGGATGACACCATCCAGATGGAGCAGTTCATGCAGGACGGGACGGCCATCCGCAAGGGCGACATCGTCTTCCAGCTGCAAGGTCCGGCCCGAAGCATGCTCACCGCCGAGCGCACGCTGCTCAACTTCATGCAGCGCATGAGCGGCATCGCCACCACCACCCACGAATATGTGGAGTTAGTGAAAGACACCCCCGTGACGCTGCTTGACACACGCAAGACCACCCCCAATATGCGCATTTTTGAGAAATACGCCGTCACCGTGGGCGGCGCACAGAACCACCGCTTCGGCCTGTTTGACATGATGATGCTCAAAGACAACCACATCGACTTCGCCGGCGGCATCGAGAAGGCCATTGACGCGGCCAATGCCTACCAGAAAGAACACGGACTGCACCTCAATATTGAGATTGAGACCCGCAGCTTGGACGACGTACGGCGTGTCATCGCCCACGGCGGCGTACAGCGCATCATGTTCGACAACTTCACCCCCGACCAGATCCGCGAGGGCGTGGCACTTGTCAACCATCGCTTCGAGACGGAGGCCTCCGGCGGCATCGTCAAGGAGACCCTGCACGATTATGCCGTCACCGGCGTGGACTTCATCTCCGTAGGCGCCTTCACACACCATATCGCCAGTCTCGACATGAGCCTCAAAACCGTAATCCAATAATTATGAAAAAGGGACTGAAGATCTTCCTGATTGTTATCGGCTGTATAGTCGGACTACTGTTGCTGATCAGCATATTGGCAGGACCAATTGTCAAGTATTACGCTGAAAAGCACAGCGTTGAGCTATGCCACCGCGTGGTCACGCTCGATCATGTACGCATCAACCTCCTCACTGGCACCGTCACCATTGTGGGCCTGAACGCCAAGGAGGAGAATGCCAAGGACGACTTCATGTCCTTCCATAAACTCAATGTGCAGCTCTCATTACCCAGACTGTTGGGTAAGACTGTGCGCATCAACCACATCCGTTTAGACCAGCTGAACGCCCAAGTTATTCAGAACGGCATCCGCTTCAATTTCAGCGATATCATCGATTTCTACACCAAAGACCGCAAGCCCAAACCCAAGAAAGGACCATCCAAATGGTCGGTGGACATCCGCAACATCCGCGTGCGGGATGCCGCCGTCAAGTACCAGGACGTGCGCGCGGGCAGCCTCTTCGACACCAAGGACGTGAATATCCACGTGCCCAAGCTGGACCTGGACGGCGGACCCTCCCATCTTGACATGACCACGGCGTTCCGGCAGGGCGGCGACTTCGCCATCCAAGGTGACTACAACATCAAGCAGGGCGACTTTGACGCCCATGTGCTGATGCACAAGCTTTCCTTGGACATGGGTCGGCCCTATCTGAATCTCCTTTCCAAGGTGGGCGTGGTAAAAGGCATGCTGGAAGGCGATGCCACCATAAAAGGTTCTGTCAAGGAGATTGAAAAGATGGTCTTTTCCGGAACCATGGCGCTTCGCGATGTGGAAGCGCATCAGGCGGACCAGTCGCCGTTAGCCTCGTTCAAATCCTTCGATATGAATATCGAGAAGGCGGACCTCGGACAAAAACTCTTCAACATACGCTTGATTGAGCTGAAAGACCCTGTTTTCCATTACGACATCTACGCCGACGGCAACACCTTCAGCCGGATGAAAAGCGACAGACTTACCGACTCATCAAAGGTGGATTCCGGAAAACATACCCGCGCAGACATGGACACGGCCTCTTCCCCGACGGAGATACGCTACAACGTCAAGAAGATTGCCATCACCAACGGCTCGTTCACATACGCCGACCACGCCGCCACCCCGGAGGAGCAGGTCTTCCCGGTGACAGACTTCCAGCTGACAGCGGACAATCTGACCAACGGGAAGCCATCGCCCATCAAGGTTACGGCTAACCTCGGCACCTCCGGAACACTGGACTGCGAGGCCAGCCTGGACGCCCTGAATCTCAAAAACGCCGACATCATCGTATCCATCTCCAACCTCGACATCCACGACTTCTCGCCATATGCGTTGCACTATCTGGCCTACCCCGCCGAAAAGGGCATCCTCTCTTTCACCAGCGATGTCTCTATCAAAGACAACTGGTTGGACAGCCAGAACGCGCTGGACATCTACAAGCCCACGTTCGGCGACAAGGTCAAAGGGCTGAAACCGGCCGCTGCCAAGATTCCCATGAAGGCGGCCATGTACATCATCACCGACCGCAAAGGGCATGTCAACATGGAATTGCCTGTCAAGGGGGACATATCCTCTCCGGAGTTTTCCTTCCGTAAGATCATCTGGAAGACCTTCACCAATCTGCTGGTGAAGATTGCCGCTTCGCCCGTGGACATGATTGCCAAGGCTGTGGGCGGCGACAAAACGTTCCAGAAGATGACCTTCCCCGCCGGCGGGACTCCGAGCCTGTCGAACGAGAACACCTTCCAGTTGAATGAGATGGCTGAAGTGCTCAAGGAGAAGGAGATGATGACGCTGGCGCTGGCCACCGAGGCCGCACCTGGCGAAGAGGTCACCGCGAAACGGGCCGCCGAGGCAATCCGCAACTACCTGATCGGCAAAGGGATCCCCACCAAGCAGGTGGAAATCCTTCCGACGAAAGCCAGCGAGAATGCCTCCGGAGTCAATGTATCGTTTGAATTAAAAATGATTGAATAATTTATGTTTTTGAATATCAATCGTATAAGAGAGAAGGTTACCGCATGGAGCGAAGACTTGGAACAGGTTCCGTTTCTCGGCAAGATTGTCCGGAAATCCAAGACACTCACGCTTCCGGGGTTCCAGCATATTCCCTTATACGATGTGATGGACTACTTTTTCCAATCCATGGGAAAGGGGGTTATCTTCCAGCGGGCCGCCGCTCTCACTTACCGCATCTTCATCGCACTGATTCCCATGATCATCGCCTTCTTCACCTTGATTGCCTACACGAGCACGGACATGCAGAACACCATCCTTTCCATGATGCAGACGGTGGTGCCGATGTATGCCTGGTCGGCGGTGGAGGATATGATCACCTACGTGGTGACGCAACCCCAGGAAGGATTGTCCACCCTCATGTTCTTCATCGGCATCTACTTCACACTCATCTGCACCAACGGATTGCTGGCCGCCATGAACACCTCCTACTTCAACGACAAACAGCGTAACTTCATCAAACAATTAGGATTGAGTCTGGCCATCATGGTCATTGTCTTTTTCATCATCCTCTTCGTGGCCATGCTGTTCATCATAGCCTCCATGATCATGAACCATATCAACACCTATCTTATTGATTTGCGGAGCGGTTATTATTATCTGGTACACGGTATCAAATGGATATTGGTTTTCGCAGCCGTCTATTTCATGGTCAGCATCTTATACTATCTGGCACCTGTCAACAAGGAGAATTACCGTTTCTTTTCGGCGGGTTCTTCGCTCTGTACGATTCTTTTGGTGCTGATACTCTGGATTTTGAACATCTATTTTTCCAATTTTTCCAACTACAACCTCATATACGGGTCGTTGGGGGCGTTGTTTGCCATTGTGTTGTGGCTGAACTGGAGCTCGCTCATCCTGCTCATATGTTTCGACCTGAATGTAAGCATTGCCAAAGCCAAGGAGACATCCCAATGTGTCCCCCCGCAAACAGAGCCTTCGGATTTTGACAAAAAACAATTGTAACCTATACAATATTATAATATATGGAAGATTTTATAAGCATATTGATTCTGATTCTCCTCGGGTTAGCACCCACGATTATCAAACTAGTCAAAGGGGAAAAACCTACGACGCCAAAATCGATTCCCATCCTGGAAGAGGAGGATGAAGCGGAGGTGCTTTTTGAAACACCGGAAATGCAAAAAAACGAGCCGAATTTGCGAAATCAAACCGAATACTTCACATACGAAACGCTGACGGATTCGGAGGACATTGTCGACAAAGTATCCGATTCAAAGCGGGAAGAATCATTACAACCATCTGATAATAAGACAGAAAACATTCCAGGGTTAACTCTGGATGGCGAAGAAATCTACAAAGGCATCATTTATGCTGAAATTCTAAAAAGGAAATACTAAAAACTTGACTTAAAATGACTTTCAATCAAAAAAAAACAATAGTGTCGAAGCTATCGTTTTTTTTTTTAATTTAGCGCCCCAAAAATTGTATTAGGTAAAATAGAATAATGTTTAATATAAATTAATGGCTATGATTAAAAAATTACTCTCTACTCTCGGAGTGATCATTCTTTTCACAAGCATGGCATTTTCACAGTCCCAAATCAAGGGTAAAGTGTTAGACCAGGCGGGAGAGCCTTTGGGGTACACCAGGGTTTTCCTGAAGATTGGCGACAAGGTTGTGAACATGGGCATGGCGGATGACAAAGGTGAATACTCCATGTTCGGTGTGGAAGTCGGCACCTACGATCTGACCGCCGACGCTCAGATGACCTGTAAGAAGTCGCAAACCAAGACGGGCATCAAGGTGGGTTCCAACCAGGTGATGTTCATTGACTTCACCATTGACTGTACGACTGAAGTGCAGGAGGTTATCATCAAGTACGAACCGCCTGTGTTTGACCCGGATAACACCAGTTCCACGAGCCGTATCAGCGGTGACAATGTGCGTACCACGCCTGGCCGTTCCGTAACCAGCGCTTTAGCCAACCTGGAGGGTGTGTCAAGTGTGGATGGTGCCATGACATCAGTGCGTGGTAACCGTGCCGAAGGCCAGCAGACCATCATCGACGGTGTGCGTGTGCGTGGTAACGGTAGCGTATCCATGGCATCCATCGAGGAGGCCCAGTTGATTCAGGGTGGTATCCCAGCCGAGTATGGTGACGGTACCTCCTTCACGGTCATCACCACCAAATCCGCCCCGAAGGACTTCCACGGATCTGTGGAGTTAAGAGGATCCATCGACGGATACAACAACTTCCTCGGTGCTGTATCCATCTCCGGTCCGCTGTTGAAGGGCAAGAATAAAAACGACCCCACCCGTATCGGATTCCTCTTCAGCGGAGAAGTTTCCTATGACAATGACACCCGTCCGTTAAGAGGCGGCTATTGGGTGGCCAACGACGATGTGATTGAGGATATCAGCATGAATCCTCTCCGTTACAACCCGACCAGTTTCGGTGCCTGGTATCAGGAGGCCTGCTACCTTACCAGCGAATCGTTCCATAAGGAGCGTGTGAAGAAAAACGCCGGCAGCTGGGACTATCTCGGCCAGCTGAAGTTCGACTTCACCCTCGGCAAGAAGCATAACATGCGTCTCTCCCTCGGTGGATCCTACGAGTACATCAAGGGAAAATCCTGGGGGCCCTCCGCCGCCATGTTCAAAATCGAGACCCCGACCACCATCAACAACACCTTGCGTATGAATGCCCGTTTGAACCATCGTGTGTTCACCGACACCACGGGTAAGGCCACGTTGAAGAACATCATGTACGACATCAACGTCAACTACACACTCTTCAACTCCAACTCATACGCCACTCAGCATAAAGACAGACTGTTCGAATACGGCTATATCGGCAAATTCAGCACCCAACGGGTGAAAGGTTATTCCGAATACAAGGATGAACTGCAGGTTTCCGAAGAGGGCAACCCCAACATAATTTCGGGTGCCAGAGAGTTTGAAGGCTGGTACGACTCACTCGTGACCTTCAAAATCAATCCGGAATTCAATTGCAATCCTCTTCTCGCCCGTTACACGTTGAGCTTCCTTGAGAACTACCCTCTGGAAGAGCTCTACACCTATCTTGGCGAGGGATACCCCATCGACCTGAACCTCTACCAGCAATTTGGTGCGCTCCGTAACGGCGACGGTCCCGACGGTATCTACGGTATGTACAGCAGCCCCGGTGCGGTTTCCGGCCAATACAGCAAGGGCCAGACCGAGCAGTTCGGCGTGAAGGCCAGCATCTCCATGAACCTGAAGAACCACGAGCTCAAATTCGGTTATGACTTTGAAAAATTGACCTATCGCGGATACGGAATCGCATCCTTCTCCCTGTGGCAGTTGATGAGAACCGAAACGAACAAACACATCTCCGAGTTGGACAAGGAACACCCCATCTACGATGTACGTTATGACCCCGAATTGGGAAGAGACATTATCTATGTGGACTATAACCGCTTGAACGTGTTGGAAGACCAGACCGTATTTGACCGCAACCTGCGTACATCCCTCGGTTTGGACCCCAACGGTTCCGACTGGATTGACATCGATGATCTGGATCCCACGGCCTTCAACGTCAACATGTTCTCCGCAGAGGAACTGCTTACCGGAACATCCTCCGGTTCGGCCTCCATGGTCACCTACTATGGCTATGACTACACAGGCAAAAAATACAACAAGAAGACCTCCATCACAGACTTCTTCGATGCAGTGGACAAGAACGGCCAACGCACCTACAACATTGGTGCATACGAGCCCATCTACATGGCTTTCTACCTGCAGGACAAATTCTCCATCAACTCCCTGTTGTTCAACATCGGTTTGCGTGTTGACCGCTTCGATGCCAACCAGGAAGTGCTGAAAGACCCCTATTTGTTCCGCGAAGCCTATACGGTTAAAGACATCCGTAACCTCAACAACAAGATCTCATTCGCCGGTAACGCCGAGGACAACTGGGTGGTTTACTATACCGGCACCGATGTCTATATGAGTGAGGAAGGCATTGCCGGTAGCGAATTCAAGTCCTCCAACATCATTGGTTACCGTAATGGCGACACTTGGTACAACGCCTCCGGTCAAGAAGTGGTTGACCCCGAATCCGAACTTTCCCTCTACGTGAACGGTCCGCTCCTCAAGAATCCAATCGACAAGGAAAGAAACACCAAGGTCGAATCCTCCGCTTTCGAGAAATACAAAGCACAGTGGTCTGTCATGCCGCGTATCTCCTTCTCTTTCCCGGTATCTGACAACTCCCTGTTCTATGCCCACTATAACATCATCACCTCCCGTCCTTCCAACCTGCAGATTTCCCCGGTTGACTATCTGTTCATTTCCAAGCGTAATTCCGCTGGTGACATTGTCAGCAACCCGAACATGAAACCGCAGCAGAGTATTGACTACGAAATCGGTTTCCGTCAGAAGATCGGAAACAAATCTTCCATCAGCATCAGCGCTTACTATTCTGAAAAACGTAACCAGATTCAGGCTTACCGTTTCTCCGGCGCATATCCGAACACCTATTATTCCTATCAGAACATTGACTTCGGTACAGTGCAAGGCTTCACCTTCGCCTATAAGATGAACAGAACCAAGAACCTCTCCCTTTCCGCCAACTACACATTGCAATACGCCAAGGGTACGGGTTCCAGCTCAACCGACCAGCTTTCCATCCTTTCCGAAGGACAGCCGAACTTGAGAACGCTCACCCTCCTTGCCTTTGACCAGAGACATAGAATCGGTATCAATTTGGATTATCGTTTCGAGAGCGGTACCGAATACAACGGACCTAAGACCGAGAAGACGGTCGTAGTGGACGGCAAACCGACCACGAAGACCATCCAATGGCTGGCCAACACGGGATTCTCCCTGTTGTTCTCCGCCGCTTCCGGTACTCCCTACACCCGTTCTGCCACTCCGTATTCCATCACGGGTATTGGTACTCGCCAGGTGTCCGGTTCCATCAACGGTTCCACCACCCCGTGGCAGTTCCAGTGCGACCTGCGTATCGACAAGACCTTTGTCTTCAATTTGAACAAGAATGCGAAAGACAAAGACGGCAATGCCAAATCCGCGAAACCCGGTTATCTGACCGTCTATGTTGACATTACGAACCTCTTCAACTTCAAGAACGTTCTTTCTGTTTACGACTACACCGGCAACCCGGACGATGATGGCTTCCTCTCCTCTGCGGAATACCAGCAGGTAATCAACTCCCAGATCTATGTTCCTTCCTACATCAACTACTACTCGATGACCGTTAAGAGTCCTTACAACTACAGCCGTCCTATCCATGCCAGTTTAGGCTTACAATTCGGTTTTTAACAGTTTGAAATAAAAAAATAGGTATATATGAAAAACAACAACAAAATTTTCTGCTTGACACTCCTGATGGTCTGCATGGTCTTCGGCACCGTGCAAGCCGAAAAAGTCAAAGGAGTACATAGACTATCCTCTCCTAAAGCGGAATCTGCCACATGTCTTCCGGCAAGTAACTCCAACGAGCTATCGGTGAACAACGTGCGTGCGTACATTGAAACCGGCGGTACAATGTGGTTCAAGGAAGTGGCCGAATATGAAGTGCCTAAAGGTTCCGGCAAGACCTCCATGTTCTCCGCCGCCTTGTGGATTGGCGGACAAGATGCCAACGGTCAGTTGAAACTGGCTGCCGTCCGTTTCAGACAACGCGGTGACGACTATTGGACCGGTCCTCTGAAGATCGCCGGTGCCGGCACGACCCAAACCGAGTGTATCAAATTCGACAAACTTTTCAAGATTTCCCGTGCGGAAGTGGACAATCACATCTCCAGCTACAACACGAGCGGTTATGTGACCCCCTCCAGCATTTTGAACTGGCCCGCTCACGGCGATGAAGGCTATTCCTACTATCTGGCTCCCTTCAAAGACGTGAACGAAAACGGCGTGTACGACCCTGAGGCTGGCGATTACCCCTACTACGACATCAACAACGACCTCTGTCCTTGGACAGAAGACAACATCGCCTTGGCCGCCGCCCATAAGCTGCCGAGAACCCCTGAGGATTTGTGGATGGAGTACCGGAACTACGGAGGTTCCAGTTCTGGAGAATACCAGTACGACTGGCACAATTCCAACGGTATGATTTACGCTGACCATGTGCTGAAGGGCGATGAGACCCTGTTCTGGATCTTCAACGACAATGGTGGTGCCCATACCGAATCACAAGGTAGCCCTATCGGTCTGGAAATCCGTGGCCAGTGCTTCGGATTCTCCACCAACGACGACCTGAACAACATGACATTCTATTCCTACGAGATCATCAACCGTTCCACCTATACGTTGACCAACACCTTTTTCTCCCAATGGGTTGACCCTGACTTGGGTTATGAGAAAGACGACTATGTGGGTTGCGATGTGGCCCGTGGTCTGGGTTACTGCTACAACGGTTCCAACGTGGACGGCAACGGCCAAACCAAGGCATACGGCGACCAGCCTCCTGCGGTGGGTGTGGACTTCTTCCAAGGTCCCTACATGGATGCTGACAACCGCGACAACCCGAAATTCTATCCGGACAGCGCATCCGTTGCCGGGTATTGTGAAAAATTCATAGATCCCAAAGTTTACGTGTCCCCATTGGACCAGATGGCCATCAATGGTGTGAACTTCGGGGACAACATCATTGACAATGAGCGTTTCGGTATGAGAAGATTCGTGTACCACAACAACGACAACTCCGTGGTAGGTGACCCGGATGTGGCATTCGAATACTACAACATGCTGCAAGGTATCTGGAAAGACAACACCAAAATGCGCTACGGCGGCAACGCCCACTACACGGTAGGTGGTAACGGTCCGGAGTGTGATTTCATGTTCCCCGGCTTGACAGACGTTTGTAACTGGGGTACAAAAGGTGAAGACCCGAAGCCCAACACTTACGGTGCTGGCGGCTGGACAGAAGCCAACGTGGGCAACGCTCCTGCAGACCGTCGTTTCATGCAGTCTGCTGGTCCCTTCACACTGAAACCGGGTTCTGTGAACTATATCACCGTAGGTATTCCATGGGCACGTGCCTCCCAAGGTGGCGCACAAGCCTCTGTTGAGTTGCTGAAACTGGCCGACGACAAATGCCAGACCCTGTTCGAAAACTGCTTCAAGACCTTGGACGGCCCGGACGCTCCGGATTTGACCATCCGCGAACTTGAAAACGAGTTGGTGCTTTACATCTCCAACGAAGACAAGACCAGCAACAACTATCACGAGACCTACTACGAACTGGATCCGCAAATCTCCAAAACATTGTCCACTTCCACATTTGAAAAGACTTACGACACCTTATATGTATATGACGCCAACAACAATCCCGACACGGTGATTGTCTCCAATATCGTCGCTGTCACGCATGAGGACACGCTCTCTACAGAACAACGCCGCTACTACTTTGAAGGATATCAGGTTTATCAGTTGGCAAACTCATCTGTCAGCGCCACCGAACTGAACGATCCCAGCAAAGCCATCATGATTGCACAATGCGACATCAAGAACAATGCCGGACAGCTTGTGAACTGGATTTACAATGAAGCCATCGGTACCTCTGTTGCCACTGAAATGGTCAATGGAGCCAACGAAGGCATCTTCCACTCTTTCACCGTCACGGAGGACAAATTCGCCACCGGTACTAACAAGGCCCTGGTCAACCACAAAGAATATTACTTTATGGTTGTCGCTTACGGTTACAACCAATACAAGGAGTTCAAACTGGATCCCGACTATATGGACGGACAACAGACCCCGTATCTGGCCGGCCGTCGTAACATTAAACTGTACACGGGTATTCCGCACAAATCTTCCGGCACCATCCAAAACAGCGTCTATGGCGACCAACCCATGATCACCCGTATCGAAGGTCAGGGCAATGGTGGTTTCTTCCTGGACATGACGGATGAATCACGCCAGAAGGTGCTCGAACTCAACACCTACAACAACATCCAATACAAGAACAACTACGGTCCGCTGAACATCAAGGTGGTCGATCCGTTACAGGTGAAACCGTATGACTACACTATCCGCTTGTTGCCCAACGATGTGGACGAGGATGTAAACGACCAGACCGAATGGCAATTAATCATCAGTGATGAGGTTTCTGACGCCGAGCTGGAGGAACTGGGCATCGAACGTGTGAACACGGCCGCCATGCCTATTAGCATGACCAATGAAGAGCTCTTCCTCGACCTTGGTATTTCCATCTCCATTATCAACGACAACTTCAAGATCTACCAGAAGAATCTTAATGATTATGTGGCAGACAGTTTAGGCTTCAATTACAAATCCCTCACCATGTACGGACAAGTGGACTTCCTGGGTGCTACCATCGATTATGGTGAAGGTATGCCTTGGTTGTCGGGTGTTCACGATATAGAAGGTGATTATCCGGCCAACTGGATTCATTCCGGTAGTCAGGAATCCGGAAAATGGCATGACTGGGGTATTGGCGAGGAGTATGCAGGCCAGGAAGGTGCAGAGAACAAGTATTTCCAATGGCGTACGGAGGATATGTGCTGCATTATGAAAACAGGAACATTGAACGATCAGGAAACGACCCGCGCGTTCAAAGATCCCGATCAACAGTTCGAAGGCATCCTCGGCGGCTTATGGTCACCCTACGTGCTTTCATCCCCGTATGACGGCGGTCCGCAGGCCAAGTACATCATTCCGGACAACGTTCCTTACCTTTCTGAAGGTGATGAAGGTCCTTCTCCCATGTACTTTGATTTCCGTTCACTCTCCGGATCCATGTGGAATCCTGGCTATAACCAGACCATGACCAACCTGTACTCTGTTGACATCGTGCTCACACCGGACAAGAGCCTGTGGACGCGCGCCCTGGTTCTGGAAGCCGGCTCCAGCCACGAGACGGAATCCTTCCAGGTAAAACAGGATTTCAACGGCCAGACATACACCAACTATCGTCATGAGCCTAAGACCTGTCCGTCTGTGGACAAGGATGGTAATCCGTATATGGGCAACGATGATGTGGCCAGCAACAACCCGAACGATCCGAACTACATCGGAGCTACTGGCTACGGCTGGTTCCCGGGCTATGCCATCAACGTGGAGACTGGCGAACGTCTGAATATCATGTTCGCTGAGAATTCCCAGGATCCTTATAACAATGGTAGCGACATGCTCTTCAACCCGACGAATGTGTACGCTTGGTATCGTAATGCCACCACACAAGAATATCTGTTGGATGAAGACGGTAATCCGGAGGGCATGAATCAAAGCACATTCAACATGATTCGCGACAACTACGGTCAATATGCACTGCAATACGGCGAGCCGCAGAACGGTGGTCGTCACTATGTCTATATCTGCGGAAGCTCCGGCAACACGTGCAGTTTGGTTTACGATGAATTAGTAAACAGAAACAAACGTAATTTCAACGATTCCGACAGAAACATCACCCGTAACGGTCAGCGCCACGGCGGATACATAACGACCGATGACGGCGGATGGTATGCATGGTACGATTGCGGCGCTTATGATGGCGGCAAATGGCTCGGTCAGAAGTTCAAATCATTTGTCAACAAGAAAAACATGGCCGACCCGGCCCGTATGCAGATGAAGATGCAATTGTTCAACAATGTGATGTACACCAGCATTCCTATGCCTTACCTTGGATTGGAAGATAACTGGCTCTCCTGCGACGCCACCATTAAGATCCGCGTGTCACGTCCCTACTTGAGATACTCCTCCCGCTGGTACAACGACGCAAGTACAGCGCCGAACGCAGACCAGAATGACGGTTATCCGATGTACACGTTCACAACCAAGAACCTCGCTCCTGTCAAATCGGAAACGACAGAACAGGTTCAGGAGGTACTCGACGATATCAACATCGTTCCGAACCCGTACTACGGATTCTCTCAATATGAGCAGACCGCTTTGCAGAACTACGTCCGCATCGTGAACCTCCCAGAGAAGTGTACCATCTCCATCTATACGGTTAACGGCACACTTATCCGGACTCTCACGAAGGGTAATACGGATTCTTACGTACAATGGGATTTGAAGAACCACGCCAACATTCCGATTTCCGGCGGTGTTTACATCATCCACGTGAAAGCCGACGGCTTCGGCGAACGCACATTACGGTTCTTCTGCGCAATGCGCCCAACAGACTTGAATGGTTTCTAAAATTATTAATCTGTAAAAACTCAAGAATATGAAAAATATATATAAGTCATTAATAATTTGCACATTGATTGCTCTATTATCTGTCGGTACGTCCTATAACGTACTGGCAGGTAACAGAGACCGTTCCGGTCAGGCTGGTGCATCGCACCTGTTGATAGACCCCTGGGCACGCACCAATGGTATGGCGAATGCCGGCGTGGCTGAAATCCGCGGATTGGAGTCTGTCTATTCCAACGTGGCCGGTTTGACGAACGTGAAAAAGACGGATTTCGCGTTCAACCGCACCCAGTATCTGGTAGGTTCCAACTGCGGCATCAATATCAACGCACTGGCCTTTGCCCAACATCTTGGCAAAGCCCGCGATTTTGGTACGCTCGCCATCTCCTTCTCATCCATGGGCTTCGGTAACGTACAAATCACTACAGTCAACCAACCGGAAGGCGGCTTGGGAACCTTCTCCCCCTCCCTCTCCGTCATTGGCATCCATTATGCCAAATCGTTCAACAACTTCATCAAGGGCGGTGTCTCCCTGAAGATTGTGAACGAACGCATCGCCGACTTGCATGCCACTGGCTTCGCCATCGACGCAGGTGTACAGTACATTGCCGGTAAATTTGAGAACTTCAAGATCGGCGTGACCTTGAAGAATATCGGTCTGCCCATGTCCTACAAGGGTGACGGTATGTCCTACAGAGGCCGCATCAACAATACAACGGTTGAACAGACCTTGGCCGTCCGTTCCGCCGAATATGAGATGCCCTCTCTGTTGGCTATCGGTATTTCCTACGACTTCCTGTTCTTTGGCGGCGAATATGCCAACATGACCAAAGCCGAGTTGGAAGAGGAAGGCCTTACCCGCGATGACGCTGCACACCGCATCACGCTGGCCGGTACCTTCACCGCCAACTCCTACTCACGCGACATTTTCGCGCTGGGTCTTGAATACGGCTTCATGAACTATTTCATGGTTCGTGCCGGCTACGCACTGGAGAATGTCACAAAACGCACGGAAACCGACGAGGAAGGCCAAGAACTCAACACGATTTTGTTCAACAACGACTCATTCTTTGCAGGTCCGTCCGTTGGTGCCACGGCTGTTATCCCCTTGAAAAAAGGCAACACTGGCGCCCGTATCTACATTGACTATGCCTACAGATTCACCAACAAGTGGAGAGGCAATCACGTCATGGGTATCAAAATCAGCTTATAGAATTATAAATCCTTTTATAACCCGAAAATAGAAGAGACTATTACGGTCTCTTCTATTTTATATTTTAACAAGAAGAAGAAAAATGGAAGACGTAAAGTATTACACTCAAGAAGGCTTGGATGCATTGAAGCGCGAGCTCAATGAACTGGAAGCAGTGGAACGGCCGAAAATCTCACAAGCGATAGCCGAAGCCCGCGACAAGGGCGACCTCTCGGAGAACGCCGAATATGATGCCGCAAAGGAAGCCCAGGGACTGCTGGAACTCAAGATTGCCAACTTGCGCAACCTCATCGCCAAAGCCCGCATTCTGGACGAATCCAAAATCGATATTTCCAAAGTGCTCATCTACTCTATCGTGAAGGTTCGCAATGTCAAGAACAACGCCACAATGACGTACACCATCGTCCCGGAATCCGAATCCGACCTCAAAGCCGGCAAGATTTCCGTATCAAGCCCGCTGGCCAAAGCACTGATCGGCAACACCAAAGGCGACACAGTGACGGTACAGGCCCCTGCCGGCAGCATGGACTTTGAAATTCTGGATGTTTCACGCTAATCCCAAGAACAACATTATGGAAGATACCATTTTCACCAAAATCGTAAAAGGCGAAATCCCCTGCTATAAGATAGCGGAAAACGACAAATTCTTCGCCTTTTTAGACATCTCCCCCATTGCCAAAGGACACACATTGGTCATCACAAAACTGCAAAACGACTACATCTTCGACCTGCCGGACGACCTGCTCGGAGAGATGATGGTCTTTGCCAAGAAGGTGGCTGTCGGCATCCGGGAAGCCATCCCGTGCAACCGCATCGGCGTGGCCGTCATCGGCATTGACGTGCCGCACAACCATATCCATCTGGTTCCCATCAATGGGGTCGGTGATCTCAACTTCAAGGCCGAACGCGTCAAACTGACACCGGAGGAGTTCAAACAGATTGCCGAAAATATCGCCAAAAAAATCAAATTATAAACCGAAAAAAGACTTTTAATATGGATACAAAAGGATTGCAGGACATAGCTGCTCAAGTACGGAGAGACATCATCCGCATGGTTCACGGTGCCAAGTCGGGACACCCCGGCGGTTCACTCGGATGCGCCGATTTCCTGACGGCGCTCTTTTTCCAGATCATGGAGATAGATCCTGAGAAGTTCACCAAAGAAGGTACTGGTGAGGACATGTTCTTTTTATCCAACGGACACATCACGCCGGTGTTGTACAGTGTGATGGCCCGCAGGGGCTTTTTCCCCGTCTCCGAGTTGGCGACCTTCCGCAAGCTGCACACACGCCTGCAAGGACATCCCACACCCGTGGAGGGACTGCCCGGCATCCGCATCGCATCCGGCTCATTAGGACAAGGTGTCTCGGTGGCCATCGGTGCTGCGTTAGCGAAGAAAGCCAATCAGGATCCGCATCTGGTCTATGCCCTGACCGGCGACGGCGAGTTGCAGGAAGGACAGATCTGGGAAGCGCTCATGTTTGCCGGTGCCAAACATGTGGACAACCTCATCGTGACAGTGGACTACAACGGCAAACAGATTGACGGCCCGACGGATCAGGTATGCAACCTTGGCAAAATCCGCTCCAAATTCGAGGCTTTCAACTGGATGGTGCTGGAGATGGACGGCAACGACATGAAGAAATGCGTGCAGACACTCACATTGGCGAAGACCTTGGCCCGCAACCAGAAACCCGTCGCCATCATTATGAAGACGGAAATGGGCAAGGGTGTGGACTTCATGATGGGCACGCACAAATGGCATGGCTCGGCCCCCAATGACGAGCAGGCTGCCGCCGCACTGGCCCAGCTGCCGGAAACCCTTGGTGATTACTAACAGACCATATCCGCTGTAGCGTGAAAATCATCAACCGATATCTCATAAAAAACTTTCTCGGGCCCTTTGCCCTCACCTTTTTTGTGGCTCTTTTTGTGCTACTGATGCAGTTTTTATGGAAATGGGTTGATGAACTGGTCGGCAAGGGACTGGAAATCAGCATACTGCTTAAGCTACTCTTCTACGCATCCATCACCCTAACCTCCATGGCATTCCCCTTAGCGGTGCTTTTGGCATCGTTGATGACATTCGGGAACATGGGGGAACGCTATGAAATTGTGGCTTTGAAATCCGCCGGCATCCCCATCAGCCGGATGATGAGGCCTTTGGCCATATTATCCATTGTCATTTCCGCGATAGCCTTCCTGTTTTCCAATGTAGCCATACCCAAGGCCAGCGTGAAACTCAGGATGATGCTGTTCGACATCCAGGAGCAGAAACCGGCCTTGAATATTGAAGAGGGCGTGTTTTACACCGGATTGGACAACTACTCCATCCGTGTGGGCAAGAAGATGCCGGACGGGGAAAAAATCAAAGATGTTCTGATTTATGACCATTCCAACCATCAGGGCAACACCACCGTCACCTACGCCAAGGAGGGCCTGATGACAGTCACGCCAGACAAACATTATCTGCTGTTCACCCTATACGACGGCTCTTTCTGGGACGAAAGTTCCAAATCCGGCATTCGGAATGACGGCCGGATGCATTATCCGCTCACCCGCGCCTCCTTTTCCAAACAGTACAAGCGCTTCGACATGTCCAACTTCGAAATGGGTGAAGTAGATGAGAGTCTGTATCAGGGCCACTCCACCGCCATGACCACCAAACAGCTCAATCATAAAATCGACACCCTGAAAAAGGAAATTACAGGCTTGGCCCATGGCGCCTCCAGGGTCTTCTTCAGCAGCCTGTATTTCTTCAACTGGTTAGTGAAAGAAGACAGCTGTTTCGACACCATGTCAAGGCAGCAGGCGCTGGATTTGACATCCCTTGCGCCCGCTGTGCGCGAACGGATGTTCCGCAATGCGGAGAATCAGGCACACTCGTACGTATTCAACGTGAAATTCGCCTATCAGGATATAGCGTTCCGCACTTCATACCTGTGGGGCTTCCAGATTGAATTCTTACGAAAATTCACCCTATCGGTCGCCTGCCTGCTATTCTTCTTTATTGGTGCCCCGTTAGGATCCATCATCCGAAAGGGCGGCATCGGCATCCCACTGGTCATTACAGTCGTCTTTTTCACGCTCTACTTCGCCATTTCCATCATGGGTGAGAAAATCGCCAAGACCAGCGCGATGCCCGTATGGTTCGGTATGTGGCTCTCCTCCTTTGTACTCATCCCCATCTGCGTTTTCCTGACATACCATGCGACCACGGATTCGGCTATCTTCTCGCCGGAAACCTATTCTAAAATGGTAGAAAAACTGAAAAAATTAAAAACATCCTTTATAAAACGTCATGAAGATTCTCCAACTGTGTCATAAACCGCCTTTACCCCTAATAGACGGCGGATGCATCGCCATACACAACATCACGGACGGCCTCCTCAACAACGGACAGGAGGTCAAAGTGGTTGCAATTGAAACCCCAAAACACCCCGTGAAGCTGAATGCCATGCCCAAAGAGTACCTCCAGAAGACCTGCTTCGAATCGGTATTCATTGACACAACTCCCCGTTTCCGGGATGCATTCCGGGCGCTTCTGCACCGGCAACCCTACCAAATCAATCGTTTTTACTCCAAATCAATGGCTTCCAAACTGATTTGGATATTGGAACACGAAACATTCGACATCATCCATCTGGAATCCATCTATGTTACCCCCTATATTGAAACGATTCGGAAGTATTCCAACGCAAAAATAGTCCTCCGACTGCACAATATCGAGCACCAGATCTGGCAACGTCTCGCCGACAACGAAACGTGGCCGTTGCGCAAGCTGATATACAAGACCAACGCCCGCCAGTTAGAGCGCGTGGAGAACAGCATCCTGCAACGGGTGGACGGCTACATGACCATCTCGGAACCCGACCATCGCTTTTTTGAGCAGACAGCTCCTGATGTGCCGGGCACAATTATCACCTTTGGATTGGATATGGAGAAATACGACAACGAAGATGACTATATTCCCTCCGATGAGCCTTCCCTGTGCCATATCGGCAGCATGAACTGGTCCCCGAATATCGAGGGTGTGGAATGGTTTTTAGATGAGGTGTGGCCGGAAATCCACAAGGCTCATCCCACTCTCACATTCACCCTCGCCGGACATAATATTCCCGACAAAATCTATCATCGTCACGATGAAAATGTCGTCATCGCTGGAGAGGTGCCCGATGCCAACGAGTTCATCCAGTCGCACGATCTGATGATTGTACCCCTGCTTTCCGGCAGCGGCATCCGCATCAAGATTGTAGAGGCAATGGCCCTCGGACGTGTTGTCATCACCACTTCCGTTGGTGCGGAAGGCTTGGATATTGAAGATGGGAAACATCTATTCATTGCCAACACGCCAGAAGAGTTCCTCAACATCATCAACAAGTGCATCACTACGCCCGACCTTTGCACCATCATCGGGGAAAACGCCCGCGACTTCATCGCCATGAACCACAACAACGACCTTATCACGGACCAAATCTTGGATTTTTACCATAAAGTCACTGCATAATAATGGCTTACCTCGACCAAATCAACACACCAGAAGACCTACGCAAGCTGCCAGTGTCTGCACTGCCTCAGCTTTGCGATGAGTTGCGTTCCTTCATCATTGAACAGACAGCCAAGCACCCCGGCCATTTGGGGTCGAGCTTGGGTGTGGTGGAGTTGACGGTGGCCATACACTACGTGTTCGACACCCCAAATGACAAACTGGTATGGGACGTGGGCCATCAGGCTTATTGCCACAAGATTCTGACAGGGCGCAAAAATCTTTTCCACACCAACCGATGCTATCAGGGTATCAGTGGTTTCCCGCGTCGCGAGGAGAGCGAATACGACGCTTTCGGCACCGGACACTCCTCCACGTCCATTTCTGCTGCTTTGGGCATGGCAATGGCCGCTAAAATGGAGGGGAACATGGAACGCAACCATATCGCCGTCATCGGCGACGGCGCCATGACCGGCGGTATGGCATTTGAGGCCATGAACCAGGCCGCCTATCGAGACGTGAATATGATGGTCATCCTCAACGACAACAAGATTTCCATTGACCAGAGCACCGGGGCCATGAGCCGCTATCTGCTTTCCATCACCGCTTCGCCCCAATACAACCGTTTCAAAAACCGTATTTGGAACATCTTCACTTTCAAGACCAAACAATCCAACCGCATCACTCGCTTCTTTAGCGGGATGGGTAATGGCATAAAAGGCTATCTGCTTGGCGGCAGCAACTGGTTTCAAAGCCTGGGTTACCGCTATTTCGGTCCCGCCGACGGGCACGATGTCATCCATTTGGTGAAAACCCTGCAGGCGTTGAAAGCCCTGCCGGGATTGAAACTCTTTCACGTTTTGACCGTGAAAGGCAAGGGCCTGGATATGGCAGAGCAGAACCAGACGGCCTATCATGCACCCGGCAAATTCGACCCGACTACCGGACAGATTATCCGACAGCCGCAGGATCAGAACCTGCCACCCAAATTCCAAGATGTGTTCGGACATACTATTTTGGAATTGGCACAACAGGACGAGAAGGTGGTGGGTATCACGCCGGCGATGGGTACAGGCTGTTCCCTGACCATCATGAACGACGTGTTCCCCAACCGGGTTTTCGATGTGGGTATTGCCGAACAGCACGCCGTGACATTCTCCGCCGGATTAGCCGCCGAAGGCCTTATCCCCTTCTGCAATATTTACTCTTCTTTCTTCCAACGCAGTTACGACCAAGTCATTCACGATGTGGCCTTGCAAAAATTGCCGGTGATATTCTGTCTTGACAGGGCCGGCTTGGTAGGCGAAGACGGCGCCACCCATCAGGGTGTCTTCGATCTGGCCTACCTGCGGGCTGTCCCCGATCTTATCATCTCATCACCCTTGAATGAACATGAACTCCGTAACCTGATGGTGACAGCCTACCACAATGCAAAACAGGGCGGACTGCCGTTCGTTATCCGTTACCCGCGCGGACGAGGCGTGCTCCCCGACTGGCACAACGAGCCGGGTGACATCCCCATCGGGAAAGGACAACTGCTGCGACAAGGAGAACAAATCGCCTTGATCACCATCGGCCCCATCGGCAATAATGTGGCCCAAGCACTTGACCAACTGAAGGAGATGAACATCCATCCGACCCATGTGGACATGCGTTTTCTCAAACCGATAGATGAAACCCTGCTGCTCTCGCTGGCAGATACGCACAAGACCTGGATTACCGTGGAAGACGGCACCGAAAAAGGCGGCCTGTTCTCTGCAGTTGCGGAATTTTTAGAGAGCCATCAACTAAGCAATAACCTGCATCATCTTGCTATCCCCGACCGTTTCATCTCCCATGGCGACATTCCGCACCTCTATCATGAAGTCGGTCTTGATATAGAAAATATAAAGCAGACTGTTGAGGGATTGTGGATTCGTTGATATTCGGGAACTTTAAAAGCAGCTGTCCGCTAAAGCAAAAAAAAGGCTGAATTTCCAGTGGGAGATTCAGCCTTTTAAATTATGAAGTGATAAAGCTTACATTCTGAAAGTGACAGGAACCTGATAGAAGCAACGTACGGGCTTGCCCATGTTCTTGCCGGGTTTCCATTTCGGCATGGCCATCACACCGCGAACAGCTTCCTTGTCGCAATCCGGGAACAACGGCACTTTCACCTTGGCGTTGCTGACACGACCGTCCTTTTCAACCACGAATTCCACCAGCACCGTACCCATAATGCCGTTGTTACGGGCCACTTCAGGGTATTGGATTTCCTTGGTGAGGAAAGCATTCAGCGCTTCCGGACCACCGGGGAATTCCGGCATCTCTTCCGTGAAATGAACGGGAGGAGCATCATCAGCTTCTTCTTCAATGACATCCACATCCGAGTTGTCCACTTCCTCAATAACCTCATCTTCGATGAAGTCCTGACTGAAATCCAAATCAGTGTTGACCTTGATGTTGTCCTCCACAATGTTCAGCACCACCTCTTGTTGTTGCTGAGGTTGCTCTTGTGGTGGCGGCGGGGTTTGGTCAGTGGCAATGACATCCTCGTCCTTCACCTCAATGAAGTCGTCATCTGCCATTGTAAATGCGGGGGCTTTGTCTTCGCTGGCAAACAGTTCGAAACCGGCATATACCAGGCCCAAAACAATCACAAGCCCGAAGAGAATGAAGAGACCTCTCTTATTCTCCAAATTTCCTTTGTCAGTTTTCTTTGTAAGCATAACGGTTATATTTTTCTAATGTAATACATCTATATTAGTGAACGGCAAAAGTAACATTTTTATTATTATCATCCGACATTTTTTCTGAAAAAACTTTTATTTCTGAAAAGTCTTGGCAGGAAGATAGACAGCTCCGCCACAATTATCAGACATTGAACCAGTTACACTCTTCAAACAATTGTTATTTCCCTGCAGGCGCAACAAACCCAAAAAGGCAAAAACCAGTGCTTCCTTGTAATCGATGGTGAGACAGTCAGGGATTATCACCTGCAGAGGGGATTTTTCGGAAAGTCGGTGGATAAGGAAACGGTTGTGTGCGCCGCCGCCCGTGACCAGCATCTGGCCGGCACGCATGGGCACCGCCGCCGATACCTGCATGGCGATGTGCTCCACGACGGTCCTCAGACAGTTCGGAAGATCGTCAGCCGCCAAGAACGGTTGCAACAGAGGAAGGAACATCTCATCAAACCACTCTTTGCCCAACGATTTGGGGGCAGGAAGTTTATAATAGTCCAGTTGGTTGAGTTGCTCTAACAGATGTGGAATCAGTTGTCCGGATTGCGCTATTTTCCCGTCAGGGTCGTAGGACATACCTTGTCGGTTGGCCAGGAAATTCAAAGCCATATTGCAGGGCGAGACGTCAAAGGCAACACGCTGTTCATCACAACGATAGGATATATTGGAAAAACCACCCAGATTCAGGCATGCATCGTATTGGCCGAACAGCAGCTCGTCGCCGATGGGTACCAGAGGCGCTCCCTGTCCGCCAAGGGCCACATCTGTGGTACGGAAATCACAAACCGTACGGATGCCGGTCTGGGCGGCAATCACAGCCCCGCTGCCTATCTGTGTAGTCAAGCCATGCTGGGGTTGGTGAAAGACCGTATGCCCATGCGAGGCGATAAAATCAGGCCTCGGACGCTGCCCGATCCATTGGTTTATATGCCGGGCGAAGAGTTTACCCAAGTCCACATTCAATTGCACGTAGGCAAGAGCAGAAAGTTCGGTAGCCTCTGCCAAACGTTGTCGGAATTCCGGCGAATAGGGGAATGTGGTGGCATCGAGGATACGATACGTCCATTTGTCGCCGGACTGTTCAAACCGGCACCACGCCAAATCAATGCCGTCGAGCGAAGTGCCCGACATGACGCCGATGCCGTTCCATACTACCGGATTCATGAGAGCAGAGCGGATAGATGGTCAAGGTGGATGCCGTTGGAACCTTTCACCAGCACCATCGTGTCGTGCAAAGGATTCTGCCGAAGATATTCGTTCAAAGCCTCTACGTTGGCGAAAACGTGCTGCGGATGGAGCTGGCCGAATTCGGAGCCCACAAACCAGGCCTCAATGCCGAGCTGGTTGCACAAGTCAATCATGCGTTGGTGCTCCTCGCTGCTGCACGCGCCCAACTCAAGCATGTCGCCAAGGATGGCTAACTTTTTAGGATGTTGCAGTTTCGACAGGTTGCGTACGGCAGCTTCCATACTGGTTGGATTGGCATTGTAATAGTCGGAGATGATGACGTTGCTGCCGATGTTATTCACCTGCGAGCGATGGTTGGAAGGGGTGTAGTCAGCGATGGCCTCAGCAATCAACTCATCGGGCACGTTAAAATAATGCCCCACACACGCCGCTGCCAACATATTAAAAATATTGTAGCTGCCTGTCAGATGCGTGTCCACCTCCCGGCCGGCAACGCGTATGCGCAAGTATGGCGACATGGATAGGATATTGGCCTCCCCGCCTTCGGCGTAATATTGCACCTTGTCATAATCCAGTTGCTGGCGGAGAACCGTGTCATTGGCGTTGACAAACAGCGTTCCCGCACGACTGACAACCGATCGATACAGTGCTGTTTTCGTCCGTACAATCTCCTCCACAGAGCCGAAGCCTTCGATATGGGCTTTGCCAATGTTGGTGATAAGACCGCAGGTGGGTTGTGCAATGTTGCACAGAAATTCGATTTCGCCGGGGTGGTTGGCGCCCATCTCCACAATGGCGATCTCATCCGTCGGGTGGATGGAGAGCAGAGTAAGGGGCACACCGATGTGGTTGTTGAAGTTCCCCTTGGTGTATGCTGTTTGGAATTTTTTGGACAATACGGCAGCCATCAGCTCTTTGGTGGTGGTTTTGCCGTTGGTGCCCGTCACTCCTATGATGGGGATGGCCAGCTGCTGCCGATGGTAGGAAGCCAGCGCCTGGAGCGTTTTCAGCGCGTCATCCACCACAATGCAGCGTTCATTTGCACGAAGTTCCGCATTCTCGGTGATGACATACGCAGCCCCTTGTTCCAACGCATTTAGCGCAAACTGGTTGCCGTCGAAACGCTCCCCTTTGAGGCAGACGAACAAACATCCTGGCTCAATCTTGCGTGTGTCGGTGCAGATGCTGGGATGCTCCAGATATTTAGCATACAATTTTTCCATTTTTATAATAAAAGGATAAAACGGGATTATTTCAACAACAGATATAGCTGATATTAGTAGATAAAGGGGAAAACCCGTTTGAGGTGGCGTTGTTTCATCTCCTCGGGAAACTCCTGCTGGTAGCGTTTGTAGAGAGAGTTGGCACGCGGAACCAGATTGGCGAACGTCCAGATGAAGAACACCAGTCCCGACAGAGACCATGTGAGGATGGCAAAACCGAGCCATTCCATCAACTCGCCCAGATAGTTGGCACTGGTCACATAGTTGAACAGGAAGCCGGACGGGAGGTAATGTTTGTTGTCGTCATCGTTCTTGCGGAGATGCCGGATGATGTAGTCGGAACGCAGGTTGACGATAAAGCCGAGGATGAAAATGCAGAGTCCGATAATGAACTGCGGCGACCACAGCCATTCTATATCCGAGTACGAGAGGCCGAGCACGGTGTAGTGGCAGTTGAAAGACTCGAAGAAAATCCAATAGCCCTGCATCATGGCGTTCAGGATGTTGAAGGCGATACCGGTGAACATGATGACGAGCGACATCTGGCTCTTCTTTCCTTTCATCAACCAGGGAAAAATTAACGACCGCTGGAAATAGTGGATTTCAAAAATCAAAAGGAAGACCATCGGCACCGTTTCAAAACGGTGGGGTGAGGCCAGCCAGATGATGAGCATGGCCAGGAAAATGGGGAACTCCATTAGGAACCAAGCCAGCTTGTTGTTGATGGTTTTTCCCCACTTGTTAGAAGTGAAGGCTCCGTAGCTGGCTGTGACAAAATAGAGGGATACAAATACCACTGCGGCCAAGCCAATCATTACATAGAGGTAAATGTAAAATGCTGAAGTGAAAATTTCGGGATTCATAATATTGGGTAAAATGTTATTGGATTACAATATTCATGGGCATACGTGCCTGAACACCCTCCTGGGAGAGTATCTGGTCAACACCTTGGAACATAAAATAAAACTTTCCTAATTTGGCACGCATGGCGGCGTCAACCTCGTCGTCGGTGCGGAAAAGCATGGTAAACCAGTCGGTTTGCTTGGGATAATAGACAAGCGTATAGTCGGAAACCTTGACCAACTCGGCGGCCTTCTTGACGGCGTCGTCCAAGGAGCCGATCTTGTCCACAAGTCCTATGCCGATGGCATCCTGGCCGGCCCAAACACGTCCTTGGCCGATGCTGTCCACCGCAGCCACCGACATCTTCCGCCCGTCGGCAACGCGTTGAGTGAACAGCCCATAAATCTGTTCGATAGAATTCTGCAGTGTGGCGATTTCCACCTCGTCCATCGGACGGAAACCGTTGCCAAAGTCGGCGTGCGGATTGGTGGCCACCTTGTCGATGGTGATGCCAACTTTGTTTTTCAAGAAGTTCTGGAAGGAGGGGATCATGCCGAACACGCCGATGGACCCGGTCAATGTGTTGGGCTGGGCGATGATGTAGTCGGAATTGCAGGCGATGTAGTAGCCTCCGGAGGCGGCATAATCGCCCATGGAGGTCACCACCTTCTTGCCGGCTTTCTTGGCTTTCTCAATCTCTTGCCAGATGTTTTCAGAGGCAATGGCGCTGCCACCCGGCGAATTGATACGCAGCACGATGGCTTTCACGTCCTTGTCCTTGTACGCCTTCCTGAATTCCTTGATAAAACTTTCGGAGTAGATTCCCTGCACTTCCGAGCCTTTTCCATCGTGAATTTCGCCAACAGCATAAACCACCGCAATCTTATTGCCGGATTTGATGTTGTTGCTGAAGGATTTGCGGTATTTGCCGAGACTCACGAAATTGATGTCGTCATCCTCACCCAAATTGAGCTTCGACTTGATCATCTTCTCCGCATCGGCCGCGTAACAGAGCTTGTCCACCATCTTGGACGCCAATGCGTTCTGGGCATCGTATGCAATCATATTGTCGGCAATATAGTTGAGTGTATCCACGCTGATATGGCGCGAGGCGGCTATATCTTTCGTGATACATTTCCATAAGGTGCTGGCTAACAACTCCATCTGCTCGCGGTTGGCCTCGCTCATCTTGTCCATGATATAAGGCTCGATGGCGCTTTTGAATTTTCCATGACGGATGACCTGTACGTCCACATCCAGTTTGTCGATGAGGTTTTTGTAGAACATGATTTGGAAGGCATAGCCTCTGAAGTCCACACTGCCAGTGGGATTGAGCAGAATCTTGTCGGCAGTGGAGGCTATGTAGTACCCGTTCTGAGAATAGCTGTCGCTGTAGGCATAAATGAATTTGCCCGATTTCCGGAAAATCTGAAGCGCATCGTGGATTTCCTTCATAGTGGCAGGGGATGCCGCCGCCGATGGGGAGCTGAGGTAGATACCCTTGATTTTGGAGTCCGAGGCGGCATTTTTGATGGAGGCCAGAATATCGTCCAGACCCAGATTATCGTTGTAACTATTGAACTGTGCGAACGGCATGTCAATGGCTCGTTCGCGAACACCTTGCGAAAGGTCTATTTTCAACACACTGTTGTCCTTCACGGTTCCCGTGCCGGAACCACTTTTTGCTCCGGAGGCCATCATGCCAATCATAGCAAAGAACATGATTGTGTATAGGAAGGACACAATCAGGTTGCAAAACAGAAAACCTAACATGGAACCCCATACTACACGCCAGAATTTTCTGGACGTTGTTTCGGGCTTTTCCTGAAATGCAGGCTTGCGGGAGGGTAAATTGTTTGTTTCACTCATAATTTATTGTTTTTTAATTAATTATCTAAAAAAATGCCGCCGTTGGCTATGGCATCCACCCTTCATGAAGGAGATGTATTCCATGAATACTTCTGTGGGATCTTCCATGGGGGGAAGTCCGAGCTGCTGCCCGATGGCAGACAACTGGTGTAGGGTATCATATTCTATCGGGCAGGGCAAGGCTGCCTTGCTCTGATGGGGCGTTCTGGCGGAATCCGTGTAGGTGCCGAAAGTCTCTTCTGGCAGGGAGGCCGGCAGGATGAGGTCCGCCCGGTAATCGTATTCCGCATCCCAATCGGCCTTTTGCAGAATGGTGAAACAGGCGTCGGGCAGATGTTGCAGAATGTCATCGGGTATGGACACGCCGGTGGCATTCATCAACAGGATGGTGTCAAACCCGCTGGCCCGCAGGGTGGCACTGATATCAATGGGCGTAGTGCATACCGGCTGACCATAAAATTCCTGCATCAGATTAACAGATTCTGTATCAAAAGGTTCTCCGCTGACGCAAAGGTCAGGGAAAATGCCCATGTCGTAAAGTCCTTGCGAGTTGAGGTCGGCTTTGATGCTGAGGAATCCGGACGATGGCTTCGCCTGAATGTCCAACAGCATGCAGAGGTTCTCCAGCTCAATGATGGCGCGTGCGTCCATCCAGCGTTCCCATACGATGAAGGCGGGTGCCTCGGCATGAAGCAGTTTTCCAACGAAGCTCCGTACATCTTCCTCCGTGAGGGCGTTATGGCTCAAAAGCGTGTCGAAATCCTCTTGCAGGATTTTTGTTTTATATTCGTCATAATGTTTCCCGAGTCCATCCACGTATATACCTTTGGCCAGATTGTGACGGATAAGGTAATAGTTGAGACAGCGGAAGAACATCGCATGATGGCGTATGTTCAGGGTGTCCGGCTGGTTGAAACGATAGATTTCGGCTTGGGTGCAGGAATCGATCACACTGCGGACGGCCTGCATGGAATGGTTTTCAGCCTTCTCATCCAAAAGGCAGAGCAGTAGGTCGGAGCCGAACAGCTCGGCGTAAGGCAGGATGTCGTTTTTGTCATGGAAGAAATCCGTTCCCCTGTCATAATAATCGAAAGAGCCGATGGCATTGGTGCGGAAACCGGCACGGGCCAGCCGCTGGAGCAGATACAGTTCCTCGTTGGAGTAATCACCGGAGGTAAGCACCAGCGTTGCATTTTCCCGCATGCTTTTCCCCTGTTCCACGACCATCCGGAAGGCCTCTTCAAAAGAGATCTCCCGATATTGGCTTTGGGTTTTGAGCAAAGGGAGGGTGAGACGTGGCATATTATTCGGTTTTGTGAGTGAGGGCGTGGAAGAGTTCCTCCATGCCAAGGGCATTCAACTCGGACGCATGGGTGAGGCCCAGTTTTTCGGCCATGTTGGGAAGTTCGGAGACGGATGCGTCCGCAACCAGTTTCCCTTTGTTAATGATGATGACATGGTCGCACATGGCCTGCACCTCCTGCATGATGTGCGTGGAGAGCAGCACGGTCCGGCCTTGGCCGTAGGAACGGATCAACGCACGTATCTCGATGAGCTGGTTGGGGTCCAGGCCCGTGGTCGGCTCGTCAAGGATCAGCACTTCCGGCTCGTGGATGAGCGCCTGGGCGATGCCCACACGCTGTTTGTACCCCCGCGACAAGGCCCCGATCTTCTTATGCTGCTCGACGGAAAGCCCCGTCTGCTCGATGATATGGTCCACACGTTGGGGAACCTTGTCCAAATGGTGGATGCCGGCGATGAATTCCAGAAACTCCCGTACGTACATGTCGTAATACAGAGGGTTGGCTTCCGAAAGGTAGCCGATTTTCTTGCGCAGGGCCAACGAATCGTTCCAGATGTCGAGGCCGCACACGGAAACACTGCCCTCGGTGGGCGGGATCAGACAGGTGATGATTTTCATCATCGTGGTCTTTCCAGCACCGTTTGGCCCGAGGAAACCGACAATTTCACCCTTTTTGGCTTCAAAACTGATGTCGTTCAGCGCGTATTGCTTGCCAAAGACTTTGGTGATATGATTGACAATAATGGACATATTACCGCTGTTTAAATAAGGCGGCAAAGATACGGCTTTTTTTGTATCTTTGCCCGCCTAAAACTCAGAGATGAAGAATAGTGAGGTAAAATCAAAGAAAAATGCACTGAAGACAACAATCCAGTTTGTGATTTTTGTCGGATTGGGCATTTTTTTCATCTGGCTTTCGTTGCGTTCGTTAGACAAAGAGGATGTACGGATGATTTTCGATTCCATGTCGATGATCAACAATCCGTTCAGCTGGTTCATGTTAGTGATGGCGGCGTTGTTAGCCCTGTTTGCCGATTTCGCACGCTCCGTGCGCGGCAAGCTGCTGTTAGAACCGCTCGGGTATAAAGTCCGCTATTCCATGTCGTTCTATTCCGTCATGGTCTGCTATATGGCCAACCTCGCGCTGCCCCGGCTGGGCGAGATTCTGCGTTGCTCGTTTCTGCAGCGTTTTGAGAATGTGCCCTTCCAGAAATCCCTCGGCACCGTGGTCACCGAACGAGCCGTGGATATCATCTGCTGGATTGTGTTGTTGGTGGTGGCAGTGGCAATGAACACCAGTATGCTTTCCGAGGTGGTGGTGGACCAGGACACCCAGATGACCGTCCGGATGTGGATGGAGCAGAAAGGTCTTTCCATACTTAGCAACTATTTCATTTTCATATTGATAGCTTTTTTTGTCGCCCTCTATTTCCTCTTCCGTCTCACGCGCAAGTGGTGGAGTCATATTGCCTGGATGATGAAAGTGAGAAGTTTTCTGGTGGGCATCTGGCAAGGCGTGGTTTCGATTAAGGACCTGCCACATCCGATACGTTACGTGGTGTGGACAATCATTATGTGGGTTGCCTATTTCCTCGGCACATACAGCTGCATCCTCGCCCTGCCCTTCCTGAGCCATGCAGGTTCCGGAGCTGCCTTCTCCGTGCTGATTTTCGGCACCATCGCCTTCATGGTTTCCCAAGGCGGACTGGGTTCTTATCCGCTGATCACGGCCGGCATCCTGGTGCTCTATGGCGTTTCTTATACCCAAGGCCTTGCCGGAGGATGGATCGGCTGGTTCCTACAAACAACCGTCTCCATCGGCTTCGGCCTGCTCTCTTTAGTGGCCGCCTCGTTTTATAAAAAGAAAGATTCTGCGAATCCAATACCTGCTGACGAAAACCTGTCTTCTTCCAAATGAAGGATTTTATAAGTCATATTGCCTCCAAGATTGTTCCCCCCTCTTTTTTCTTGGATAATGAAAAAGAGCTTCATACGGGAACGCTTGTGTTCACCAACGGATGCTTCGATGTGCTCCATGTGGGACATGTCACCTATCTGGCCAAAGCCCGTCAACTGGGTGATTTGCTGGTGGTGGGCCTTAATACGGATGCATCGGTGAGACGTCTGAAAGGCCCGTCCCGTCCTGTGAACGACCAACAAGCCCGCGCCCAAGTGCTCGCTGCGTTGGAAATGGTGGATTATGTGGTCTTTTTTGAAGAGGACACCCCGTATAATCTTATCACCCAAGTAAAACCAGACATTCTGGTCAAAGGCGGCGATTATGCGATTGAACAAATTGCCGGGGGCGACTTCGTGCGCGAGCGCGGCGGACAGGTACTTACCATTCCGCTGGTGCCCGGATATTCCACAACCTCGATTCTTGAACACGATAACCAATAAGCGATGAGAACGTTTCTAACTCTTTTGTGCTGCTGTTTGTCCTCCCTGTTGTTAGCCCAGGGATTGGATGTGACGGAGTTCAGCCAGATGCAGGCGTTGCAGGACACCACTGCCTATCCGACGGAGCAGGGTCAGTTCCAGATTGCCCCCTATCCGGAGATTTCCGAAGTGTATCAGATTCCGGCGTATGACCTGTATGACCGGTATTGGGATGTGGCCCATTTGCGCAGCCGTACGTTAGAGATTCCGTTTTCGAATGACAGGATCATGCTGATCCTGGTGCAGGCAGCCAACAACCCGTTCTCGTTCCCGTGCTCCTATGACGAGGTGACGCAACGTTATGGACAGGTTGGGAAAGCGGGCTTCCACCCGGGCGTGGACCTCAAAGTGGTTCATCAGACGCTGGTGCGCAACTGCTTCGACGGCGTGGTGCGGATGGCCAAATATTACAATGTTTACGGCTGGATGGTCGTGGTGCGCCATTACAACGGTCTGGAAACTCTTTATGCCCATCTCGACAAACTGTGCGTGAAACCCGGCCAACTTTTGCACGCGGGCGATGTGATCGGCCAGGCGGGCAATAGTGGCAACACGAAGGATTGCATCCTCCATTTCGAAACCCGTTTCATGAACGAGTTCTTCGATCCTAACTTGCTGATTGACTTTGAGAATGAGACCTTGCATAAAAACACCCTCGTGCTGACTCCGGACGATTTCCGCCCGATGAAAGAGGTGGAAAATTCGTCCGTCACACAAGCACCCTCGCCCGTATCGGAGAAACCCCTCCAAGCCCCAACTCCCAAATCTCAGCCAACGACCAAAACAGAGCCCCAGTCAACAGTCAACAGCCAACAGTCAACGGCTAAAACGGAAATTCTCTCCAAGCCAATAGCTAACGGCCAACAGCCAACAGCTAAAACGGAAACTCTCTCTAAGCCAATAGCCAACAGCCAACAGCCAACGGCCAAAACGGAATCTTCCAATGCAGAATATTATGTGGTGCAAAAGGGCGACAATTTGTACCGCATCTCGGTCAAGTTCCACACAACAGTAGATAATCTGTTGAAAATAAACAACCTGCCAAACGCTGACAAGATTACGGAAGGTCAGCGGTTACGGGTAAAATAGCAAAATCGAACCATTATGATGATACCGTACATCTGTGAGGGGCAGGAGTGCGGCGAAGAGAAACATTTTGTTCATGCTGCTGTAACAGCTCCATTCTTTTCCCTCCTGTTGTTTTGCCATTTTATGATAATCATTTTATGGCAACAAATAAAAAACGACAAAGGAGAATATTATGTCTATGACAGGTTCTTCGGGATGTGGATTGAGTGGGATGTCTTGAATGTGGCACGATAATATGCCGCCACGCGCATACCGGCTTCGGGCATAGAAAGGAACAACAATCGATGATTTTTTGGGCGTATTCAAAATCTTCTCCACCAACTTTCTTGCTCTTTATGCTATTTTGTTGGGGGTTCCGCGTGCACGTGGCCTACAAAGGTGCTGAAAGCACGAAATCCCATTAACCCCACATTTCAGTGTGAGGTCGTGGAGTGCGATGATGGGAGCTGGAAATACGCACACATTGTACTCTGCGCATCACACCCCCTCGTGCTGAAAGCACGAAATCCCATTAACCCCACATTTCAGTGTGGGGTCGTGGAGTGCAATGAGGAGAGTGCGTGCCGAAGGCACGCTACTATTCATCACGCAAGAAGTATCGCTCATCAATGGTAATTCCATTCTCCTGCAAGAATGCCCGATACTCTTCCGCAAACGATCTCCTCCTATGGTGCTCTTTCTGCCTCATGATATAACCGACAACCTTGTCCTTGTCTTCTAAATTGTAACTGAAGCCCGCATACTCACGCCCCCAACCACGAAAATCCGGAAAGTGAGAATTCCCTTTCATCCATTTGCTGGTATCTGTTTTCACACGTTGCATAAAAGAGGCCAAGGATAGCGACGATGGCAACGACACGAATATATGTATATGGTCAGGCATGCCGCCTATGCGGTAGGTTTGGCAGTGCAGATTCTTCGCGATACCGTAGATGTATGCGTATAATTCCCGCTCATGCTCAACAGGTATGCTTGGCTCACTGCGATAGGTGCGAAAGACGATGTGATAAAACGATGTTGTATAGCTCATGATATAGTATATTGATTGTGATTGTAGCGTGCCTCCGGCACGCAGATGATCTGGTCCAGCGCATTACCCCACACTGCGTGCGGGGTTAATAGGATGGCGTGCCGTCGGCACGCAGTTGTTGGGGCATCCTTGATTCTCAGCATTATGTTTGCTTTTGAGGATGTCGTTTATCCGGCAACTGGGTCGAGCGTTGTGGACAGCGCATTGTCTCCCTATGATGCTTGTTAATAAGCCCGCAATCGGAGATACGCACACATTGTACTCTGCGCATCACACCCCCTCGTGCTGAAAGCACGAAATCCCATTAACCCCACATTTCAGTGTGAGGTCGTGGAGTGCGATGATGGGAGCTGGAAATACGCACACATTGTACTCTGCGCATCA